>Ga0163144_10012764_pt1 | contig 17597 bp, 15 predicted proteins | sample OliLak19BULKMAT1_FD_123175 | JGI IMG/M metagenome (GOLD analysis project Ga0163144, IMG submission 123175) | Freshwater microbial mat bacterial communities from Lake Vanda, McMurdo Dry Valleys, Antarctica - Oligotrophic Lake LV.19.BULKMAT1 | ecosystem: Environmental > Aquatic > Freshwater >...
AACAACGCCATTATTCCCCGCCAAAGAGTCCCTCCGCTGATTTTACTATTACCTGAAGTTGCAATTGGAAGAGACGGGAATGAAATTGGTGCGTGAGACACACACCAAGGCCTTGCCATGAAATAAAAAAATAACAATGGAGAGATAGGGAGGCGGGAAGAAATTTTTAAACGCTATTGAAACATTCGCCTCTCAGCACCTCTGCGGTAAAATATTTCTTCAAATAAACGTCTTCCGGACTTACCGTCCTTCGGTCTTTCTCAACTATTTACTTCCAAACTTAGCCTGCCAGTCGAGCATGCCGCCCGTTACATTCCAGGTATTTTTAAAACCCATAGCATCTAAGAACAAACAAGCCTGGCCACTGCGGTTACCACTGCGACAATAGATAATAACTTCTTCCTCCTGCAAGCCTTCCAACTCTTCCAATTGCATGGTTTGAATTTTTCCAAGCGGAATAAGTGTAGCGCCGATATTGAATTCCTCATACTCATTTGGTTCCCGGCAATCAAAGATGTTTAATTTTTCGCCGGCATCCATCCGGGCTTTCAATTCTTCAACCGTAATATTTTGCATATAGTATAATTATAGATCAGTAGTGGGCTTTGTTCCGGCACTATCGCTTTTAGCTGGTTTGTCTACCTGCAACCACACATCGATGGTTTGCCCTGAGCGGATATGCTGTATCCTTTTCTCCTCATCAAACCGTTCAGGGTTTTGCTTATAGATCCAGGCAGCGCAGGTATCAGTAACATTGGCGTCTGTAACGATCGCCCCGATTACAATACCGTTAGCCTCCAGTATTTCCCTTGCTTTACAAAACTCCATACCAGTGATAACGGGTACCGTAAATTCCTTTTTCCCTACTCCATCACCCAACACCAGGGAAACCGTACTGCCTTTCCTGATCTTTGCACCTGGTGCGATGGGCGAACCATTATAATGTTGCTCCAGGATCGCATTTTTTGCAAAATCAGGTTTGAAGGTCGTATCGCCAATCTTTAGGTCCATATTCTTCAACACCATTTCTGCATTGCGATAACTATACCCGATCAGGTTGGGCATTTCCATCAATGGTGGTATTGCCCTGCTGATAATGAGGAAAATAGTACGGTTGGATTTTACCACTTCATCTGCATCCGGCAACTGCCTGATAACGGTCATTGGCTTTGCCGTATCTACGTAAATGGAGTCCTGGATATCTACATCAAAGCCAGCTTTCTTTAATATTTTCCGGGCCTCTTCATAGCTTTTCCCGGTAACAGAAGGAACCGTACTTGCCTTTCCATGACCTGTCAGCCAGCCCAAAGAGAGCAGGATGAGGGCAAAGATTCCAAGGGCCAATAAAATACCTACCAGGATATTGACCCATAAAGGACGATGTGTGATGAATTTCATTCGCTATAGTATAAATTATCGATCGGCACTGTTGATCATTCATTGAAACATTCCTGTATCAATTTAGTATAAAATTCTTTCAGGCTCCAGCCCATGGCTTTTACCTGCTGAGGAATAATACTGGCTTCACTCTGGCCCGGGATCGTATTTACTTCCAGCATATAAGGCTTCCCCTCTTCTTCCTGGTATATAAAATCTATCCGCACAACACCCCTGCAATTAAAAACAGTATATACTTTTTTGGCTGTCTCCCTGATTTTTTCAGCAATTGATTCATCCACTTCTGCGGGGGTCGTCTCGGTCGACTTGCCCTGGTACTTGGCTTCAAAATCAAAGAAAGCCATATCTGCATGTGCTTGTACCTCGGTCAGTGGGAGGACGATGATATTCCCTTTTGTTTTAAAAACACCTACGGTAAACTCTCTTCCTTTGATCATTTCTTCTACTAATACCTGGTCATCTTCTTTGAATGCTTTTTGAATGGCCAATCCTACCTCATCGGAGGATTTATCCACTTTCGACATACCGATACTCGAGCCTCCGTTATTCGGTTTTACAAAAACCGGGAACCGCAAGTTAGCCATAATCTCATCGGGGCTGCCAAAACTGTTCTTTATCAGCAACACAGATTTCGACACGCTAATACCGGCCATACCAGCTACCGCTACTGCATATCGCTTATTAAAAGTGATAGCGGAAGTGGCTGCATCACAGCCTGTATAAGGAAGTTTTAAAGTATCAAAATAGCCCTGTAATTTTCCATCTTCACCCGGTGTACCATGCATACCGATGAAAACGGCATCGAATTCTATTTTTCTAGTATCGAGCTGAAGAGAAAAATCGTTCTTATCAATTTCTGCTTTACGGCCATCCGATAGTTCATAGAACCAGCCGTCGGGGTTAATATCAATTGTATAAACATTGAAAAGGCTCCTGTCGAGATTGTTGCTGATGGTCACAGCACTTTTATAGGATATGACAGATTCTCCTGAAAAACCGCCGGTCACTAGAGCTATGTTCTTCTTCATCGTTTGTAGTGTAGTGGTTTTGCTCTCGCCATAACGGGACATAATATGCAAATATTGCTGAAAATTTTAAGATACCCAACGAAGCGGGAAGAAGTTTAAAAAAGCTTTACCGTTTGGGAAATTTGACAGTGAATATCCTTTACAGAGAGTATACATTAGGGGGCGGGCATAATAAAGGTGAAGGCCGATTCTCCTTCACCTTTTTACGACGGGAAATATCACCCGCCACTCTTTGGGCAGCTTTCACTGCTTTTGTATCCTTAGATACAACTGTAAGGTACCAAATATTATTCCTTGTTGTAGGGGTACACGGCAGAATTTATGCACACTTTTTTAATCCTTCAATCTCCGCTTTTAATTCCGGGTTAAATGTGCAATTTATCTTTTTTAGCCATGAGCTGGTCCACGGTTTCCTGGTACATTTCGTCGGGCACGCAGCAGTCGACCGGGCAAACCGCAGCACATTGCGGTTCTTCATGAAAGCCCTGGCATTCGGTACATTTATTCGGCGTGATGTAATAGATATCCACCGCTACCGGGGTGTTTTTCTGGTCAGCATCCACTACCGAGCCATCCACCAGGGTAAAAGAGCCTTTTACAGAAGTACCGTCCGCAATGGCCCATTCCACACCACCTTCATAGATGGCATTATTGGGGCATTCAGGTTCGCAGGCACCGCAGTTGATACATTCGTCGGTAATCTTAATAGCCATATAGTAATTTTAATGAGTTCAGGGTCTAATTTTGTAGCACAAAAATAAATGACAGGAATGAATTTACAACATCGTATTGATTTATTAGTTCAGCTGGGGCAATATATTTTATCGGGTGATGAACAGTGGCAATCGGCAAAAGAAAAAGCCAGCAGGGAAAATGGTTGGTTTGTTCCTGAATTCATTGAAGAAGCTACAAAAAAAATTGCCCAGTCCTTTTTACAAAAAGAACAACTGGAAACCTGGGCTGCTGCCTATCCGATTCAGACTCCTGCTCCCGGAAGCCCCGTATTTAAACCCCGGACCATTGGCATTATCATGGCCGGTAATATTCCTCTCGTTGGTTTTCATGATCTTCTATGCGTTTTTCTGAGCGGGCATAAGGCCCTGATAAAACCTTCCTCCAAGGACCAGGTGCTGATAAAACATATCGTTGAAAAACTAAGTGTTTGGAATGAAGAAGTAAAAGAGCTCGCCATTTTTTCCGATATGCTAAAAGGCTGTGATGCCTACATAGCTACGGGCAGCAATAATTCGTCCCGCTATTTTGATTATTACTTTGGAAAATATCCTCATATCATCCGCCGCAACCGGACATCGGTTGGCGTACTCAACGGCTGCGAAACAAAAGAAGATCTGGAAAAACTGGCAGACGATGTTTACCTCTATTTTGGGTTAGGCTGCCGCAACGTGACAAAGCTCTATGTGCCGCAAGACTATGATTTTGTTCCTTTACTCGAGGCCTTCCGGAAATATAATTACCTGGCCGATCATCATAAGTACAAAAACAATTATGATTATAACCTGGCCCTTCACCTGCTGAATAAAAAGTACTACATGACCAATGGCTCTATTCTCCTGATAGAAGACCCGGTCATTTTTTCACCCACCAGCCAGTTGAATTATGAATTTTATGATGGCAATGACGACCTGGCAGCCAAATTACTACCGGTAAAGGAGTTGCAATGTATTGTCGGCAAAAGCTTTACAGGTTTTGGACAAGGACAATCTCCCGGGCTCAATGAATATGCCGATGGAGTGGATACCTTACAATTTCTCACCGGGTTGTAGATAAAGTGCAAAAATCAGTGAATTACGGTATTTCATTTCCCCGTAAATCGTAGTACTTTTAGTATATATATCGAAGTACGAAGGACTTGGTAAACGATTTGTTAAACTAATTCAGTGGCAATCAATTAAACAATAAGCATCGTTACTTTGTAGAGCAAATATGAAAACTAAATAATTATAATCAACTCCCGATAGCTATCGGGATTAAAATCTAACAAGAATATGAAATGGAAACAAATTTTACTGATCATCGGTATTAGTGCCGTATCAGCCGTAACCAGTGTTTTTATTTATGGCAAAATTGCGGGTGTAAAAGAAACGGCCTTTGTACAGACCGCCAACGGCAACCTTCCTGCCAATTATGCCGGCTTTTTTGATAATGCTGCCGGTGCCGGGGAACCCGTAGATTTTACCAAAGCAGCTAACGCCGCCGTTCCTGCTGTGGTGCATATCAAAACTAAAATTGCTGCAAAAAAGGTGAACAACCAGCTCCCCCGCAACAACAGGAGCAATAGTATGGAAGATATGTTTGAACAGTTGTTTAATAACAACCTGGGGCAGCGGGTGCAACCGGAACAAAGAGCTTCCGGCAGTGGTGTTATTATCAGTGAAGATGGTTATATAATTACCAACAACCACGTTGTTTCCGACGGTGGCGATGGCGTGGCAGATGAAATTACTGTTACCCTCCACAATAAAAAAGTATACAAAGCTAGAGTGATCGGTAAAGATCCCAGCAGTGATATCGCCGTGTTGAAAATTGATGGAACAGGTTTCCCTTTCTTACTCTATGGTAATTCTGACAATGTGAAGTTGGGTCAATGGGTGCTGGCAATTGGTTATCCTTTAACACTAGAGACAACCGTAACAGCTGGTATCGTAAGTGCCAAAGGAAGAAATATCGGGATCAACAGCCGTCAAAGCCAGACCCCTATCGAATCTTTTATACAAACTGATGCAGCTGTAAACCAGGGCAACAGTGGTGGTGCATTGATCACCACTGATGGTCAGTTGATCGGTATTAACTCTGCTATCTATGCCCCTACCGGCACCTATGCAGGTTATTCATTTGCTATCCCGGTTAACCTTACAAAGAAGATCGTTAACGACCTGATCAAATATGGCGATGTGAAAAGACCTTACCTGGGTGTGCAGGTGGCAGAAGATAAATATGATGCCGGTGACGGTGCACATATTGGCTCCGTTGCCAAAGATGGTGCCGCTGCTTCGATCGGTTTGCAAAAAGGAGATATTATTACCAAAGTAAACGATGCTCCGATCAATTCATGGACAGAATTGCAGGCTACTGTTTCTTCTTATAATGCCGGTGAAAAAATAAATATCACGTATAAAAGAAACGGGAAAGAAACGATTGTTTCAGCTACTTTAACTGCCAAGACAGGTACGTATGACCAGATCGCTGCTATCAGTATAGGTGATAAACTAGGCGCCGACCTGGAAACATTAGATGAAAAAAAATCACTGACCTATGAAATTGAAGGCGGTGTGCTGGTGAAGAAAATAAAGGCAGGGGGCGCATTCAGTAAAACAAAGATGGAAAGTGGTTTTATCATCACCAGTGTAAATGGCACAGAGGTGACCAGCATTGAAGAACTGGCACTGGCTATTAAAAGTATGAAAGGCGAAAGTATTCAACTGGAAGGTATGTACCCGGGTTACGAAGGTATTTACCGATACCCGCTGAATATGGAAGACATGCCATAAAAAATAACAAGAAAATTCAACTATAAAATTCATAATAAAAGAAGCCGCTTCGGTCGAAGCGGCTTCTTTTATTATGAACTGATTTCACCTGCTGATCATTTCTCATAGACCAGGTATTCCCAGCCCTGCATCTCAAAACTTTTTTCTGTTGTAAAATCATTCGCAGCTCCGGAAAAAATATTTTTATAGGTTCCTGTAACAACAGGGTCCATGATCTCAAAATGAAGATCTTTTTGTGCTGACAAATTCAACACTACCAGCACTTCCCGGCTCCCGTTCTTTCGCAGGTAAGCAAACACATTTTTCGGATCGCTGGTTTTGATACGGAAGGTTTGTACTGCCGGGTCCCCGCTGCGAAGGGCAGTGTTATTGGTTTTAAGGTTCAGTAAAGTTTTATAAAAATCATGTAATAAGTTAGTAGTTGACCAGGCAATGGGGTCTTTCTTAAAAAACTCCAGCCGTTTGTTGTTGGGAAGTTCCTGTCCGGAATATAATAAGGGAACGCCATTCCAGGTAGCACTGAATACCGCTAAAGCTTTTGCCATCTCTCCATATTTTTCATACTCCGTTCCATTCCAGCTATTTTCATCATGGTTGGTCGTAAACCAGGCCCGCATAGTACTATCTCCAAGATCATCGTATCGTTCTAGTAAGGTCAGCAGGGAGTCCAGCGGTTCCTTCTTCTTATAAAAATCTTCTGTTCTGTGCATCCAGGTCCAGCTATAACTGGCATCAAATGCTTCACCATATTCCGGTTTTTCGAGTTCATCAAATTCACCCAGCCAGAATAAGGGCTTTCCGGCATCCAATTCCTTGCGGGCCTCTTTCCAAAAATCTAACTCTACCCAAAATGCAAGATCACACCGGAAGCCATCGATATCACATTCCTTAACCCAAAACTGCATCGCCTCTTTCATGGCCTGCCGGAGCGCCGGGTTTTTAAAATCCAGTTCAATGATATCATTCATACCGGAAGCGATCTTAAAATCATTTGTCGCTGAATCCTTTTGGTAGTAGTCCGGGTGTTCTTTCGTCCATTTATGATCCCAACCGGTGTGATTAGCTACCCAATCTAGAATGACTTTAAACCCCATAGCATGTGCTTGCTTTACCAGGTTTTTAAAATCTTCCAGGGTACCAAACTCAGGACTCACCGCCGTATAATCAGAGCAGGCATAGTAGCTCCCCAATGGCTCTTTCATATTCTTTTGAGCGATCGGGGTAAGTGGCATGAACCAAAGCGTCTTCACTCCCATTTCTTTTAAGCGTTGTAAATGCTGCACAAAGGCATTCAGGGTTCCCGCTGTAGTATACTGGCGTACATTTACTTCATATATGTTGGTAGTATGTGACCAGTCTACAGGTTTAAAACGGTTTATCATACTGCGGGTAGTTTTTGTTTGTTTAGTCTCCTCTTCTTTACTCATCAACTTGCAGGAGCCCAGCAAAATCGAAAAAGAAGAAGCAAGCCATAAGTATCTCATAGTCCAAACTTTGCCGGAAGATAAGAAGAAGTCTGAAGAGTAGAAGCCCGGAAAAAGGAAAGTCCAAAGTACAGGTACCGGGAAGAAAATATCCCCGAAAGTTGAACAGAAATACAACTTACGCTAAACATAACTTTCGGTCTTCCGGTCTTTCCGTCTTTAGGACTTTCCTGTCTTATCTTTGCACGCATGAAGAGTTTTGAAGTCCCCATCATCTACCGCAGCCCGTTGATCTCAGCTATTAAAAAAAAGCGGAAAGAGGCCGACAAGATGAAGAAACCTGCCTCGCCGTCAGGCAGGGATTTTAGCCCTACCCTCCTCGATTTTGGTCCCCTCAAAATTTATCTGGCCCGTCATTTTGGCTTTTGTTATGGTGTGGAAAATGCTATAGAGATCGCATTCCGGACCGTAGAAGAGAACCCGGAGAAAAGAATTTTCTTATTAAGCGAGATGATACACAATCCACAGGTGAATGCAGACCTGCAGTCCCATGGTATTCAATTTTTACAGGATACCAATGGCAATCAACTGATCCCGTTTGACACAATAACCGGAGATGATATCGTGCTGATACCTGCTTTTGGTACCACCCTGGAAATTGAAAAAAAACTGCAACAGATCGGCATCCAGACAGAAAAATATAATACCACCTGCCCCTTTGTAGAAAAAGTATGGAACCGCAGCGAGGCGATTGCCAAAAAAGACTATACCATCGTTATCCATGGCAAACCTACGCATGAAGAAACAAGAGCTACTTTTTCTCATGCAGCTGCCGGGGCTCCTTCGATAATAGTAAAAGACATGAAAGAGGCAAAGGAACTTGCAAAATATATCTCCGGTGAAAAACCGGCTGCTGATTTTTACCAGGAATTCAGGAATCAATATTCTGAAGAATTCGACATAAAAAAGGACCTGCAACGCATCGGTGTAGTAAATCAAACCACCATGCTGGCCAGCGATACCCAGGCCATTGCTGATTTCCTGAAGCAGGTGATGATCGAACAATACAAGCCGCAGGCAATTGAAGAACGTTTTGCTGATACCCGGGATACACTTTGCTATGCTACTAATGATAACCAAACCGCGGTATCCGGTATGCTGGAAACAGCTGCTGAACTGGCGATCGTGGTCGGGGGATATAATTCTTCCAATACCTCGCACCTGGTAGAACTATGCGAAGAAAAATTACCGACCTATTTTATTACAGGTAAAGACAAGATCATCTCATCAAAAGAAATAATCCACTATAATTTTCATACAAAAGAAGAAATACTGACCAGCGATTTTCTTCCGGATAAAAAACCGGTACGTATATTAATCAGCAGCGGCGCTTCCTGCCCGGATGCGATGGTAGAAGAGGTTATTAATACATTGGCCGGCTTCTATGCTGTGACGACAACCATCAACGAGTTAACGGAAAGTTTCCAATAATCAGGGTCCGGGACCCAGCCCCGGCATCCGGTACCTATTTATACATCAACTCATAATACTCATCCGCCATCCGGTTACTGTCAAACTGGAAGCGGACATCCTGCATCCCGTTTTTCATTACCTGTCGCCAGGTAGAATAGTTGTTGTAGTATAAAGGAAGTATCTCGTTCTCGAGGATCTCGTACAGTTTATTCAGATCATATTCGTCCTGTTCGTAAGTAGCCATATTTGCATAATCGGCTTTGGGCACTACAAACCCGTTATGACCATGATTGATAAATTCTGGTATCCATCCATCATCGGTAGAAAAATTCACCGCTCCGTTCATGGCAGCAGTCATGCCACTCGTGCCGGAAGCCTCTCTTGGTACCCTTGGATTATTCAACCAGCAATCAGCTGCTTGTTTTAATCGTTTTGATAATCCCAGTTCATACCCAATCAGTACAGCTACATTTTTATAGCGCTTACTCAAATGTACCAATTGGTTAAACTCACTGATGGCCGGATGGTCTACCGGGTAAGGTTTACCTGCCCAGATGATCTGTATAGGAAATTTGGAGTCATGTACTAATTTCTCAAACCGCTCCTGGGCAGTCGTGATCAGGCCCGCTCTTTTATACCCTGCAAAACGCCGTGCCCATACAATCGTAAACACATCCGGGTTAAAGATCTTCCCGGCCTGGTCGGCCACTATTTCAAAAGCTCTTTTCTTTAAATATTTTTTACGGTCATCAAAGCCGTAATCATCACCGGCTTCTGCAAAACGGTACAATTGCTTATCGGCCCAGTACCGCCAGTTTTGTGCATTTGTAATAGAAATGATCTGGCAAATGCCGTCATATTTGCTCCACATGGCCCTTGACACATGACCATGTAATTGAGATACACCGTTGGCAATATGTGCAAATCGCAATGCTGCCAGAGAGTGATTGAACTGGTCGCTATCGTTATTGTATAATTTTTTCACTTCGTCAACCGTCAGGCCGCAGAAATAACTCATCTTATGACAGAGATAAATATCGTGCTTTTCATTACCCGCTTCTTCCGGTGTATGCGTGGTAAAGACCAGCCGTTTTTTTACTTCATCAATATTATTCCCGAATTTGTTATAGAGGTAAAAAGCAGCAGATAAACCATGGGCTTCATTCAGGTGATAGAGCTCGGGGTTAAAATCCAGTACATCCATAAGTTTAGCACCACCAACGCCCAGCAAAATAAACTGGGCTACTTTGGTAGCCACATTGGCATCATACAAACGATGGGTTATGGTTTGCGATACATAATCATTCTCCGGCATATCCGTCGACAATAAAAACAACGGGGCTGTTTTAAAGGTCTCAGGATTCAGGTATAATACTTTTACCCAAACCGGGTGCTCATGTATATTGATCTGGAATTTGATCCCGGTATCTTCCAGGAAATTAAATTGTTTTTCATTCCAGGCCACATCGAGTGTCTGGTCCTGGTGGCGTTCCTGGTCGTAGTAGCCATATTTCCATAAGATACCAATACCCACCAGGTTTTGTTTTAACTCATACGCACTGCGCAAATGAGAACCCGCAAGGAAACCAAGACCACCACTATAGATCTTTAACGGCTGATGCGTGGCAAACTCCATCGAGAAGTAAGCGATTTTTTTTGCATAACGTTCATCTACAGGGTACGGGACTGAATAAGGGGCAAAACTCATACTGTGTTTTTTTTACACGAAGCCGCAAGATAATGGTTAATTGCTAAATGACCTAAGTGATTGGGCAGTTGTTATGACGGAGCGATGAGCAATGAGCGATAAAATATGCCGGTTTTACTTTTTTGTAACTGTCTTCGTAACCGGCTTCACCTTTTTCTTGCGGGCAAAGCCTCCATCGAATGCACAGTTCAACCCGCGGCGGGAACCACATCCTTCTTCTTCTTTCAGTGTAACGGCGGTAGAACTAAAAATAAATTTCAGTACACAGGGATCACCATCTTCCCGGTACTCGGCAGTAGTGGCTGATTTTAATAGTGCCTCGCCTTTCAACTCACCTGTACAGGCACCATTATTTTTTTCAAAATGGATAAAAAAACTGATCCGGTCATTCTTTCGCCCATCCCGTATTGACACCAGGTTCATTGTCCCATTAGCATAATCAGCAGACAGTTTATGTTTTCCTGGCAAGGTATCGATCGGGTTGATCAGTTCTGTTAGCTTATCCGCCAACGCATCTGTCATAATCAGCATGAAATTTTTTGTGTCTTTGTTTAATACATATACATCTCTTCCTTCGTTCATGCTTCCATCAGTATTTCTGAGTTGCACAGTTTTAGTGATCGTATATTTTTTATCCATCGTGACTGATTGCGCGGTAGCTTTATTATTATCGGGGCGTAATGCGGCCATCCCTGCAATGAATTGCTGCTGGGGATCGAAGCTGAGGATAAAGACCGCTTTCTTATCCGCGGTAACGGTCTTTACAAAAAGATAGGTTTCAGCCCCGGGTACTTCGGCTTTCCCCAATGCATATATCTTAGGCCTGGTTCCTTTGCCATATACCTTGCCAAGTATCGAATCCGGAACAAACTGGCTGAAAATTTTATAGCTGATCAGTAAAGAATCTTTTTCTTTTCGCTGTAATAAGGTATCGGAAAGCTGGTAAGAAAGCTGTACCGGCCGAAAGAAATCGATAAAGTCCACAACTTCCACGGGCTCTTCACCGGATAATAAAAACGGTTTTTTTTTGTCTTTACAACCTGCTATAATAATAAGGGTAGTAAAAAGGATAATAATTCTATGGATAACAAGCATAAGCGGTGATTAGTGAGCCGAAAGTAAGCGATTCCGGGCTACCGGTCAATAGTAAATTTTGCTGATTCAGTACGATTTTTTAGTTTTGTCTAAAATTATTTTTAGTCATGTTGAATTATTCAACCAGCGAAGAAAATTATATCAAAGCCATTTTCCACCTGCAGCGGCAGGAAGGAACCGTGACCACCAATGAACTGGCCAATGAATTAAAAACCAAGCCAGCTTCTGTTACGGATATGATGAAGAAGCTGAAAGTAAAAAAATTGCTTCATTACCAGCCTTACCAGGGTTTTCGGCTTAGCAATGAAGGCAGCAAAGTGGCATTGGGCATCATCCGCCGCCACAGGCTCTGGGAATATTTTTTAGCAGAGAAACTAAAATTCAGCTGGGATGAAGTACATGAAGTAGCCGAAGACCTGGAACATGTGAGTAATAAAAAACTGATCGATAAACTGGATGAATACCTCGGCTTTCCAAGGGTAGACCCGCATGGTGACCCGATACCGGATGTAAACGGAAGGATAGAGATCAGTAAAAAGATCTGTCTTACAGAACTAGCATTAAATATCCCGGCTACCGTAAGCAGCGTCAGTGACCAGTCCAGCGAGATACTGGAATTGATGGAACATAAAAAAATCGCCATCGGTACCAAACTGGAAGTCAAAAAGAAGTTTGATTTTGACAGTTCGATGGAAGTACGGATCAACCGGCAACCTGCATTTACGATCAGCAGGCAATTGGCAGAAAATATTTTTGTCACTCCTTCCCTTAGCTCACTCTCCAACGGAGAGGGTAAGCGGAATAAATAACTAATTAATTGGCCATGGCCCGAAAAGAACATGATTACGCCTCTTTAAGTGAAGTACATCAGAGTGTGGACACCACCAGCCTGAAAAGGACCGGTTGGAGAAAAATATTGGCTTTTTTTGGACCTGCCTATTTGGTAAGTGTGGGCTATATGGACCCGGGCAACTGGGCCACCGACCTGGCCGGAGGCAGCCAGTTTGGCTACAAACTGATCTGGGTGTTACTAATGAGTAACCTGATGGCATTACTCCTCCAAAGCCTGTCAGCAAGACTCGGTATTGTGAGAGGTCGTGACCTGGCACAGGCCAATCGTGAAACGTATCCAAAATATATCAACTACGCTTTATATGGTTTAGCTGAAATTGCTATTGCTGCCACGGACCTGGCGGAAATTTTGGGTATGGCCATCGGTATTCAGTTACTGACAGGGCTGCCGCTGATTTGGGGAGTCAGCATTACCGTATTGGATACTTTTCTATTCTTATTACTGCAAAGGTTGGGTATGCGGAAAATGGAAGCCTTTATCATTGCCTTAGTTGCTGTGATCGGTTTATCTTTTTTGATTGTGATCATTTTAGCCAAACCCGACCTGGGTGAAGTAGTAAAAGGATTCAAGCCGAGCATCCCCAACGATACGGCTTTATACATTGCCATTGGTATCATTGGCGCCACCGTGATGCCACACAATCTCTACCTGCATTCTGCATTGGTACAAACAAGAAAAATAAAAAGGGATGATGCCGGTATAAAGAAAGCATTGAAACTGAATTTCATTGATAGTGCTATTGCCCTCAATCTCGCTTTCTTTGTCAATGCTGCGATATTGGTACTGGCAGCCACCGTCTTTTTCAATACAGGCCGTACCGATGTATCGGAAATAAAACAAGCGCATGAATTGTTAGAGCCGATGCTGGGTTCGAGCCTTGCGCCTATTTTATTTGCAGTGGCCCTGATCGCTTCGGGACAAAGCTCTACGATTACTGGGACATTGGCCGGGCAGATCGTTATGGAAGGCTATCTTAAACTACGTATTGCACCCTGGATCCGCCGCCTGATGACCCGCCTGATCGCCATTATCCCTGCAGTCATTGTAATACTGATCAATGGCGAAGATAATATTGATAGTCTGCTGATTCTAAGCCAGGTGATCCTCAGTTTACAATTAGGTTTTGCAATTATTCCATTGATTCATTTTACCAGCGATAAAAAGACAATGGGAAAGTTCGTCATCAAGCCCTTTGTTATTTTTCTCGCATCACTGATCGCTGCCGTACTTGTATATCTTAATATTAGCATGGTAGTAGGCCAGTCAGCTCCCTTTTTTGCTTCCTCCGGCAGCTTCGTCTGGAAAACAGTGATTGTACTCGCCGGGGTATTTTATGCCAGCCTGTTGCTCATTACTATTTTTTATCCGATGATGCGTATAAAGACAATACCGGTCCCGGTGCAGCTTCACCCCGAAGCAGCTTCATTGGAAGAAATTGCCGTTCCGCTTTATTATAAAATTGCCGTAGCATTGGATTTCAGCAAAAATGATCTGAAACTTATTAACCATGCCATGGGCCAGGGAAATAAAAATACTTCCTATCTATTGATCCACGTGGTGGAAAGTGCTGTAACCCGGATTATGGAAAAAGATACCGACGACATGGAAACCCGGAAAGACCAGGAACAACTGGACACTTATATACAGCAATTAAAAGAAAAAGATATAAGTGCCATTGGCGTTCTCGGATTTAATGACAGGGCCAAAGAGATCGTAAGGCTGGTAAAAGAAAACAATGCTGATATGCTGGTCATCGGTGCCCATGGACATAGCGGTATTAAAGATCTGCTCTACGGGCAAACGATCGGTACGGTTCGGCATGAATTGAATATCCCGGTTTTAGTTGTAAATGTTTAAACAGTTCTTAGTTCGGAGTGCTTATAGCTATTCCTGTCTTTTGCCTATATCAAAAGCTTCCATTTATATAGAACAACTATGAACCATGAACTTTGAACTCCGAACTTTGAACTTTGAACTTTGAATTATGAACTAACATTCTTCACATACCCTTTCAGTAAATGTTTGAAGCGGCTGAACGTTTCGGGTTTTATATTAAGATAAGAAGCTAAAAATTTTTGTGGTACCCGTTGCATCATATCGGGATTTCTTGTAACAAAATGCAGGAACCGTTCTCTTGGCGTCATCTTTACCAGCTGTATCTGCCAGCGATCTTTTAGTACCATTGTATGCGTGATGACGAGCCGGCCCAGGTGTTCTATTTTTGAAGAAGCAGCAAAGATTGATTCAAGACCAGCGTGTGTAATGGAAACTACCGAACTGGGTTCTATCGCTTCTACAGAATAGTCCGAAGGCAATCGGCTATGAAAAGACTCCTGGCTGTGAATGATATGCCCTTCGGTAGATATCTGTGTATTGATTTGCTCCCGGCCTTTTGTATAATATTTCCGGATCAGGCCCTTAAGAATAAAGTTGAAATAATTTTCTACTTCCCCGGCCTTTACAAGTAGTTCTTTTTTAGCAAAATTCCGGATCCTGATGACGGGCATCAGTACCTGCTCAAATTCTATATCAGTGATATCGATGAATTTTCGCAAATATCCAAGGAAAGGTGTGGCCGTATTCATACAAATGAATTAATTGGCTTTAAAAGGTACAACTATCAGCTTGATTTAAATCAAGTTTCTATAAAAAAATTTCTCCACCTCTTTTTGAAGTGCAAAAAAATCTGGTTTTTTGGGGGACGAGGTGCTTTAGCCGGCTGAAGGTTTCGGGCTCGATATTTAAATAAGAAGCAAGGTATTTTTGGGGCACCCGCTGTAGCAGGTCAGTATGCTGTTGCTGGAACTGCGGGAATCGTTCTTTTGCCGAATAACGAATATTATCCAGGATATGTTTTTCCTGCTCCAGCAAAAAATGAGTCGTTATCAGACGGCCCAGCTTTTGCCATTTACTAACCGCTTCATAGAGCTTTTCCAGGTTTTTTCTGGACATGGCTAATACCAACACTGGCTCCATGGCCTGTATAGAATAAAGGGAAGGCCCTCCGCCGAGGAAAGAACTGGCAGCACCGGTTACTGTTCCCTCACTAATAATATCGGTGGTGATCTCCTGTTTTCCTTTTAATACGTACTCCCTGGCCAGCCCCTTGGTAATAAAATAAAGGTCATCAGCGTTTTCACCCGCCCTTATCAGGTATTCTTTTTTAATAAAGTGCCGGTTTTCGATCCCGGTCTTCATTATTGCGAAATCATCCGGAGACAGGGTTATAAACCGGTTAAAATAAGCGAACAGCTCATCATAGATTACAGGATAAAATTTAGTGACTAAACTTTCTTTTAAGAATAGGGCAAAACTCTACTATAGACACCGAAAAAACAAGTCGCTTATCAAAAAAAGGGGGCTGCCCGTTTGAAAAATTGCCCGCAGAAATACGGAGCTCGCAGAGGATTTGGGTAACTATTATCTTCTCTGCGTTCCCTGTGTACGCTGAGTGAAACACGCAAACTGCCTCCCAAAAACCCCTTTGCCCAATTCCTTCATTTCATGTACGTTTGCAGCCAATTAACTATTCTGAATATGTCGAATAAAATCAAGGTAGCAAACCCCGTAGTAGAGCTGGATGGAGATGAGATGACCCGGATTATCTGGAAATTTATCAAAGAGAAACTCATCCTCCCCTACCTCGAACTGGATATCAAATATTATGATCTTGGCGTGGAATACCGCGACCAGACCAATGACCAGGTAACCATCGATTCTGCCAACGCCATCAAACAATATGGTGTAGGTATAAAATGTGCTACGATTACTCCTGATGAAGCAAGGGTAAAAGAATTTAACCTGAAACAAATGTGGAAAAGCCCCAATGGTACCATCCGCAATATCCTCGACGGTACAGTTTTCCGTGAGCCCATTGTGATCAGCAATGTGCCAAGACTCGTAACGAACTGGACGGCGCCTATCATTGTTGGCCGTCATGCTTTTGGAGATCAATACCGGGCAACGGACACGGTGATTAAAGGAAAAGGAAAACTCACCATGACCTTTACTCCCGAAGATGGTGGCGAACCGCAAATTTTTGAGGTCTATAATTTCAAAGGAGATGGAGTGGCCATGAGTATGTACAATACAGACGAAAGCATCATGGGTTTTGCCCGGAGCTGTTTCAATATGGCCCTGAGTAAAAAATGGCCCTTGTATCTTTCTACGAAGAACACCATCCTGAAAAAATATGATGGCCGTTTCAAAGATATCTTTGAGGACATCTACCAGCAAGAATTTAAAACAGCTTTCGAAGCAGCTGGTATAGCATATGAGCATCGTCTGATCGATGATATGGTGGCCAGCGCCTTAAAATGGAATGGTAATTTTGTATGGGCCTGTAAGAATTATGATGGCGATGTACAAAGTGATACGGTAGCACAAGGTTTCGGTTCCCTGGGCCTGATGACTTCTGTATTAATAACCCCCGATGGAAAAACCATGGAAGCGGAAGCAGCACATGGAACGGTAACAAGACACTACCGCGATCACCAGGCAGGTAAGCCCACATCGACCAATCCCATCGCCAGCATTTTTGCCTGGACAAGAGGTTTGGCTTTCCGTGGAAAATTAGATGGCAACCAACCGCTGATCGATTTCTGCCTGGCCCTGGAAAAAGTATGTATTGAAACCGTGGAAAGAGGTAAGATGACCAAAGACCTGGCAGTTTGTATCCATGGCAATAAGGTAAAGCATGGTGAGCATTATTTATACACCGAAGAGTTCCTGGAAGCGATCAATGAAAATTTGAAGAAGAAGTTGAACTAATCAAAAAGGATAATCGTATTGCGGACCCGGCTATTGAGCCGGGTTTTTTTATGCCCCATTACCTGATAATTTTCGCTGTCACTTGAAAAATATTCGGTGTATTTGCGAAACTGGATATGGCCTTCCAAAATCTTGCATAAACTAGCCTAACGCACTGAAAATCAAACAAACAATATTAGAGGAACAAAAAAATGAAGTGTTCGTATATTCGCTAATACGTATCCCCTTCACCAACCCCTTATAGTTACTGTAAAACTCGGGCCTCATCTTTGCGTTTATGGAAAATGAAAAGAAAAGCCAGGCAATATTAATGCAACAGCATATAGATGCCTGTAAAGC
>Ga0163144_10012768_pt1 | contig 17594 bp, 16 predicted proteins | sample OliLak19BULKMAT1_FD_123175 | JGI IMG/M metagenome (GOLD analysis project Ga0163144, IMG submission 123175) | Freshwater microbial mat bacterial communities from Lake Vanda, McMurdo Dry Valleys, Antarctica - Oligotrophic Lake LV.19.BULKMAT1 | ecosystem: Environmental > Aquatic > Freshwater >...
GTGTTTCAACTTGGTGCGGTTGAGCTTATCTTTTGCGTATGAAAGAGTAATATGAAGCTCTTTCATCTTTGTATCAGATGGAATCTCAAACATTGCATCGGTCATAACTGCTTCACAGAGCGCACGCAAGCCACGGGCACCGAGCTTGAACTCAGATGCTTTTTCTACCATGAAATCAAGTGCATCATCATCGAAGGTAAGCTTCACGCCATCTATCTCAAACAATTTTACATATTGCTTGATAAGTGCATTCTTAGGATCGGTAAGTATTTTTCGGAGTGCACGTTCATCCAAAGGAGACAAATAAGTCAGCACAGGCAAGCGTCCTATCAACTCCGGGATCAAACCAAATTTTTTCAGATCAAGCGGAGCGATGTATTGAAGAACATTTTCACGGTCCAGTGAATCATTTTCTTTTGATGCAGTATAGCCGAGTGATTGGGGCTTGATCCTTCTTGCGATCATTTTATCTATACCGTCAAACGCTCCACCGCAAACAAAAAGAATATTTGCAGTATCTACCTGTATCATTTTTTGTTCCGGATGCTTGCGCCCACCCTGAGGAGGTACATTCACTATTGATCCTTCCAATAATTTTAAAAGTCCCTGCTGAACTCCTTCCCCGGAGACATCACGTGTAATGCTTGGATTATCACTCTTACGTGCTATTTTATCGATCTCATCTATAAAAACAATTCCGCGTTCTGCAGCGGTAACATCGTATTCAGCTACCTGCAACAAACGGGCAAGGATACTTTCTACGTCTTCGCCTACATATCCTGCTTCGGTAAGTACGGTTGCATCCGCCATACAGAATGGAACATTCAGGATTTTTGCAATGGTTTTTGCCAAAAGTGTTTTCCCGGTTCCTGTTTCACCAACCAGAATGATGTTTGATTTTTCAATCTCAATTTCCTCTTGCTTGGTAGTGGTAGTACGTTTTGGCTTTTGAGAAATGCGCTTGTAATGGTTGTAAACTGCAACTGACAAAACTCTTTTCGCATCGTCCTGCCCTATCACAAATTCATCCAGGTGCTTTTTAATTTCAGTAGGCTTCAATAAGTTCAATGCAAAATGCGCGGACTTGCCTCCTTTGGCTTTCAGCTCCTGCTTCACCACCACATGCGCCTGTTCCACACAATGATCGCAGATATGGCCATCCAGACCTGAGACCATCACGTTGATATCCTGCTGGTCACGTCCGCAGAAAGAACACTTTACATTTTGCTTAACAGCCATCGCCTATTTTGTCTTATTGTTTCTAACTAAAATTTCATCCACCATTCCGTAATCCTTTGCTTCCTGTGCGGTCATCCAATAATCACGGTCAGAATCAGCCCATACTTTTTCATAGGTTTGATTGCTGTGCTTCGCGATAATCTCATACAATTCCTTTTTCAATTTTTGAATTTCGCGTGCTGTGATCTCGATGTCCGATGCCTGCCCTTCTGCCCCACCCATAGGCTGGTGGATCATGATGCGTGCGTGAGGAAGTGCGCTGCGCCTGCTAACTGCACCTGCACACATAATAACCGCCCCCATACTTGCTGCCATGCCTGTACAAATGGTTGCTACGTTAGGAGCAATATATTGCATGGTATCATAAATGCCGAGGCCTGCATACACAGAACCGCCCGGAGTATTGAGATATATCTGAATGTCTTTCTTTGCATCTGCTGATTCAAGGAACAAAAGTTGTGCCTGAATGATGTTTGCCACATAGTCATTAATAGGAACTCCCAGGAAAATGATACGATCCATCATAAGACGTGAGAACACGTCCATCGTGGCAATGTTCAATTGGCGTTCCTCGATGATCGTTGGAGAAATGTAAGAATCGTTGCGGATCGCAGCATTGGCGATCGATGTGAATCGCTCGTAGTTCAGCGTGCTGATACCGTGGTGCTTGGTTGCATATTTCTTGAATTCATTTTGGTCAAACATAGTATGATTGGGGATTAGAGATTTAAAGTTTATGATTTTGTAGATTTAAAGAATTCCTCATACGAAACTTCTTTATTTTCAAGTGTACAGGTATAATAACAGTAGGGGCAATTTTTACCTTAATAACTGCATTCAGATCATCAATATTTTCCTTAACAATATCCATGAGGACGAATAATATAATGAAGTGTAAAGATAAGAGATTTATGCAGACAATAATTCGATGAAAATAGCCTAGTGTACGACAAATCTGACCTTTCTATCACCTCATCCCTTCCTTCTCCCAAGAGAGAAGGAGTACTGATGTCACATTTGTCGTACACCCAAATAGCCTGCCGACACATGCAATCCAAACTATTTTTTACCAGGATAAACTTGTTTATTATTATAAACGTTTTGCACATATTCGTATTTTACGAAAGCTGCAAAAAATGAACATCAGGAAGGAATTATATGCGGATTGACTAAACGGTCTCGTAAAAAATGGGATCTCCACTGATGAATTCAATATCCTTTTTAAACCTGTCAATCACCTTTCGCTCATTGGGCGTAACGGGAGGAAATGCTTCCGCCACCTTCTCCATTACGCATACGAATATTTTTTTCAATTCCGGACTAAGGTACTGGCTATTGCGGTTGATCTCTCCCATTGCCCATTTGTACGTTACGGCAGGATCCATTTTATCTTTGTCCATCATGCGGAAAATGATCTCGGAGATATCAAAATCATAATGGTGGCGGCCCAGTTCACTTACAACTATATCGTGAAATTTTTTTCTTTCCTCGTTCTGAACGTTACCATCAGCACGAGCAACGGCATAGGCCATTTCGCCAAGCGCATAATGCAGATTTTCTATAGGTGTCATAAAAGCTTACTCTAAATAATGTTAAATAGACGGTATTTGATACAGGAGATCTGAATCATAGTTATTGCTTCTTTTATCCCGCATATCTACCTTAGATCTATTCTGTTTTTTTTGAAATTAATAGTAAGCACCGGCAGAGATGCATGGCTCACCACATTTTCGGCAACACTTCCTCTGAAAAAATGTGCAAGCCCGTGTCTTCCATGCGTACCCAGCGCAATTATGCTTGCCTTTGCAGTATTAGCAGCATGACGAATCCCATCCTCTTTGCAATGATCATAATAAACATTGGTCACAAAACGGTAAAGTTTATTTTTAGAACTGAACTTTTTTATTTGCTCATCCACCTTAGCAGAGGCTTCAAATTTATCCTGAGTAACTATCTTTGAAAGTATCAACTTGGCTTTGAAAAGCGAGGCAACAGCATTTACTGCGGGCAGCACCCGATCCGCTTCGTCTGAGAAATCAGTGGCAAAAAGAATAGTTTCGATGGTTGGTTTTTTCACCCCGTGCTTTACCGACAGAACAGGCACATTGGCATTTCTCACCACCTTTTCCGCATTAGAGCCAATAAATTTTTCCTGCAATCCGCTCGTTCCATGCGTACCCATAACTATCATATCCGCCTTATAGATTTCCACTGCATGAAAGATCCGCTGAGGAAATGGCCCCACTTCAATGATTTCTTTTATGTCTGAATTTTTGAACTCTTTCCTTGCCCTCGCTTTCTTCATGCGGGATTTAGTAAGGTTCATAAGCTCCATCATAAAATGGGTATCCTGTGTGGTTTCGGCATCATCGCCCGTAGCAATAGAAGGAAATGGAATATCCAGCACATGCAGCAAATAAATTGTTGCGCCCGTTTTTTCAGCAAGCAAAGCAGCATAATTATAGGCTGATGCAGCACAATCTGAAAAATCTGTAGGAACTATAATAGCTTTCATATAATATTTTTTATTCATTAAAGCTAAGGCCTAGCAGTGGAATTAACGTTATACAACTTCCGGAATAGATTACATTTTTCACAGATTTGGCGAAACAGAACACTTATTCAAACTCTTATACTGTGCACTCACTGGAGAATTTATCACCCATACTATAATAGGAATCTTGACTTATGCAATTAACATTGGTAGATAGCAGATATAAAAAGAAGGTAGGATTATTCATAAATGGGTGAATGATGTAATTGAATAAAATAATTCTACAAATGCAAAAATCAACGGGGAAACCCGCTTAAGCAACTGTAATTCCCTTTGAACTACAGGTATTGCCTTAGTAACGAATATACCCGTGTAAAATATTTTTCTTCTGATACATTTGGTCTTGTAAAACAAATAATAAAATAAACAACATAAAAATAAACTACTAAATCAAAACAAATTATGAGAAATAAATTATTCCTTAAAAAGTACGGAGGGAGGATCTGCACTGCAGTGCTTGCGCTGTGTGCTCCTGTATTCACAACAGCACAAACTCCCAGTTGTTCAAGCTACGGCAACGGCAATGCGGAAAATATCACGTATACAATAAACGGAAGTGCAGCAGCTTCGCTGGCAGGTGTCTCCTCCGGGGATATCGTACAAGTATGTTTTAACTCCAGCGCAGGCAGCAATCCCACTATTTATTCGTTAGTGAGCTATAGTGCATCCGGTGCTACATTTGATGCAAATACCACATCAGCAAACTGTATTTGACATGCAAAGCATCACTGTAAACGCATCCGGAAATGCTTGTATGACAGTAGCAGTACCTAATTGTTATTTTCAGGTTGACTTTGTAAAAGGATGTGTTATCTACCGATTTGGCCCCGGCAATCTTTACAGCACTACAGGACGATTGATCGCAGGAGTTAACGGAGGAACCGGAACCTGTGGATGCGTAGCAAGCGCAAATGCAGGAGCAAATGTTTCACTTCTCTGCAGCGCTACCAATGGAGTACTAAGTGGTTCTACGTATGTAATGAACAGCCCAACGTACAACTGGACGACTGCCAACGGTAATATTTCTACAGGGGGCAACACGCTATCACCAACAATCTTACTTGCAGGAACATATGTGCTGACAGTTACCGATTCACTTGGTTGTACTGCACGGGATACCGCAATAGTAACAGGACACACCAATGTTTTAACTCCCGGAATAATTGGCTATGACCAAACTTATTGCGGGCCAACAGTACCTGACACCCTTTTCAGCGTAACACCTGCTACTGCAAATCCTGGTGAAGTAATAAAATACCAATGGGTAAAAAGCCTTGTAAATACTCCAAACATATACCCAAACCCATACTGGTCCGGTATTTCAGGAGCTAACCAGACTTTATATGTACCCACTAATCCAATTACTGCTTCAACATATTATATACGCTGTGCAAAAACCGTAGGATGTACATTTGTTGGGACTACAACAGAAGGAAATATTGTTTCTGTGATCATAGAAGATCAGCCAACAGTTAGCCTGGGAAATGATCAAACAGTTTGTGTTGGATCAAGCGTTATGATTGATGCCGTAAATCCGGGATTAACATACAATTGGAGCACAGGCGCAACTACACAAACCATTATGGCGAACATTTCCGGTACTTACTCAGTAATAGTTACTGATGGAAATTGTTCTACCACGGATGAGATGACAGTAACAGTTCTGCCATACCCAACAGTAGATCTTGGAACAGACATCAGCCTTTGTGCAGCTTCTGCTACATTGGATGCAGGAAATGCAGGAATGACTTACAGCTGGAGCACAGGAGAATCTACACGCACTATCAATGCAACTGCTTCGGGTTCCTATTCCGTAGTGGTAAGCAACAGAAATTGCACAGCTTCAGATGTTATCAACGTAACTCTTACTCCATCTTTTACAGTGGATTTGGGAGCTGACATCAACACCACCTTATGTACAGGTTCTGTTACCCTGGATGCAGGCGTTAGCGGAATGACGTATGTATGGAACACAGGAGAAATCACTCAAACCATCAATGTTTCGGCAACAGGTACTTATTCTGTTGATGTTACTAATTCTGCAGGATGCATGGCTTCGGATGTGATTAATGTGAACATTGGCTCGGGAACATTGAATGTGGATTTAGGCAACGATACTATACTTGTTGCCTGCACTACTGATTCATTCATGCTGGATGCGGGTTTACCCGGTGCAACCTATGTATGGAGCACAGGTGAAACCACTCAAACAATTTATGTTACTGCTACGGATTCCTATTCTGTAACTGTGACAGCAAGCAACGGTTGCGTAGCTTCCGATGTTATCAGCGTAACTTTGTACGGAGCAATAGACCTTAATTGGGGGCCGGATGTAACTATCTGCGGATGTATCACTTTAAGCGGATACGTTAGCGGAGTTACTTCGTACCAATGGTGCAGCGGAGGAACGTATCCTTCAAAAACAATTTGCACTTCCGGAGTGTATTGTGTAACAGTTAGCAACGGTGTTTGTACTGCTTCTGATACCATCAGTATCACGGTTAACCCTATGCCTATCGTGGATCTGGGCAAAGACACAACAGTTGCAACCACCCTTACTTTGGATGCAGGGCCTTCAGGTGTGGCTTACCTTTGGAACACAGGGGCTACTACACAAATACTGACCGTAACAAGTTCCGGCCAGTACATAGTTGGTGTTATGAATGCTGACAACTGCTTGGACAGTGATACTATTAACGTAAACGTTATCAGTGGTATTGCAGAAAACAATGCTGCTATTAACATCAATATTTATCCTAATCCAAGCAAAACCAGCGGCAGCTTCACATTGAAGTTTGACGTTGTAGAAAGCGGAAACGTGGATGTGAAGATCATGAACACTCTTGGAGTTGCAGTTTATTCAGAAAAACTGGAAAACTTCACAGGAGAATACAACAAGAAGATCGCCCTGGAGAACTTAGCACCGGGCATGTATATTGCTGATATTTCAAAAGGAAATACACGGAATGCAATAAAGATCACGTTAGAATAAATACAAGCTAAACATAAAAGCCCGGCTCACGATAATCGTGGGCCGGGCTTTTTTTTGTTACAAAACAAAAGTCCTGCATAGCATCGTGTTCATATTCACGAACTGCATCCTCGAAACGGATAGTTTAAATCCAAAAAGTTCAAGGAACTTTTTGCCCCATGGGCAGACGATTTAAAAATCTGGGTTAAATTCAGAAAATAGCCTCAGAGAGGCTTAATCTTTTTAGAAAAGAGAAACGAATTGCAATTGCCCAGCGTGTCAAAACATCCCAATAGAGCTTTGGGGATTATTGTGATAAAAAATTTGGGTATAGGTATTTACCAGAGTGTGATTTTGTGTTGCCCGCTGGGGCAATCATTAATTATACCGATGCCTCATATCTTTCAGTCCAATTATAATTTGTACTTGATCGGCATTATACCAAATGTTATGGACTAATATATAATCAGTAATGGTATTATTCGACTCCTTTTTAAAAATGTTTAGCCCCATCCGGGGCTATAAACTACTTGTTTTTACATATTCTGTCCGGCTTTTAGTCCTGAATCCCAAATCATTTGCTTCCTGTCTTAGGGCAAACATGCAGCTTTACAACCGATTTTGGTTAAAGCCATGGTGGGAATGGCACATTATTCCTGCTATAATATCACCAGAAAATATTTATAAGAAATGTTTTTATGAAAAATAGTTACCCAAGAAATAAAATTAACTACTCATAGAAGGTGTGTTTTAATCTCAGGAATTAACACGAATATTTTTTTGAAAGGATCAATTAGTGAAAACCTGCCGGCAGGCAGTTAGTGTAATTCGTGGCTTGTTATTTAGCCGTTGCGCTGGTCGATACGCTTTCTGTCTGGGAAAGAATCAGTACACCTACCCTTATGTTCTTATCCGCTTCTTCCTGATTTTTAGGTTTACGGTGGATCATTCTGTTGCCGCCATATCCATGAGGAACCAGCCTATCGGGGCTTACGCCTCTTTTAATCAAATGCTTTTGTACAAGTTCAGCCCTGTACTGAGATAATTTCCTGGCACTGCCTTTGAAGCAGCCTTCTGTCAGAATAGTGTCTTTGTTATCGTAAGAGGATCTGATCCTTTTGTTGCCGCTTGTATGCCCTTGCACTTCTATTTTTATTCCCGGATTAGCTATAAGAAAGCCGGCAAGCTGATCTATCTGGGAATTTGAGCCGGGCTTCATGGAATATGTATTTGGATAAAAATATATCTTATCCATCACAAAATTATCTCCTTCCTTGAGCAGAGATAAAGAAACATCCTGGGAATAGGAGCGAATGCTATCTTTTGTAAAGAAAGAAATTGTTTTCTTCCCGTATCCAAAAGCCGAAAAAGTGATTTGGTACTTTGTGTTTATTTCAAGATCAACATCATAGAAGCCATTTGCCTGTGCATTGGTGAAAGAATTCTCTTTGCCTTGTTTTATAGATACCACTTCCGCATCCATGCTGCTCTGGCGAATACTGTCTTTAACAATAAAATGCGCTTTCCCTTTTCCAGTATAGAAGAACTTGTCCAGATTCAAAAAATGTCCCATTATTTTTTCAACTTCTTCCTCCTTGTAACAGCTTTCATAAATAGAATGAAACTCCTGCACGTTTTGGTTGCTTTTTAATACAAAATGGTAGCCGCAATCTGTTCCGGTGAGGTGGTACACATTCAACATAAGAACATCGCCCTTTTTTACTGTTAAAGCCGCTTGATAGGGGGTTTCATATACTATTTTCTCAATATTGCGTGGGCAAGAATCATTGCTGCTCACAGTGGAGGAAAGTGATAAGCCTGTACCCTCTTTTGTTTTTTTCGTATATAAGCTTGCCCTTACAGGTTCAACATTGGAAGAATAAATTTCCTGAATGCTGAGATCACCTTTACTGTGATATAAAAAATAATTATACCTGTTGTCTGCCCTGGAGGGAAGTATTTCAAACGTAACCTTGCTATCTACAGCTGCATATATTTTATACCAGAAAGACCGGACATTATCCGGGTAGCGGAACAATACTGCATTACTGCGTATGTTAACAGCGATAGTATCAAAACTATTTTTTGAAACAGGGTGTATCCCATCCCTTTCGATCACCATTTCATCTGCCTCCTCACAAGCAGTATTTACCTGAAACTGCGACCATCCGAATAATGGACTTAGGATAAAAAAGGCAATCAAGAAATCCGTTCTCATATTAGCTTATCTTAAGATCGGTAGCACATTACAAAGATGAGCATCACCCTTGCAATAGGTATTACATAACTGTATATATAAATTACAGCATTCACACATCCTAAATACATATGCTAAAACGGGCATTTTCCAATGTGTGAATAATGTAACATATTCCAAAGCTTCTGTAACGCATATCGGATCTAATCTGCTCATATTTGTGCTGAAATGTTACATTGACTATACTCTCAAGAATACCCGAAAATGTTAAGTCAAATGGATATATCAAACGTAGATTTGTCACTTAAACCAGTGCACACTATGCAAACAACAGGCAATGAGCTTCATGCTCCTAAACAATCTTCGGAGTACATCCGAAGCATAATGGATGCCAATCACGATCCTATGTTTACCCTGAATACTGAGGGCAAAGTTGTAGACCTGAATGAAGCATTGGTGCGCATCACAGGCATTGAACGGGAAAAACATATACATACTCCATTCTCACATTATTTTGAAGAGCCGCAAAAAGCACAGGAAATATGCAATGAAATTTTAACAAAAGGCTCTGTATTAAATTCATCTCTTACTCTTCGCAACAGGGATGGCAGCCACATAGATGTTCTTTGCAATGGATTGGTGTACAAAAATGAACATGGAAAAGTAACAGGCATAGTAATAGAAGCACGCGACATAACCAGCCAGAATAAATTAGCTGTAGAGCTTATTGAAGCGAAAAGCAATGCCGGCACGGCAATAAAAAAAGCGGAAGAATCCGCTCAGCTTAAAGAATCCTTTCTGGCAAATATGAGCCATGAAATCCGTACACCATTGAATGCTATTATAGGTTTTTCAGATATACTTTCCAGAAAAAAATTAGAGAAGAAAGAAAAGGAGCATGTTAAAACAATTAAATCGGCCGGAGAAAATCTGCTTACGATCATAAATGATATCCTGGATATTTCCAAGATTGAAGCCGGTATGATGCACTTTGAAGAAATAACATTCGGCATAAAAGACATTTTTCATTCAATCCATGGAATGTTGATGAGGAAAGCAAAAGAGAAAAAACTTGAACTTTCATTCAGCATTGATGATAGTGTTCCGGAAACTTTGCTTGGTGACCCCACCCGTCTTACACAAATATTAATTAATCTGGCAGGAAATGCCATTAAGTTCACATCCAAAGGAAAAGTACAGGTTCATTGCAAGGTTATAAAGAATGAAGAAGAAAAAATATTTGTTGGATTCTCGGTGATGGATACAGGAATAGGCATACCCGAAGACAAACTATTCTATGTTTTTGAAAGATTCCGCCAGGCAGAACTGCATACAACCCGAAAATACGGAGGATCCGGTCTGGGCCTTAGTATTGCAAAACAGTTGGTAGAACTGCAGGGAGGTGCTTTAAGTGTAAAAAGTAAATTCCAGGTAGGTTCTGATTTTTCATTCAACATCCCCTATAAGAAATCAACAGAATCCCAGCAGGCTACCGTTCAGCAGGATAGAAAATACAATATGAAGCACCTCAGCAAGCTTAAAATACTTCTGGTGGAAGATAATCGCTTAAATGTGCTGCTGGTGCAAAGCCTGTTTTCCGAGAACGGCCTGAAATTACAGGTAGCAGATAACGGGAATGTATGTATAGAAAAACTAAAAGCAAATAAGTTTGACATCATACTAATGGATATGGAAATGCCCGTAATGAACGGATACGAGGCAGCAACAGTAATTCGTAAAGAGCTAAATGACAATATTCCGATCATTGCAATGACCGCACACGCAATGGCCGGGGAAAGAGAAAAATGCCTGAGCTTAGGGATGAACGATTACATTTCGAAACCTATCAATGCAAACTTACTCTTTGAAAAGATGTATGAATTAACCCTTAAGTCATAGACTATGATACAAAGTGAATACAGAAATACAAACGAGAAAGTGAGCAACCTAAGTTATCTTTCGGAGACAATGGGTGGAAACAGAAAACTCATAAAAGAAATAATGGAAGTTTTCCTTAAGCAAGCACCGGAAGAACTCTCAAACCTTAACGAAGCGGTTGAAAAAAAAGATTATGTAAAGATCAAAAATGTAACTCACACCATGAAATCCTCGGCCTCTATTATGGGCATTTCTACTCTGTCCGATATTCTCAAGGAGATGGAAGAACTGGGTAAGATAGGAACCAATATTGAGAAAATAAAATTGCTGAATGATAAGCTCAATATAATATGCAGAAAAGCGATTGAAGAGATCAGCAAGGAAATGCCCAATTATATTTAATCACATAACTCTCTGAGTGAATTTATGACAACCTCATCACAACCCATCTTTCTGGTAGAAGACAATGAAATGTATCTAAAAACCCTGGAGAGGCATCTCAAGGAACATTTGGATACCAATGCTATGATCCGAACTTTTTCTAACGGGGAAGAATGCCTCAAAAACATGCATCTTGAACCCAAAATAGTAGTATTGGATTATTATCTGAACAGCCTGCTGCCCAAGGCTATGGATGGCCTGGAAACATTGAAAAAAATTAAAACAATGAAGCCGGATACTATGGTGCTTATGTTATCCAACCAGGACAATGTTCAGGTGGCAACCGACACCATGAAATACGGGGCATTTGATTATGTATCAAAAAATGAAAATGCTTTTTTGCGCGTGCAAAACTCCATAAATAATATTGAAAAGATCATTACTCAATCAACCGCAATTAAAACAGGCAAGCAAGTGAGGCGGGTTTTGATAGGATGGATTATTTTGCTGATAGCGATCATCATTATTCTGCAACTATTCTTTCCAAATTTAATGAATAGAAATATATAATCGACAGGGCTCTTCAAAACGCAATATGTCTTCTGAAAAAGCATACACATGAAAAACCCCTTAGACCTGATATCGAATATTCTAAAACCTAAAAAAATAATTTTTATTGTAGAGGACAATGCAGTATACGCAAATACCTTAAAAACATCAATACAACGGAACTTTCAGGAAATAGAGGTTAAAATATTTCCCGTAGGGGAAATGTGCTTAGCCGAATTAGATAAAGACGCTGCAATTATTATTATGGATTATTTTCTTAATTCTGAGTACCCCGAAGCGCATAACGGGCTGGAAATAATAAAAAAGATAAAAAATCAGAAACCAAATACTCAGATTGTTGTACTTAGCTCACAGGATCAGCCCGGAGTGATCCTGAAAGCGATCAAAGATCATGACTGCAGGTATGTTCAAAAAGACGAAGAATCATTTAAACATATAGAAAAAATTATTAAAGATTGTTTAAGCGAAAAAGGAGCAGCCGCTATGGGCCACTGATCATAACCAGCGTTCATTCATATAAAACAAACTACCACGTATGCCAAAAGAAAAGAAAACAAAGAACATTTTTATCGTAGAGGATAATGAGACTTATGCCAAAACATTGGAAAAATTTCTTAAGACAAAATTCCCCGAAGTAAACGATATCAAGATATTCCCTATAGGTGAAGCCAGCCTCGTGGAACTATACCAAAATCCCAGCGTAATAATCATAGATCATTTACTTAATTCTGTGCGAACAGATGCAGCTACGGGATTATCAATTATTAAAGAAATCAAAAATACCAATCCCGGGGCAAATGTTATCCTGTTGAGCGCGCAAAAAGAATTTGATGTTGTCTCCAAGTCCATTTCCAAATACGGTTGCAAATACGTTAAAAAAGATGAGTTGGCATTCAGTAAAGTGGAAGAAATAGTTAAGGAATTTCTTCAAGAAGGAGATTAAAGTATTTTTCCTTCCTGCCTATTTAATCCCTAAGGGTTATTGTCCTTTCCAAGTAAGTCCACCCGCCCTCCGCCTTTCCTTGCGTGGCGATTAATATTACCTTCTAAACGAATACAAATTCATATTTAGTGGGAGGTCCATACCTTTAACAATTAAACATAATACCCACCCCGTATAATATAATCATATGCCCTATAAAAACTCATCACACATAATTTCAGATTGCGAAGAAACATACCGAAGCTTAATAGAGGCCAGCCTGAATCCGTTAGTCATCATCAGCTTTGAAGGGAAGATCACTCATGCAAACGAAGCAACAGTTAAGATCATAGGAGTGCCGCGCACCAAACTTGAAGGCAGTAATTTTTTTGACTATTTCACTGAACCCGAAAAAGCCCGGGAAACTTATCAGGAGGTTTTTGTCAAAGGATCCGTATTGGATGCACCTCTTACCGTACGCAGCACTGCCGGCATGCTATCACAAATATTATTCAATGGGTCTGTCTACAAAGACGGAAAAGGGAATGTTTTGGGAGCAATGGTGGTTGCGCGGGATGTAACCAGGCAAAAGCACCATGAAAAAGAATTAGTAGATGCAAAAAATGCTGCAGAACGGGCAAGAATAACCGCAGAAAAAAATAGTGAATCTAGGCAAGAGATATTATCAAATATGAGCCAGGCCGTGCGGACTCCGGTAAATGAGATCCTTGAATTTACAAATGATATACTCAAAACCGATCTGAACGATGAACAAAAAGACTACCTGAATGCTATTAAGCTGTCGGGCGATTCCCTGATCGGGCTTCTTAATGATATGCTCGATCTTGTAAAAGTAAATTCCGGCAAGATGGTATTTGAAAAAACTTCATTTAAATTACATGAAGTGATTTCAAAAGCGGTTGAAGCTATTGAAGCAGAAATTGAGGAGAAACAACTGGAATTAATAAAGGAATATGACGCTGCAGTACCTGAAAATTTAACAGGTGATCCTATGCGGCTACAGCAAATGGTATCAAACCTGCTGCACAATGCTATACGTAATACTCCGGAAGGAAAGATAAGCATCAGCATTAAGCTTATAAATGCAGATGCCCAACACACACGCATAGAATTTAAGATTTCAGATTCAGGGAGCGGAATATTGGAGGATATATCCCGCAATGAACATATCGGCTCCAATGGATCCGCAGGCTTGCATGAAAATGGTCTTGGGCTTGCTATTGTAAAAAGCCTGCTCGCAGCTCAAGGTGGGACATTGAAAATAGACCATAAGCCGGGAACAGGTTCTGTTTTCAGCTTTACGCTGCCTTTTACCAAAGTGAAAGAAAAAGCAGATGGAGAAAGAAAAAGTGGTACCTCCAAACTAAGAGTGCTGATCGTTGAAGATGTAATGCTAAGCCAGATGTTAATGAAGAACGTGGTGGAGGAATTTGGATATGAAACAGAGATAGCGGGTAATGGGAAAATTGCCATTGAAAAGCTCCAACAGGGTACCTATGATATAATCCTTATGGACCTTCAGATGCCCGAGATGAATGGATTTGAAGCCACCGAATACATCCGTACAAAAATGAATTCTCAAATACCCATTATTGCCCTTACTGCCAGCATTACTTCTGTAGAGATAGAAAAATGCAATGCGGTGGGTATGAATGATTATTCCGAGAAGCCGATAGATGAAAAGCTGTTACACAACAAGATCATGAAACATTTAAGTAAAAACATTCAGAGAAAAACCAATGGAATGAACTCGGAAACCAGTAAGAAGACCAGAAGTAAATATACAAACCTGGATTACTTAAAACAGCGCACGAAAAATAATCCGGAGATGATCATGGAAATGATCGATATATACCTTACAGAAACTCCTAAGATGATCGAGAAGATGAAAGAGAGCCGGGACAATATGGACTGGGACTCATTAGCCGGTGCGGCCCATTCCATCATTCCATCTTTTATGATAATGGGAATAAGTAAAGATTATGAAATGATGGCACGTAATATACAGGAGTATGCGAAGAGACAGGAAAAAGCTGCTGCCATTAATGAATTAGTCCTGAAACTGGAAGAAGTTTGTACGCAGGCTTGCAAGGAGTTGAGAGGTGAAATGAAAAACATGAAACTTCTGGCGGCTTAATCCTTCCGACCCCTTTTACCCGCCTGTCAGCTGATAGGCGGTAGAGTCTTTTAATTCTTTACACGCATTTTCACAGGTGGACTTAACTGTATTAAAAAGCACTTCGATCTTATGCAAGGCTGATTTATCAGCAGCCACGATCTCTATTTTTTGAATTACCGAATTATCTGCCGGATGTATCTCTATCTTTTTGAGCACTGAGTTATCTGCAGCTATTTTCTCTATTTCATACACTTCCTTTTCAATCACCCTATCTAATCCGACAAATGGAATAGAGGATTGCAGGAAATGTGCCCTTTGACGTATACTTTCAAAATCTTTACTCTGGATAGCTTTCTCAAGCGCTTCCATTTCCTTTGGATTTTCTTCCAGAAAAGTACTGATCATCTCCTTTACAAATTGCACATTTCCTTTAGAAAGCTCCTCTAAGTAATCCAGATTGGTTACTTTTTTAATATCCCTGTTGCTGCTTGTCATATTTCTTCAGTTTTAACAACACTGGAAAAAAGATAATTTGTGATCAGATTATACAATTCAATCTCATTGATGGGCTTGGTGATAAAGTCCGTCATGCCCATTTCCAGGCATTTTTCTTTTTCCCCGGGCATGGCATGCGCAGTCATAGCAATAATGGGCAATCCCAGCTTCAATTTTTTACGGATATACTCTGCCGTTTCCGTGCCATTCATTTCCGGCATTTGTATATCCATTAAAATAAGATCGTACGTGTTGGATTTAAGAGCTTCAAGTGCCTTCTTTCCATTTGCACTTATGTCATACTTAAATCCCCATTCCTTAAGCATGAAACCCGCTAATTTCTGATTGAGCCGATTATCTTCCACCACCAGAATTTTAATCTTATCCTTTAAGGATTGGGGAATAACTCTATCCGTAACGATTTCGCTATTCTGAGCGGCTTGCTTCTTCATTCTTAATTATATTTTTCTACAATATATGCTTGACCAGTCTTTTTGGATATATAGCAAATATAAATAGAACCTGAGAATATCAAATAGTTTTGGGCTATATAAAATGCCCTTTTATCGAATACTATACTTCAGCCCCTGGAACAGAGGTATCTTTATGAAGCATTTAAAATCGAATCAAATTCCAAAATCATATGAATATTTTAGTTATTGAAGATGACAAGGTAACGCTTAAAACGCTCCAATCCAGTATTGAGAATCTGGGGTATGAAGTGACTATTGCAAATAGTGCTGAAGAGGCAATAAAGCTGACAGAAACAGAAAAATTTGACGTTATCATCAGTGATATTATGATGCCCGGAATATCCGGATTATCATTAGTGAATGTGCTGCGGTCCGTTAACCTTTGTACTGCACCTATTATAATGATGTCTGCCTTGAACAATAAGTCTTTGCTGGATGCGGCATTTGAGGCAGGTGCCAGTGATTTCATTCCAAAGCCCTTTAATATAGATGATCTGAGTGCCAAACTAAAAAAATACGAAACAACCTCTCAGCACCACGAGTGATATAAAAGAACCCACTAAAAAGTAAATAACTTGAAAATTCTATCCATCCTATTTGTTTTTGCAATAAGTATTTGCAAACTATCTGCCCAAATAGCAGAAGCAGATGATCTGTTCGCAAAAGCCAGATATGCCTCGGCCTTGCCCCGTTATGTGGAACTTCTTAAATCTGATTCTGGCAGTACAAACCTGAATTATAAAATAGGGGTTTGCTATCTTAGTTCCAGGTCTCAAAAGAATAAAGCATATACCTATCTGGAAAAGGCAGCGGACCCATCGGCTGCATCTATCACACATAAATATTTAGGAGATGCATACCAGCTCGTAAGCCAATATGACCTGGCCATAAAATCGTACGAGAAATTCAAAAAAACATTTCCGGCAAGTAAGCCTAAGGACAAGCGGTTTATCGAAGAGGTAAAGTGGAAAATAGAAATGTGCAAGGTTGGCAAGAAGTTGCAGGAACTGAATACAACCAATGAAGATGTAAATTCTAAATATATTGAGTACACATCGGCACTGTCTTTTGACCAATCCACTATGACTTATACTTTTCATAAGCCGGACAGCCTGAACAGGCCGGCAACAGACGATGGAAAGTACTTCGAAGAAATTTATATCCCTGCAAAAACAATACTGGATAATGATGCACGAATACTTCTTGACACCACTACAAACCTGAACGAGGCGACTGTTGCCACTTCAGTGGACGGGCAGATCGTATTAATTTATAAAAATGATAAAGGAGAAGCCAACTTATACATCACACGTTTGATAGGTAACTCCTGGACTTATCCTGAAGTTCTGAATAAATCCCTGAATGTGAAAGGATGGGAACAAAGTGAGTTTATTTCGGCAGATGGCTATACGTTATATTTTGCGAGTGACCGCCCAGAAGGGTTTGGCGGAAAGGATATTTATGTAAGTAAAAAATTGCCTACAGGAGAATGGGGCAAAGCAACCAACCTGGGCCCTGCTATCAATACTGCTACGGACGAAGAAGCCCCTTTTATTTATTCCGATGGCCTTACATTATTTTTCAGCTCCAATAAAAACAAAAATACGTGTTGCTTTGATATTTATAGCAGCACCTTAACGAACGATGGCGCATGGTCACAACCTATTAAGGTTGGATATCCTGTAAAATCAAATTCCGACAATACATTGGGTACTATGACTGCACACCAGGAAACATCTTCTTCCGGATTAAAAGCAGGAGTACATGATAAAAA
>Ga0163144_10012769_pt1 | contig 17592 bp, 15 predicted proteins | sample OliLak19BULKMAT1_FD_123175 | JGI IMG/M metagenome (GOLD analysis project Ga0163144, IMG submission 123175) | Freshwater microbial mat bacterial communities from Lake Vanda, McMurdo Dry Valleys, Antarctica - Oligotrophic Lake LV.19.BULKMAT1 | ecosystem: Environmental > Aquatic > Freshwater >...
GACGATGGCGTGGCGGCGAGGGCGGTGGCTGGCTGCGACTACGTGTTGCACCAGGCGGCGGTGCCCTCGGTGCCGCGGTCGGTCAACGATCCGGTCGGGACCAATCGCGCCAATGTCGATGCCACGGTGCAGGTGCTGGTCGCCGCGCGGGATGCCGGCGTCAAGCGACTGGTCTTCGCCGGCTCCTCGTCCGAATACGGGAATTCGCAGGTCTTGCCCAAGCGCGAGGACATGCGTCCGGCGCCGATCACGCCCTACGCCCTGCAGAAGTGGACGGGGGAGCAGTACTGCACGATGTTTTCGTCGCTCTACGGTCTTGAAACCGTCTCGGTCCGGTACTTCAATGTGTTTGGCCCGCGCCAGGCACCGGACTCGCCGTATTCAGGGGTCATCTCCCTGTTCATCAAGGCGTTTCTGAACGGGCAGGCGCCGCTCATTCATGGCGACGGGCGGCAGACGCGCGACTTTACGTACGTCAGTAACGTGGTGGACGGTGTGCTGCGTGCGGCCACGGCCGAGGGCGTGTCTGGCGAATACATCAACGTGGCGACCGGTGGACGTGTGTCCCTCCTGGAACTGGCCCGCGCGCTGCAACTGATTACCGGCTCCAATCTGGCGCCGACGCTGGGGCCGGCCCGTGATGGTGACGTCAAGGATTCCCAGGCCGACATCTTCAAGGCCCGCAAGATGCTTGGGTACGAACCCACGGTGCCGTTTGAAGAGGGCCTGCGCCTGACCGTCGACTGGTTCAAGGCGCAACGCCAGTAGTCACGACACGGTCGCGATCGCACGAGGGGTCTCCGGCAGTTTCCGCTGGAGCCGCTGGGGCGGCGCCGCCGCCCTGGTACATCAGCGCTAACCGCTGCTTCCACAACACCATCCCCGTACACGCCGGTGTCTCGCATACCTGGCGTGGCTCCTGCAATCTGACCTGACTGGGAACCGGCCAGCCGTCCCGCACATCACCTGCGGCCTCCTCGACCCTGCAGTCAGGAAGCGAGCGGCTGTGCCGGCCCGGTTCAGAACCGTGGTGTATGGGACACCCGGTCACGTCAGGAGATTGTCCATGTTGCGTACACTTTCGGCCGCTGCTCTTGTTGTATTCACGCTCGTCGTCACCACATCTTCCCTCGTCGCACATCCGGCGCAGGACGCCACCGTCCGTCAGGCGCCCAAGCCCGCACCTGCGGAACCGGTCGTGGTGAATCTCAATTCCGCGAGCGCCACCGAGTTGGAGAAACTGCCCGGCGTGGGCCCGTCGACCGCCGCACGCATCGTTGAGTACCGACAGAAGAATGGAGCCTTCAAGAAGGTGGAGGATCTGATGAACGTGCGAGGGATCGGTGAAAAAACGTTCCTGTCCCTCAAGCCGCTCATCACCGTGGCTCCACCCAAAGGACTGTCGCTGTGACACGGACGGGGGAGGCCGGGGCCTCCCTCTTCGAGATGGTCGTCACCGTGGCGCTGGTCGCCACGGTGACGGGACTGGGCGCACCACTCGTGGTCCACGCCAGGGATGACAACGAGGGGCGGCAGGCTGCGATGTTTCTCGCCGGTCAGTTGCGACTCGCGCGCCAGCACGCGGTGCTGACCGGACGTCACACTGCGATCGTGTTCGATCTGATCGCGGACGCCTGGCAGTTCTCCGTGTGTGTGGACGAGGACGGTGATGGCGTCCTGCGATCGGACATGGCCACAGGCGTGGACCGCTGCCAGGCGGCTCCTCAACCGCTGGCGTCATGGTTTTCACGCGCGTCCATCCATCGGGCCTCTGCGGTGCCTGATTTGTCCGGCAACACCGACGGCGCCATCGTGGCATTTGGCACCGCACGCATGGCCAGCTTCTCGCCGCTCGGCACGGCGTCATCGGGCTCGGTGACGATCATGACCAGAGGAGGTCGCCACTTTGCGATCCGTGTGGCCGGCGTGACCGGCCGTGTTCGTCTGTGGCGGTTCCTGCCGGAGACACGTCGATGGCAGGAGTGGTGACGAGGCGTTGTGTGGTCGGACGAGACGTGGGCATCGTGTCTGAGACGATGGACGAGGTCTGGCTTGAAGGTGCCGTGCGCCTGCGACCGGGGATGGTGGTCGTGGTGGTAGGCGAGGGCTCGAGGTCGGCCACAGTGGTGACGTGGATGGTGTCGCGGTTGGGTCAGGAGGGCACCGTCTACGCGGGACGATGTCGGTGGGTTGAGCCCGTTGGGTAGTGAGAGAACACACTCGGCGGCTGTTCGTTCATTTGCACAACACCGGCGTGTGAATTGATCTGGCATTGCTCTTGATACGTGAGTTGCTGGGGGGCCACATGCTTGTTGGACGCAGCGCTGTCATGCAGGAGCTTCGGGCGCAGATCACGCGACTGAGTGCGACACATTTCACCGTGCTCGTCACGGGCGAAAGTGGCACCGGCAAGGAACTCGTCGCGCGCGGTCTTCATACCGGGAGCGCGAGGCACCGGGGACCGTTCATCGCGGTCAATTGCGCGGCGTTGGTCGAGACGTTGCTGGAGGCGGAACTGTTTGGTATTGAAGATCGGACCGCGACCGGCGTGAAGGGGCGGCAGGGCAAATTCGAACTGGCGGAAGGGGGCACGTTGTTCCTCGACGAGGTCGGCGATTTATCGCCGGCCGCGCAGGCGAAGTTGCTCCGCGTGCTGCAGGACCTGTCGGTCGAGCGTGTCGGCGGGGCGCGGTCCCGTCCCGTGGACACCAGGGTGATTGCCGCCACCAACCGGAGTCTGATGCGGCATGTGGAGAGCGGAGGATTTCGCGCGGATCTGTTCTATCGGCTTTCTGGCGTGGAACTGACGGTCCCACCCTTGCGCCACCGCAGGGAAGACATCCCGCTGCTGGTGGACCATCTGCTCGGGCGGCATCACCGCTTGCGGCGCCTGGTGACGACGGACGCGGTGATTGAGGCGTTGTGCGCCTTTGACTGGCCGGGAAACGTGCGTCAGCTTGAGCGCGTCCTCGAGCGGGCGGTTGCGTTGGCGCCTGAGCAGCGCATCGAGGTCAGCGATCTGCCGCCGGACATCATCGGGAGGTACAGCGTCTTGGCGACGAACCGTTCGCCCAATGCCTACACCCTGCGGGCGTGGAGCAGCCGCTACGCGCGGCTGGTGCTGGATCGCTGCGCGGGGAACAGGCGACGGGCGTGTGAGGAGTTGGATATCAGCTATCACACGCTCCGATCACTTTTGCGGCATGGCGCAGGCGCCCCCGTTGGCGACGCGCATGCCCTCACAGGTGCAGGGTTACCGCTCGAGGGAGGTCCGTAGGGGCGCGACGAACCGGAGAGGGGAGACAGAAATGTTGTGGCTCATGTTTGTGAATGCGGTGTGGTGCGAGGTGTATTGGCTGATCGATGCCCAGGAGGCCGGGGAGGCGTACGCCCACTGCCTGAGTACCGCCACTGACGCCGAGGCGAGGTTGGCGTGTTTCTACGGCTTTTTTGAGGCCGTGGGCAACGCGACGATTGATTTTCTTTCGTGCATGTATTGAGGAGGATGAGATGACAGACACACGAATATTCCGTGGAAGTGTTGCGACGACCGTGCTGGTTGGCGCCGTGGTCCTGAGTGGTCTGCTGCCAGGAGATGCGCTCGCGCAGGCGACGGGCATCGAGCCGAAGGTCTCCGTGAGCCGGCTCGCCGGGGGGCGGGCGCTCATTGAGGTCTCCGATGCGGATGTGACGATTCGCAAAGAACTCGCGGGGAACGCGTCACACGTCACGATTACGACGCGGCGAGACGAACTGCAGTTGCGCGTGGTGGGTGACCGGTTGACTGTGAGCACCCCAGGGGGTACGGTCTCCGTGTCGGCGGCCCAGCCTGAAGAGATGGCTCGTCTGATGGCGGTGCTGCAGCGATCTGACGCGGCGTCGCGTGGGCGCGACCTGCTCCGGCGTGTGCCGGCGGATCCGAAAGACTTCGGGCTGCAGTCCCTGCTGCTGACCCGGGCCGTGCTGGAACTCGCGCACGGGTCCTCGCCGGCGCTGGCGTTGCATCGCCAGTGGGTGGCCCGGGAGCGCGCGCGACTCGGGCACCAGTCGTCGAGCGCGGCAGTGACGCGGGTGGGGCTGCAGGCGCGTGGCCCGGGTGATTGCTGGGATCTCTACTCGAAGGAGGCCCTCCGGATTGCCGATGACTTCGCCGAGTGTACGGACGACCTGAAGTGGTACGACGCCCTGGGATGGTCCGGCTGCTCGTTGATTTACACGATCCGGGCGGAAGGGGCGATGTTCTGGTTTATCAGCTGCAACGGCGGCATTCCGTTCCAAGGCTGACGGGAGAAGGGACTGGAGGTCACGATGGGTGCGTTTGTCGTGGTGTTGGTGCAGGTGGTGCTGGCGGTGTTGGTGGCGGGCCTCCTGTTGCCGGCCATTTTGTTTGCCGTGCCGGCGACACAAACCATGGGACCGCTGGTGATGGCACTGGTTGTCGCCATCATGTTTGTCCTGCTTCGGGTGGCGTGGCCCCGGAAAAAGCCCTGACGGAAAAGGCGAATGGGGGTGGCGGCGGCGTTGTCAACGGTTGACCCTGTCATGGGGCGGGTAGTACGTTGATAGACGATTCATGACGTCAACGCCACCCCCTGCCGCCCTCAAAAAGACCCCGCTCAACGCCCGTCATCGCGCCCACGGTGCGCGCATGGTCGAATTTGGCGGGTGGGACATGCCGGTGGAATACACCGGTATCACCGGCGAACACATGGCCGTGCGCACGCAGGCCGGCCTGTTTGACGTCAGCCACATGGGCCAGATCGAACTGGCTGGTCCCGACGCGCTTGCGGCCGTCCAGTGGATCAGTTCCAACGACGCGTCCAGGCTGGACGTTGGACAGATTCAGTATTCCGCGTTGACGACGCCCGAGGGGACGTTTGTCGACGACATCCTGGTGTACCGGATGGGGGACCAGCACTTCATGCTGGTCGTCAACGCCGGCAACATCATGAAGGACTACGAGTGGATTCGCGCGCGGGTCACCGAACGTGGCGGCGACGTCAGCGTCGTGAACGCCAGTTCGCGGTACGCGCTGATTGCGATCCAGGGGCCCAAGGCGGAAGCCATTCTCCAGCGCCTCACCGGCATAGAGTTGTCCGCGATCAAGTACTACTGGTTCGCCAACGGAGAAGTCTCCGGCGTGCGCGTCACCGTCTCCCGCACGGGCTACACCGGCGAAGACGGTTTCGAAGTGTTCGTCCCGCCCGCGCAGGCGGAGCAGGTCTGGAACGCCCTGTTGGACGCCGGCGCCGCCGATGGCCTCAAGCCCTGTGGTCTGGGTGCGCGCGACACGCTTCGTCTCGAAGCCTCCATGCGCCTCTGCGGATCCGACATGGACGAGCAGACCACGGTCATCGAAGCCGGTCTGGGCTGGATTGTCGGCTGGAAAAAGGGCGAGTTCATCGGCTCCGAGATTTTGCGCGCCCAGAAGGCCGGCACGCTCGAGCGCACACTCGTCGGCTTCGAAATGGTGGACCGCGCGATTGCCCGCCACGGCTACCCGGTCGTCATCGGCAGTGATGTCGTCGGTGTGGTCACCAGTGGTACGCAGACGCCGTTCCTGAAGAAGTCCATCGGCCTGGCCATGGTTCCCGTGTCGCGCTCGGCGCCAGGCACCCCCTTGCACATCGAGATCCGCGGTCGACACGTGGCGGCCGTCGTGGTTCCTGAACCCTTCTACAAACGCCCGAAGACGGCCTGACGGCCGCCGCGACTTTCCCGAGGAGTTGGCATGTATCCGACCGAATTGAAGTACACGAAAGACCATGAATGGGTGCGACTGTCCGGTGATGACGCCGCCGTGGGCATTACCGACTTTGCGCAGAAGCAGCTGGGTGACGTGGTGTTTGTCGAACTGCCCGAGGTGGGCCGTACGCTGACGCAGGGCGAAGTCTTCGGCACCATCGAGTCGGTGAAGGCCGTGTCTGAACTCTTCTCACCCGTGGCCGGCGAGGTCGTCGCGGTCAACACCAATCTGGGCGCGCATCCCGAGACCGTGAACAAGCAGCCGCACGAGGCCTGGATGATCAAGGTTCGGCCGTCCAACGCCGCTGATGTGGCGGCACTGCTCGACGCCACCCAGTACGAAGCGCTGACTCAGTAACTCCCGCGAGGTTCGCCCGGTGTCCGACACGTTCCAGTCCCGTCATCTTGGTCCACGTCCGAAGGATCTCCCGGCAATGCTCGACGCCGTGGGAGCTGCCTCACTCGACGCGCTCATCAACGAGATCGTCCCCGCCGACATTCGGCTGAAGGCGCCTCTGGCGCTGCCGGCCGCTGAGAGCGAAGCCGGATACCTCGCGCGCCTGCGCGGCGTCGCCGCAAAGAACGTGGTGTGCCGCAGTTACATCGGGATGGGGTACTACGACACCATCACCCCGGCCGTGATTCTCAGGAACGTATTCGAGAATCCTGGCTGGTATACGCCGTATACGCCGTACCAGGCGGAAATTGCCCAGGGCCGCCTGGAGTCCCTGCTCAATTTCCAGACGATGGTGACGGACATGACGGGGATGGAGGTCGCCAACGCGTCGCTGCTCGACGAGGCGACGGCCGCGGCAGAGGCGATGACGCTGCTGGCGCGCGTCTCGAAGCGGCAGAGTGCGAACACGTTCATCGTGTCGCCGCGCGTCTTCCCGCAGGTGCGCGACGTGCTCGTGACACGGGCCGAACCACTCGGCATCCGCCTGCGATTTGAAGACCCTGAGACCGCGACCATCGACGAGGACGTCTTTGGCGTCTACGTGCAGTCGCCCGACGACCAGGGCGAAGTCCGCGACCTCAAGGCGCTGATCGATCGCGCGCACGCCGCCGGTGCACTCGTTGCCGTGGGGACGGACCTGCTGGCACTCGCGTTGTACACGCCCCCCGGCCAGGCCGGCGCGGACGTGGTCATCGGATCCGCGCAGCGTTTTGGCGTGCCCCTGGGGTACGGCGGGCCGCACGCGGCGTTTTTTGCGACACGGGAATCGTTTGTGCGTCAGGCGCCGGGCCGCCTTATCGGCGTGTCGGTGGACTCGAAGGGGCGCCGCGCGTACCGCATGGCGTTGCAGACGCGTGAGCAGCACATCCGGCGCGAGAAGGCGACGTCGAACATCTGCACCGCGCAGGCCCTGCTGGCCAACATCGCGGCGTTTTACTCGTGTTACCACGGCGCGGAGGGGATTCGTGCCATCGCCACGCGCGTGCACGGATACACCGCGCGTCTGGCCGCAGCGCTGACCGGCGCCGGCTGGGCCCAGACCAACGCTGCCTACTTCGACACGCTGCGGCTGGAAGGCACGGCGGCCAACGTCGGGAAGATCAAGGCCGCCGCACAGAAGCACCGGATCAATTTCCGGGACACTGGCGACACGTCGTTGCAGATCTCGCTCGACGAAACCGTCACCGATGCCGACATGGCCGACCTGGCCGCCGTCTTCGGCGTGACGATTCCGGAGTCGGGCAGCGCCGTCCCGACTGCGCTCGCGCGCACCACGCCGTATCTCACACATCCCGTTTTTAACACGCACCACTCCGAGACGCAGATGATGCGATACATTCGGATGCTGGAAAAGAAGGACATCGGTCTCGACACCGCGATGATTCCGCTTGGGTCGTGCACGATGAAGCTCAACGCGGCGGCCGAAATGATGCCCGTGACCTGGGCCGAGTTTTCGAAGATGCATCCGTTCGCCCCGGTCGCGCAGGCCGCGGGCTACCAGCAGGTCATCGCGGATCTCGAAAAGGCTCTCTGCATCGTCACGGGATTTGCGGCGATGTCGCTGCAGCCCAACTCGGGCGCGCAAGGCGAGTTTGCCGGCCTCCTGGTGATTCGGGCCTACCAACACAGCAAGGGCGAGACACATCGCGACGTGGTCTTGATCCCGCAGTCGGCGCACGGCACCAACCCTGCCAGTGCGGCGATGGTCGGCCTCAAAGTTGTGATCGTCGCGTGTGACGCGCAGGGCAACATTGACGTCGCCGACCTCAAGGCCAAGGCCGAAGCGCACACGGACAAACTGTCGTGCCTGATGGTCACGTATCCGTCCACACACGGTGTGTTCGAGGGCGGCATCCGCGAGGTCTGCGCCATCATCCACGCCAACGGCGGTCAGGTGTACATGGACGGTGCGAACATGAACGCCCAGGTCGGGGTGACCAGCCCCGCGTCGATTGGTGCGGACGTCTGCCACCTCAACCTGCACAAGACGTTTGCCATCCCGCACGGCGGCGGCGGGCCCGGCATGGGCCCCATCGGCGTGGCGGCGCACCTGGCGCCGTTCCTGCCGGGCCATCCCGTGATTGCCACCGGCGGTGGCTCACCCGTGCACGCGGTGTCGGCCGCCCCGTGGGGCAGCGCGAGCATTCTGTTGATCTCGTACGGCTATATCTCGATGCTCGGCGGGGAAGGCGTGACGGCTGCGACTCAATACGCGATGCTCAACGCCAACTACATCAAGGCACGTCTGCAGGGGCACTATCCGGTGCTGTACGCTGCGGCCAACGGACGCGTCGCGCATGAACTGATCTTTGACCTGCGCCCGTTCAAGGCGCACGGTGTGGACGAAACCGACATTGCCAAACGTCTGATGGACTACGGCTTCCACGCGCCGACGGTGTCATTCCCCGTGGCCGGCACGCTGATGGTCGAACCGACAGAAAGTGAACCGAAGGAAGAGCTCGACCGCTTCTGCGACGCGATGATTGCCATCCATGGTGAAGTCCAGGACGTCATCTCGGGCAAGTCTGACAAGGTCGACAACGCGCTCAAGAACGCCCCGCACACAGCCCAGGACGTGTCGGCGACCGAGTGGAACCACACGTACACTCGCGAACAGGCGGCGTACCCGGTGGCCTCACTGCGCCAGTTCAAGTTCTGGCCGACGATCTCGCGCATCGACAACCCGTACGGCGACCGCAATCTGATCTGCGCGTGCCCGCCGATGTCGGACTACGAATAAGGGCTTATTCACAGGGAGGCACGGAGACACGGAGCAATACGATTTGTTCTTGAAGAAAAAAACCCTCCGTGTCTCCGTGCCTCCCTGTAAATTGCTCTCAGCCGACGCGGAGCCTGAACTCGTCTAGCAGGCGCAGCGTAACCGCCCCAGGCTTGCCCGCGCCGATCGTGCGCTCGCCCACACGCACCACCGGCGTGACTTCACGCGTGGTGCCGGTGATAAACGCCTCGTCCGCCTCAAACACGTCCTGGGGAGTAAATGAACGCTCCTCCGTGTGAACGCCGATATCCGTGCCGAGGTCCATCACGAACTGCCGCGTGATGCCCGGGAGCAATCCGTCGGCGATCGGCGCCGTGCGGAGCCGGCCGTCCTTCACGATGAAGAAGTTGGACTGGGAGCACTCGACGATGTGACCGTCGTGATTTTGCATGAGTGCCTCGTCCGCGTGCTGACGCAAGGCCTCCTGCATCGCGAGCGCGTTGTTGAGGAGGTTGTTCGACTTGATGGTGGGATTGAGCGCACTGGGATGGTTGCGCCGGACGTCCACAAGCGCGACGGTGATCCCTTCCGTGAACGTCCGCTCGGGCGGTGCCGGGAACGCCTTCACGATGATCACCAGCGTCGGCGCGGGACACGCCGCCGGGTTGTAGGTGAGGGCGCCGACCCCGCGCGTGAGCAGGATGCGAATGTAGGCCTCGGGCAGGGGACCCAACAAACGGTCGTGGGCCGTCATCGTGTCGTCAATCCAGCCGTGCATCTGCGTGTCACTGAAGGGCACGTCGAGCGCCATCAGCCCGGCGGATCGCCGCAGGCGGTCCATGTGGGGCCCAAAGAGAAACGGCGCCCGTCGGTACGTGCGCAGCGTCTCGTACACGCCCTCGCCATACAAAAACCCGTGATCAAACACCGGCACCACGGCGTCGGCCGCCAGGGAAATCGTGCCGTTCACATAGACGACTGCCTGAAGTGCGCTCATACGTGCGCGTATAGTACGCTCGCTGTCGCAAGTATGCGAGTCCTCAACACTCTTCAGATGCGGGAGGCCGACCGGCGCACCACCGAGGACGTCGGGGTGCCCTCGATCGTCCTGATGGAAAACGCCGGCCGCCAGGTGCTTATCGCCATCGAGGCGACGTTTGACGACGCCGCCTCGCTCAGGTACGCCATCCTGTGCGGGAAGGGCCAGAACGGTGGCGATGGATTCGTCGTGGCCCGGGCCATGCTGGAGCGGGGCATCACGGCGTCGGTCTTTCTGGTGGGACGCGACGTGGACGTGCGGGGCGACGCGCGCACCAATCTGCAGATTCTCTCCAACTTGTCGGTCGACGTCGTCGAGATCGCCGACGGCACGGCGTGGGAACTTCATGCGCCCGCGGTGCTGGCGGCCGACGTGATCGTCGACGCCATTGTCGGAACCGGACTCAAAGGCCCCGTGGCGGGCCTGGTCGAATCCATCGTCGATGACCTGAACGCGTCCGACACCCCGGTGGTCTCCATTGATTTGCCCAGTGGGCTCGACGCCAGTGATGCGCACGTGCCGGGCCCCGCAATCGAGGCCACGCTGACCGTGACGTTCGGCGCGCCAAAGATCCCACACGTACTGCCCCCGGCCGAACACCACATCGGCAGTCTGGTGATCGCCGACATCGGTATTCCTCAGTCAGTGATTACACAGGTCGAGGGCCCGTGGATCGAGCTGCTCACCAAAGACGGCATGCGCCGCCACGTGAACCCGCGCGCGGCCGAAAGTCAGAAGGGCGACTACGGCCGAATCCTGGTCGTGGCCGGGTCGCTGGGCAAAACTGGCGCGGCCCACCTGACCGCCATGGCCGCACTTCGCTCGGGCGCGGGCCTGGTCACGATCGCCACGCCCCGGTCGTGTGTGCCCATCCTTGCGGGTCTGGGTGTCGAGTACATGACTCTCGGCCTGGATGAAACGCCTGAGGGGCAGCTCGCCTTCGAGGGGGTGGATCCGGTCGTCGACTTTGACGCCGACGTCATCGTCATTGGCCCCGGCCTGGGTCGTGGCCCCTCGACCTCTGCTTTTGTGCACGCGGTGATCGAACGTGCCGGCGTGCCGGTCATCGTCGACGCCGACGCGCTGTTTGCCTTCGCCGGAGACACCGACCACCTGCAGGGCCGGGACGATGTGGCCATCATCATCACCCCCCACCCAGGTGAGATGGCGCGGCTCCTGGACGTGGGCGTGGACGATGTCCAGGCCCATCGGCTGGAGGTCGCCAGGGACTTCGCCACAGCGAGGCAGCTCCACGTGGTGCTCAAGGGCCATCGCACCGTCATCGCGTCCCCTGACGGGCGCCTGAGCCTGAATATGACCGGCAATGCCGGCATGGCGACCGGGGGCACCGGAGATGTGCTGTCGGGGATGATTGGCGCGTGGTGCGGCCAACTGCGTGATCCAGCTGCGGCCTGCCAGCTCGCCGTGTATCTGCATGGACTCGCGGGGGATTTGGCTGCGGCCGACGAAGGGGAAGTGGCGATGATCGCCGGCGATATGGTGGACCGTCTGGGCGACGCCGTGCTCGAAGTGACTTCGCAGAAATGACCCAACGTACCCAGACACGCTCGTCTTCGGAAGCCGACACCGTGGACGCCGGCCGCCGCTTTGCCGAGCGGCTGTCGCCCGGTGACGTGGTGCTCATCTCAGGCCCCCTGGGCGCCGGCAAGACGGCGTTTGTGCGTGGACTCACCGAAGGGTTGGGCGGCGTCTCGAGTGACGTCTCCAGCCCCACGTTCACCCTGATTCAGCAGTATGCGGCCCGCATTCCGCTCTTCCACGTAGACCTGTATCGATTGACCGCGCAGGAGGCCGCCGACCTCGGGCTTGAGGAGACGGGGGAGGACGGCGTGCTCGCGGTGGAATGGCCGGATCGCTGGGCGCACGCGCCAGAGTCTGCCTGGCAGATCACCATCAGCGACAACGGGGGTGACGCCCGGACGATCGAGTACGCGCGGAACGAACGGAACTATTCGACGCGGTAGTTCGGGGCTTCCTTGGTGATGATCACGTCGTGGACGTGGCCTTCACGCATGCCGGCGGCGGTCACTCGAATCAGTTCCGCCTCGCGCTGCAGCGTCGGAATATCCGGGCACCCGCAGTACCCCATCCCCGCACGAAGACCACCAATCAGCTGATGAATCATCGCCTGGACGCTGCCCTTGTGGGCGACGCGGCCTTCGATCCCTTCCGGGACCAGCTTGTCGGAGTTGTCCTTGCCGTCGAGATCGAACTCGTCCTGGAAGTAGCGGTCACGGCTGCCGCGGCGCATCGCGCCGAGCGAGCCCATGCCGCGGTATTCCTTGAAGCTGCGCCCCTGATACAGGATGACTTCGCCCGGACTTTCGTCGGTGCCGGCAAACAAGCTGCCGATCATCACGGAACTTGCGCCCACGGCAATCGCCTTGGTGATGTCGCCGGAGTACCGGATGCCGCCGTCGGCAATGATTGGCACGTCGCGTCCCTCCGCGGCCTGCGCACAGGCGGCGACGGCGGAGATCATCGGCACGCCGATGCCCGCCACGACACGCGTGGTGCAGATGGACCCGGCCCCGATGCCGACCTTCACCGCGTCCACACCGCGATCGATCAGCGCCGTGGTGGCCGACGCGGTGGCGACGTTGCCGGCAACCAGTTCCACGTCCGGATATTGCGCGCGCAGTTTCTCGACCATGTCGAGCACGCCCTGCGAATGGCCGTGCGCCGTGTCCACGATGAGGATGTCGACGTGTGAGGCGACCAGCGCCGCCGCACGCTCGGGCGTGTCCTTGCCGACACCGATCGCCGCACCAACACGCAGACGACCGAGGGCGTCCTTGCAGGCGTTCGGATACTTGATGAGCTTCTGAATGTCCTTGACCGTAATGAGGCCCTTGAGCCGGAAGTCCCCGTCCACCACGAGCAGCTTTTCCACCTTGTGGTGGTGGAACATCTCACGCGCCATGTCGAGCGTGGTCCCGACGGGCACCGTGATGAGATTCTCCTTGGTCATGATCGCCGAGATGGGGCGATCGGTATTTGTCGCAAACCGGAGGTCACGATTGGTCAGGATGCCGAGCAGGCGCCCTTCCTTGCTGCCATCGTCGGTGATCGGCACGCCGCTGATGCGATACCGCTTCATCAGTTCGAGCGCTTCGAAGATTTTGTGGGTGGGGGAGAGCGTGATGGGATTCACGATCATGCCGCTCTCGGACCGCTTCACGCGATCCACTTCCTGCGCCTGTTCTTCCGGGCTCAGGTTCTTGTGAATGATCCCGATGCCGCCCTGCTGGGCCATGGCGATGGCGAGCCGACTTTCGGTGACAGTATCCATGGCCGCCGAAAGGATGGGGACGTTGACGCGGATTCTGCGGGTGAGTCGTGACCCGACATCCACGGCGCTGGGCAACACCCGTGAGTGCCTCGGCACCAGCAGCACATCGTCAAACGTCAGCGCTTCCGTCAATCCCCGCGCCACCTGCGCCGCTGCCCCCAGGTTCTCCGTCATCTCTTTATTCCTCTCACCGCACAGAGCACTCATGCACGTCGCACGCAGCACTGCGCCGCTAGGCGCCGTGGCACTTCTTGTATTTTTTGCCGCTGCCACAAGGGCAGGGATCGTTGCGTCCGACCTTCGGCTCGTCACGGCGGACGGGTGTGTGGCCGGCATCATCACCACCCGTGCGCGACGGCATCGGTGGCCCGGACTGCAACACGCCGCGCGGCAGCGCCGTGGCACCGGCGGTACTGGAACTGCCGCTGCTGAACGTCATCGGCGGGGCAGGCTTGCGCACCGGAGGTGGCGGAACAGGTTCGCCACCTTCAGACACGACAGGACGCAGCCGCCACAGGTAGCGAACAATCTCGTCGTCGATCCGTTCCTTCATCGCCTGGAACAGCGAGAAGCTTTCTTTTTTGTACTCGACGAGTGGATCACGCTGACCGTAGCCGCGCAGGCCGATGCCTTCCTTCAGATGGTCGAGACCATAGAGATGGTCCTTCCACTGGGCATCCACGATCTGCAGCATGATGTCGCGCTCAACCCGACGCAGCAGTGACGGCTCGATGATGAGTGTCTGTTCCTTGGCTTCGTACTGCTTGACGGCCATGTCCAGCAGGGCGTCGACAATCTCGGAGGGCGTCATCTCACCCAACTCGAGCGCAACCAGGTCAGCCGAGTCGAGGCCAAAGGCGTCGGCCGCCGCGAGGCGCAGGGCGTCGAGGTCCCACGTCTCGGGGTCGCCATCTTTTGGCGCGTGTGTTTCGACGAGGTTGTCGACGAAGTCTTCCGCCAGCATCATCAGGTAGCCGCGGGTGTCGAGGACCTCGTCCTCATCCACCTGCACCTTGCCCTCCAGCAACTGCCGGCGCAGCGTGTAGACACTTTCACGCTGCTTGTTCATGACGTCGTCATATTCAAGCAGGTGTTTGCGGGTGGAGAAGTTCTGCGCTTCCACTTGTTTCTGCGCGCGTTCGATCGCTTTGGTGACCATGCGCGCCTCGATTGGCACGCCATCTTCCATGCCGAGCCGCTGCATCAGGCCGGAGATGCGCTCCGAGCCCATGAAGATGCGCATGAGGTCGTCTTCAAGCGACAGGTAGAACCGCGACGAACCCGGGTCACCCTGACGGCCGGCGCGACCACGCAGCTGGTTGTCGATGCGGCGGGCTTCGTGGCGCTCGGTGCCGATGATGTGCAGACCCCCAGCGGTGACGACGTCCTTGTGGTCGGTGTCGGTCTCGGCCTTCAGCGCAGCAAAAATGCGCTCGTAGTCCGCGCGCGGCACCCGGTAGAAATTATCGAGGTGGAAGAAGTAGACGAATTCCTCGTCATCAACAAATTTCTCCTGCCCCTTGGGCAGCCGTTCGGCCACCTGCTCGGCCAGTGACTGCTGACGCGCCATGAACTCGGGATTGCCGCCAAGTAAAATGTCAGTTCCGCGGCCCGCCATGTTGGTGGCGATCGTCACGGTGCCCTTGCGCCCGGCCTGGGCGACGATTTCGGCTTCCTGCGCGTGGAACTTCGCGTTCAGCACGACGTGCTTGATGCCGCGTCGTTTGAGCATGCCCGCGAATCTTTCGGACTTCTCAATGGACACGGTGCCGACCAGGACCGGGCGGCCTTCTTGTTGCCGCTCGACGATGTCCTCGACGATGGCGTCGGCCTTTTCCTTCTCGGTGCGGTAGACCAGGTCCGGGTTCTCGAGACGCTGCAGCACCCGGTTGGTCGGGGCCACGATGACGTCGAGTTTGTAGATCTTGTTGAACTCCTCGGCTTCGGTCTCGGCCGTGCCGGTCATGCCGGAGAGTTTTTCGTACTTGCGGAAATAGTTCTGGAAGGTGATGGTCGCGAGCGTCTGATTCTCGCGCTCGATCTTGACCTTCTCCTTCGCTTCCACCGCCTGATGCAGACCATCGCTCCAGCGACGCCCCGGCATCAATCGCCCGGTGAACTCGTCCACGATGACGACCTGCCCATCCTTGAGCATGTAGTCGACGTCGAGGCGGAACAACGTGTGGGCACGCAGCGCCTGGTGAATATGGTGGAGCAGCGGCATGTTCGCCGGGTCGTACATCCCCGACGTCCCGGCGACCAGACGATGACCGAGGTATTCCTCGGCCTTGGCCATGCCCGTTTCGGTGAGCTGCACCGTCTTGCTCTTTTCGTCGACGATGAAGTCGCCGGTGGTCTCGAGGCGTTCACGATCCTCGGCCTTGACGTTGCCCTGGACCACGGCGCCGGGTTTGAGGCGCGGAATGATCTTGTCGACCTCGTAGTAGAGGTCGGTGGCCTGTTCGGACGGACCCGAAATGATGAGCGGCGTCCGGGCTTCGTCGATGAGGATGCTGTCGACTTCGTCGACGATCGCAAAGAAGTGCCCGCGCTGCACGTAGTGCGCGAGGTCATACTTCATGTTGTCGCGCAGGTAGTCGAACCCGTATTCGTTGTTGGTGCCGTACGTGATGTCGCTCGCGTAGGACGCCTGGCGCTCCGCGTCGTTGAGCTCGTGCTGGATGACACCGACCGACATGCCGAGGAAGCGGTAGAGCCGCCCCATCCATTCCGCGTCGCGGCGCGCCAGATAGTCGTTGACGGTGACGACGTGTACGCCGCGACCAGCGAGGGCATTGAGATACGCCGGCAGAGTGGCGACCAGCGTCTTGCCTTCCCCTGTCTTCATTTCCGCGATACGCCCGCCGTGCAGGATCATGCCGCCAATCAACTGCACGTCGTAGTGCCGCATGCTGAGCGCGCGGCGACCCCCTTCCCGGACGACCGCAAAGGCCTCCGGGAGCAGGTCCTCGAGCGTTTCGCCCGCAGTAAAGCGTGCCTTGAATTGATCAGTCTTGGCTCGAAGGTCGGTATCAGTCAGCGACTGAATGCCGGACTCGAGTTCGTTGATGCGGGCCGCGATCGGCCGAAGGCGCTTGAGTTCGCGCTCATTCTGGGTCCCGATAATCTTGCCGAGGAAGGTATTGAGCATGCTGGAATCCCCCTGCAGCTCACGTCACTCGCACAGGGCGGGATCTGCGACGGAGGAGGATTCAACGATTGTATAGGAAGTGACGCGGGAGGGCTACGGGCGGGCGAGCATTCGCAACGGATTGATCGTCTGGCCGTTATGCAGAATCTCGTAGTGCAGGTGCGCACTGGTGGCGCGCCCAGTGGCGCCGACGTAGCCGATGACTTCCCCGCGTTTGACGACCATGCCGGTCCGTACGGCAATCCTGGACATGTGGCCGTAGCGGGTCGAGATGCCAAATCCGTGGCGCACCACGACCGCGTTGCCGTAATTGCCCGCGTAGCCGGCCGACTCGATGGTGCCGTCGGCGGTGGCCCGGATCGGCGCGCCGTGGTTGGCGGCGATGTCGAGTCCGGGATGGAAATCAGGAGCGCCCGTGAACGGGTCCTTCCGGTTGCCGAACATCGAGGAGAGGTACCCGACGACCGGCCAAATCGACGGCGTGGCAGACGCCAGGGCCTGCTGTTTTTCGACGCCCGTGCGCACCGTCTGCAAACGGGTCTCCAGTGAGCCCAAGAGGTCCTTCAGAATACCAAACGTGCTGGCGGGTGAGTCCATGCTCGCCAGCGCAGGCGGCGCGACTGCCGTGTCGCCACCCATCGCGCGATTCCTCACGAGCGCGGGGAGGTTCTCCATCGCGCGCTTCATTTCGGGATCAAGCTGGGCCTGCGAACCGAGTTCCGTCATCGCAGACTGCAGTGCGGTGATCTGCTCCGCAAGTTCACCCGTAGCCTGACGATAGCTGGCGTTTTCAATGCGGAGCGCGTCGCTTTGCTGGGCGAGCTGCGCAATCTGCCCCTCGCTCGACCATCGCGCGCCCAGCCCAATCAGGACCGGCACCGACAAAATCGCCAGGGTCGTGAGGAACGCTGGACGACGCGCAATCGTGAACCGTCGAACGGCACCGGTTTGGCGATTCGCCACGAGGATCGTGTATTTCGGCGAGCGCATGCGTGAACCGGGAAAGGGTAGCACAGCCGCTGACCGAAGGCCAATATCGTCAATACAGTCAATGGGTTCCGGTGTTCTGTCACAATAGGGACATGTCTGAGTCCCTGACCCGTCGTGCGGTGTTGACCGGCCTGCTTGGAACGGCGGCCGGTGTTGTCGGCCTGTCGGTGAGCCTGGC
>Ga0163144_10012770_pt1 | contig 17591 bp, 23 predicted proteins | sample OliLak19BULKMAT1_FD_123175 | JGI IMG/M metagenome (GOLD analysis project Ga0163144, IMG submission 123175) | Freshwater microbial mat bacterial communities from Lake Vanda, McMurdo Dry Valleys, Antarctica - Oligotrophic Lake LV.19.BULKMAT1 | ecosystem: Environmental > Aquatic > Freshwater >...
AATGCAACAGCATCAAACCTTCTTGTTGTACAAGGAGATCGAATCCGAATTAGAGCAGCAGTAACAGGAACACTTGCAAACACAGTCACATTTCCAATATACAGTTCACGTTTTACCGTTTCTTAATTTTATTCGCTAAATTTAAAAAAACATGCGAGTACAAGTAACACCAGGTAAATACACCTACATTAATACCGCCACAACAACTCAAGTAAAAATAGGGCGAGGAACTCTAAAGCAAATTATTGTTAATGCTACTGCCGCTGGAAGTATTGGGCTTATTGACAATACTACGGGTACAACAGTAAATATTGGATTGCTTAAGGCAAGTATTGTAGAAGGTAGTTACGGGTTTAACTTAGAATTTATTAATGGGCTTAGGATTGTCACTGCAGGAGCATCGGACATTACCGTGGTGTATGAATAAAAAATTTTAAGCTATGACATCCTCACAAGAAGCAATCAATGCAGAAGTAAACTTAAACATTGTATATATCAAAGATAAATTAAAAGAAATCGGAGATAAACTTGATAATAAGTACGTCACTCATGAAGAGTTCGCTCCATACAAAAATATTATGTATGGACTTGTAAGTGTAATACTCCTTAGTGTTTTAGGTGCTGTTTTAAATGTAGTAATCTCTAAATAAATACAATGCTCATCTCAGACCTTAAAACTCGGCTCCAGGGGAAAGTCCACGGGAAGTCCTTGAATAAGGTGTCCGATGTGTATAATCTCATTTATGAAGCAGCAGGAAACATGCTTCTTAAAATGGACCCAGCGGAAACAAAGCGCGTGGTGCAAATTCAAAACGCTTTATACGACAAGGTATATTCCTACTCTGTACCATCAGACTTAAAGGGAGACGCTTTTGTCGATATCAGACCTCAATACGGACGATTAGTTTCTGACAATTTTAACAATACAACCCCAAAGGAATTCGATCTTTATAAGACCGATAGAACTTTTGCTGTTGAAAATAACTCTGGAGTAAAGACAGTAAAGATTTCTGCGGCTCAAACATTAGGGTTAACTATTCATGAAATGAATAGCCTTACTTTAGATGGAACGTGGGTAGTAGGAGGTAATGCAACAGCTATTGCAGTAGATACCCTTAATTTTTTAACTGGAAACGGATCTATCCAATTTAACATTAACGCAGGGGCAACATCATCATGGATTGAAAATCTAACCATGTCAGTGAAAGACCTTTCTAACTACGTAACAAATGGTGCGTACTTCCTGTATGTGTACATTCCAAACATTACAATTATTACTGCAGTAAGTCTTCGTATTGGAGCATCAAGTTCTAACTATCTTTCACAAACAGTTACCAATCGATCTGATGCAACTGGATTTCAGGTTGGTTGGAATCTTGTTAGATTCGACGCAGCTTCAATGGTGGCTACAGGTACTCCTAATGTTCCTGCAACTGATTATGTACGAGTAACATTTACCACAACTACAGCAGCTGTTACAGGTGTTCGTGTGGAAAATATTGTCGCTCGTTTCGGGAAGATTTATGAAGCAGTGTACTATTCAAAATACCTGTTCAAGTCTTCTGCTGGTATTTGGCAAGAAAAACCACTTGCTGATGAAGATTTCATTAATTTAGATACTGATAGTTTTAACATTCTCATGGCTGAATGTTCACTTATTCTTGCGCAACAAATTCAAGGTGAAGACTCCCGGTATGATGTTGATTTCTGGGAAAATTTTTTGGCAAATGCATACAAGCAATACGCTGGAACAAATAAAAGTGAGCGACTTAAAAAGCGAACAACTTATTACCGAATGAGATAAATGAAAAAATTTAACCTAGTAAGTGAGTACAAGGGATACGTCAACAAAAAGGATATCACCAACCTTGATCCTCGCTTCTTGGTAGCACCCTCCGTGAACACTCTTATAAATGATGGTGAGCGCGTTGGAGTTCGTCCCGGTTACACTCTTGATGGAGATGCATCTGCATCCAATACTCCAATTATTTCAGCCTACGATTGGATTACGAATACAGGCGCAGAACGCAATATTCGTGGGTATGCAGGGGCACTCCAATATCGGTACGTAGATTCTTCTGGGGTTGTAACGTGGAGAGACCTTAAGACGGGGCTTGGTACACAATCTATAAATTTTGCAGAATGGTGGATGTCAGCACAAGTAAAAGATGTGCTTCTTTTTGTTGACGGAACTTCAAATTTGTATATGTGGGGAGGTGGTATTGCTACTATTTCTAGTTCTACTGTAAATACCATTACAAAATCAGGGGCAAACTCATGGGCACAAGACCGATTTTTTTCTACAGGAACACGAGAACTTATCATCAACGGAGTAACATACACGTACACAGGAGGTGAAACAACAACAACTCTTTCTGGAGTCTCTCCAAGTCCCATTGCGGAAGCTCTGGGTTCTATTGTCATTCAAAATGTAATTACTACAGTAAATACTCCAGGAGTAACATTTAATAACGACATTATAGCAGTTTCCCGAAACCAAGTATACATTGCTGATACGCAACGACGTGACGTTTTTATTTCAAGAAATTCAAGTTACACTGATTTTACATTCGGATCACCGCGACTTTCTGGTCAGGGAGCGGTCCTCACTCTTGATTCTGCACCTCAAGCATTTAGCATTCAGGAAGACGTAGTATACGTATCTGGAGCACAAAACGATTGGTATCAAACTAAATTTACTCTTGCTTCTGACCTTTCAAGAGAAGAACTTACAATTGTAAAATTAAAAACAGGGCCGGGTCAGGGAGCACTTGGACAATCTGCGGTTGCAAAAACAAAAAACTCAATTATTTATATTTCAAACGAACTATCTATTACAACGTTGGGACGAATTGAAAATCTTGAAACACCTCAATCACTTCCAATTTCTGACCCTATTAAATCGGAAATTAAATTATATAGCATCACAACAACTCCTGATATTAAGTATTTTCAGAATAATACATACTTTACTTTTCCTTCTTCTGGAATGGTGCTTATTTTTGATCATGAGCGAGGATTCTGGCAACCACCACAGATTTTACCTATTAGCAAATGGTCTATTATTAATAATGAATTGTATGGTCATTCAGCTTCTACAGCAGAAACCTATAAAGTTTTTGTTTCTGGTGTCTACAATGATAACGGGAATCCAACTCGTGCTATTGCCGCATTTGCATATCGAAGTTACGGACGACGAGACTGGCAAAAATGTCACGATGAATGGCTTACAGAAGGGTACATTTCTCCCAATACAGTTCTTACTCTTGGTTTAAATTATGATTATGGAGGGCACACAACGGTAGTCTCTAAGGATATTGATGGTTCTAATTTAAATTTCTTATATACTCCAATTTTTGACGCGAGTTTAGGAAAAAACCCACTAGGATCACAACCGATTGGATCGTACGTTGACACGGCAATCAGTTCGTTGCCTAAATTTCGAATTGTTCATGAAATTGGGAATATTGCTGATTACTATGAAATTCAATCATTCTATGAGACAAATGACCTTGATTACCAATGGGAAATTGTTGCTGGTGGTGGAAATATTCGCCTTTCAACATCGGACAATACCGATATTAAGGCGTAAGACTAGTGTTTTCGTTTATTTTATGGTATAATTACAAGCACAATAACAACCGCCAGTTGTTAACACATGCCACTTAATTTTATCCAAGTTCAAAAGCTATCACTTGACGGTTCAGGCTGTACGTCTACTGCTACGTCAATTACGTTAAAATCTTTCTCATTTGTTGGGGGAACCAGTGTAACAATGGCAGATGTAGGTTCAGTCGGTTTTATGACACTTGATCCAAGTACTTCACGAGAAGAGCAAATTACTTTTACCGGACTTACTCAGAACGCAAATGGGACCGCCACCATTACAGGTGTAATTCGTGGTAAACGTGGTGCATTTCCTTATGATTTAGTTGCAGCATTGAGACAACCTCATTCAGGGGGGTCTGTTGCTGTTATGTCAAACACAGCGGCTTTTTATGGAAATATATCAGCATACGCAGACTCACTTGCTATTGCTGGTGCACCTGACGCTTCTTTAACTGGAAAAGGTATTGTTGAGACTGCAACAACTGCTCAAATCGATGCAGGAACAACTAATGGTGAGACAGGAGCTAACCTATCTGTAAGACCAGACCAACTTGCTGCTTCTATCTATGCCACACGGCTTCCAAGTGCGTCAGAGAAAACAGCACTTGCAACACTTGCAGGGCTTGCTGTAGTAACTGGTTCAGTATTTTCTTATGCAGGGAGAACATCCCCTACAGGCTATCTTTTGTGTGACGGAGCGGCGGTTTCACGAGCAACGTTTGCTTCATTGTTTGCGGTAATCGCACCCTCAGGTGTGTTTACAGTAACTATCGCCACTCCAGCAGTATTTTCAAGAACAGCCCACGGGCTTGTAGCAGGAGACAGAGTGCATATTTCAACTACAGGGGGATTCCCAAGTGGACTTACTGCTAATACTGATTTCTTTGTTATTTCAGCAGGGCTTACCGCAGACGCATTTCAACTTGCCCTAACTCCAGCAGGAGCGGCGATTATAACTACAGGTTCACAGAGCGGAGTGCATACCGTGTTTGCTTCTGCTTTTGGAAGAGGAGATGGCTCAACCACGTTTAACGTGCCTGACCTCCGCTCTCGAATGCCTCTTGGAATTGCGGCAACAGCCCCCACACAAACACTAACTTTTGAGGGAGCACAAAGAGTAAGTAACGACATTACGATTCTGGACACTACTTTCCCTTCACAAGGACAGCTTGTACGACTTACTACCACGGGTGCACTTCCTACGGGACTTTCACTTGCTACCGATTATTTTATTATCCGAGAAAGTGCCACGATTATAGCTTTTGCTACCTCACAGGCGAACGCGAACGATGGAACTAAAATAACTCTTTCTGGAGACGGCTCTGGTGTAAACACCATGACCTTCACAAATCGAACGCACACAATCCTCGGTAGAATGGGTGGAGAAGAGAATCACTCAATAAACGTTACGGAACTTGCGTCCCACTCTCACACTGTCGGAGCTTCAACATCTTCATCGACAATAAACGCAAACAACGTCCGAGGTACAGATGCGTCACCAAGCGCCTCTCCTGTAACATCTTTTATTGGAGGAAATGCAGCTCACAACAACATGTCTCCGTTTATCGTTATGAATTACATAATTAAGACATAACATGCAAGCAACAAACCTAAACGCCACTATCTCACGAATCAATGTCAAGCGCTTTTAAAATTACAACAAATACAAGTGCACCATCGTCAATGCCAATTGGAGGAGTAACAACACCTGCAACTATTGGTGCTGCACGGCAAGGTACTCCGATTTTTGGAAAAAACCCAGCTCTCAATGTAGCTGCCGCTGTAGCAAGCGGTGGAATGACACCAGTTGCACTCCCTGTTGCTCCAACAACATTTAAAAGCAACGCCGTTGCAACATCTACGCCAGCAGTTACTGCTACAAATAACAATATTAAAACAATTGAAACAGCAAATAATAATGCAGTTGCTCAAAAAGCATCTACAGAAGCTGCTGCTGTTGCATCTGCTCAAAAAATTCAAGCCGACGCAAAAGCTGTAACTATCGCAACACCAGCACCAGTTGCAGAAAAATCACCAATGCAACTTGAGGCAGAAGCTGGAATTAAAACAACTCAATCAAGACTAGAGCAACTGTACATAGCATCTGATGCTCGTTCAGCAATGATGATTCAACAAATCAAATCAGAGTACGACCAAATCGTAGCTGAACAAGAAGTTCAAAATAAAAACTATGAAGCAGCAGTTTCAACAGAAGGCGGTATTGCTGGTCGAGATCGATACGCTCCAAGTGTTCATCTTTCTATTGTCCAGGGTGCCATCAACTCAGGTTTGTCAGCTATTTCAAAAATTCGTGTAAAACAAAACGGATTGATTATTCAAGCCGAACAAGCTCGCGACGCTCAACAGTTTCAGCAACTTAATAATATTATGTCAGATTATCGTAGAACTGTCAAAGAAGAACGAGATCAAACGCAGCAGATGTTTCAAAATACAATAGCAGCTTCTCAAGAAGGAAGAGCTTCTGCGGCAGAATCACGAGCTGCGCTTGCAAGTAAACTTACTAATTCGGCAGGAGCAGTTGCACGAACATTGCAAGGACTTTCACCAGATGAGCAAGATGCGTATATTACAAAAACAGCAGCAGCACTTGGAGTAACTCCCCTTGAACTTGAAAATGCAGTACGGACAAAAAATGAAGACAGAGATAAAGCTGTTACCAACACAGCCCTTTCCCTTGCTTCCAAATTTCCGGATGCAGGTATTAATAATACCGATCTTATAAATGGAGATATTTCTACAATTCTTTCAAAAGTTGGTTCTTCAGATTCATACAAAAATGCGACAGCAAGAGAAAAGTCTGAAACAGATAAGGCTTTGTACCAAGCTATCTCAGAAAAAAATAAATCAGAAGGAACGACTTCAGAGCTTCTTCTTCCCTACGCTCAACATAAAGCTCAAAACGGAAAAGATTCATCATCTATTCCACTTGTTATTAGAAACAACCCAGCGGCAATGGCCCAAATTGACCTTCTTGCAAAAGAAGAAGCAAAGAAACTTCCTGCAGGAACAATTGTCAGTAAAATGACAGGATTTCAAGCAAATAATATCTCTAATGCGGTACAGTTAAAAGCAGCGTCAGCAGTTTCTATGTTTACATCTCTTAAACGTATGGAAGAAATTATTGAAAATGCTTCCTTTGTCATGGGTCCTACTGGACGAGTTCTTTCAAAAGGAGGACAGCTTGCAAACATCACTTCAAATGAACGAGTTGAATTTGAAGCCCTTAGAGACGGTTTAAATTATGAACTGGTGCAATCTATTTCAGGGCAAGCGGTAAATGAAAAAGAATTTGAACGTATCGCAAAAATTGTTCCAAACTCAAGCGAGTGGAAGAACTATTCTCTCGTAAAAGCAAGAACACTTACTGACCGCTTAAAGATTACAACAAGTACAAGCCTTGCGCTTGAAGGAAATGAAATTAAAGGAATTGACCTTACTCCATCATGGCAAGTTGTAAAAGACTCTAAATTAGGAGATCAGTTTGATAAAAAAGAAGGGGATTTTAAGGGCCCCGTGAGTGTTGAAATCCCAACAACCTCACGACTTGCATACGTAAACAACAATCCAGGAAATCTGAGATACGCAAGTCAAGAAGGGGCAACGACAGGAGAAAAAGGATTCGCAAAATTTAAAAGTCCGGAAGCTGGTCTTGTAGCACTTACAAATCAGGTAAAACTTGACCAAAGTAGAGGTCACACCATTTCAAGTTTTGTATCGAAATATGCACCACCGTCAGAAAATGATACAAAAACATATATTCGACAAGCAACTGAATATCTGGGACTCCCAGCTGACACAGCAATTAATAAGATTCCAGTAGACACACTTGCTAGATTTATTTCATTGAAAGAAAGTAGTACTAAAATTACATAACATGACATTTGATTTTGAAGAAGCACAAAAAGGGGGAATGGGTGAAGCATCAATTCGGATGTATCTTAGAGAAAAAGGACGAGAGAATGAAGCCGATGAGTATTTTGGTGGTGGAAAAACTCCAGGACCAGCAGGAACAGGTGTTCAACCTGCTTCAGCACTGAATACACTCCCACCTATGTCACCCGAAGACTCTAAAGATGACAAAAGCGTCGGTGGTTTTATTGGAAATATATTTTCTTCAGGAGCTGATCTTATCGGAGGTGTTACACAAGCAGCTCTTAACCCTATCGATACACTTAAAAATGTAGGGAGTATTGCTGTTGGAGGAGCTCAGAAACTTATTCCTGGAGAACAAAAACAAGAGCAAAATTTTGATGCACTGACAAACTTTTTTAAAGAACGATACGGATCACTTGATGCGGTAAAGGAAACACTCTACAGCGACCCAATTGGAGTTGTGGGAGACCTCTCATCCATCCTTGGTGTTGGAGGTGGGGTACTTAAACTTGCTGGTAAAGCAGGGAAAATTGCCGGTGTTGGGGAGGGTGCAAGTACTGCAAGTAAGATTGGGAATGCTGCTTCTGTGGTTGGAAAAAATATTGACCCACTTAATATTGGTGCAAGTGCAGTTGGAAAAATTGGAGGTAAATTGAAAGCAGGAGCAGAGGCAGTGAGTGATCCAGTTACTAATAAAATTAAAACAATTGCTGAAGAAAGTAGTATAGATCCCCGAACAAAAGCATTTCTTACGTCTGATGACCCTGTTATACAATCTAAAAATAGGGAAACATATAACAAATATTCAAATCAAGAAGAACTCTACAAAACAGCAACATCAAACGACACAGCAGTTGAGTTTCTCGGATCTGAAATTGGAGATAGCTATAAAACAGTTATTGATAAACGACGTAAGGCAGGTGCCGTTAAAGGAGATGAACTTGAAAAAATTTCTAATATACAAGCAGACGTAAATCCAGATATCCAAGCATTTGAAGATGAAATATCTAAGGTTACCACACTTAAACGTATGACAACGGCAGAGGTTGGGATGATTGATGAATATAAAGTTCTTCTAAAAGAATTGGGACCCACTCCAGAATTGGGTGATCTTGATGCGTTTATGACAAGAACACCCAATGAAATTAACATTTATAAAAACAAAAACAGCGTAACTAATATCACAAACGCAGAGCGTCTAATTACGGACAACCTCGCGAACATGCGAAAACAATTTGATCCAGTTCACACAAAAAACGATAAACTGACAGCATATTCACAGTCACGAACAGAATATTCACGCTTAACAAAACTCCTTAAAGAAGGAGAAGGTATTCTTGGTAAAAAATCAGAATTAACTGGTGACTATACGCATGATGCATCACTTGCAAAGTCGTCAATTAAATCAATTCACGCAGGTAATAAGAGGGGGTTCCTAGAAGAACTTGGAAAGGAAGTTGGAAAGGATTTTATTAAAGATGGAATTATTGCAATACAAGCAATGAAAGATGCAGGAAACTTTAAACAAGCATCTCTACTTGAAAATCTTGTAAAAAATGTAGCTGATGGAGGGGTAATTCCAACAAGTGCAGCGGGTGCTGTTGGAGCTTTACTAAAAGGCGCTGTTGAAAAAGGAATAGGAGCTGTTGCTGGATCTCCAGAAGAAATTACTCGTCAAATTATTTCTCCTATGTCAAAATCAACCACAGTAAAGAAAACAAGCAATGTCAGAAAATATCTTCGAACTGTAAAGAATCAGGGAACAAAAGCTACAGTTATCAACAGGTCTCAAGAAGAAGCTGGACTATAAAATAAAGTTATGGTATAATCAATTTACCAATGATTGCCCCTTAAAAGGATTAGTTTTTTAATATATGAATAATTACAGTCCGGGTCTATTAGAAGATTTTAGACCCGTTGAAGCAAAAGAAAAGGATTATTTTTTTGCTGAAATAGCCTCTGGTGAAGTATCACCTCTTCCTACAAAAGAAGATAGAAGCAAGTGGCGTAACCACCCTATATCTTCTCAAGACGGATCTTCAGCATGTGTAGCCTTTGCAACAGCGAAAGCTCGTGCAATCAAAGAGTTTAACAAAACAGGTGTGTGGGTTAATCTCGCAGAAAGAGATATATATAACAGACGAATAAACTTTCCAGGAGAAGGAATGATATTTCAAGATGCATGTAACATCGTGAAAAAGACAGGTGTCACACTTGAAGAGCTCATGCCTTCTGAAAATATGGGGGAAGTGTTTATGAACAATAGATCAGATAGGACAATTATTACAGAGTCAGCTGCCCTTGCATATCGATGGCCAAGTTACGTAACGCTTCCCCTGAGTTTTGATGGAATTGCCAATCTTCTTGCAAAAGGAGAGCCTGTTGTGCTTGGATTCTCATTTAGTTACAAGGAATGGACTGATATACCTGAAGTTTTATTAGAAAGTACAACAATTCGACATGCTGTATGTGCAGTCGATGCGTTTGTGTATATGGGCGTTCCATACATTCTTATTGAAGACTCCTGGGGTCCAACATTTGGGTTTGAAGGAAGAAGGCTTATTTCTGAGGCATTTTTCTACAAGAGATGTTTTACCGCAACTCATTTTCCAACTCTTGAAGTAAAACCAGATGGATATAAACCAAGACATCTGTTTAAAAACCCGCTACAATTTATTGCAATAAGTACTGTTGGTCATATCTCAAATCCAAAACTTAACAACAAACAGCACGGTGAAGTAGTCATTCTTCAAGATGTCTTAAAATACGAGGGGTTTATGCCTACGAATATACCATCAACAGGATACTACGGAGCAATTACAGCTTCAGCGGTGCTTAAATTTCAACAGAAGTACAAAGTCGATACTGCTGCAACCCTCATTGCACTTAAGGGACAATTTGTAGGACCTAAAACGCGATCAGAACTTAACAAACGATATTCTTAGACACTTGTACTATCGGTTCGGTCATGGTATAATACATACACATGAAGAACCGCACCGCCTATGACTAGGTGTTGCGGTTCTTTTATGAAGATTCAAACAGCAATAGTGCTCCCTGACATTCAATCCCCCTTCGAAAATAAACGGTCATTGAAGGCAATTGAAAAGTTTATGAGCACTAAAAGATGGGACCATCTTGTATATCTTGGAGATTTTGTAGACAACTTCTCAATCGCCAAATATAACGAAGGAAAACCCGGACTAACAGAAGGTAAGTCAATTTTAAAAGAATTGAAGCATGCAGAAAGTATCCTTGGAAAGAAGATTCTCAATCTGTAATAGGTTTTACTAATAATAATTAATACAATGATCGAAGAAAATGTAGTGGAAGTAATGGCTCCAGCAGTTGAAGTTGAAGTTGAAATGGCTCCAGCAGTTGAAGTTGAAGTTGAAATGGCTCCAGAAGTTGCTGAATAGTTTATGAAAAACGAAGAAGAAACAACAATTGCCGACAGTATCTTGGAAGATGCATTTGAGGATGAATATGAAGAAGAAGCATACATGTGTATGTGCGAAGAAGATCCCCACTGGTGTCCAGTCCACGATTTTGGTATGTAAATAAGAAAACAATCTTTAAATAGCTTGTTTTTTTATTTGTTGCATGGTATAATTAAGGACATGACACAAGAAACAAAAAAACAATTAATCAGCCGATTGAAGTCCCTCGTATGGCGCGTAGGTATGTTTGCATTGCTTATGGGAACAGAATTTGTTGCTCAAAATGTTGGGTTGTTTAGCCTCCCAACATGGTCTGTGGCTCTTGTGTCATACAATCTTAGTGAGGTCACTAAGTATCTGAATACCGTAAATCAAAAGTAAGAACTTGCAAAAGTGTTTACTCCCCGTATGGCAACCCACATTGGTCGTTAGTCGCTTCCTCTAAGTGGTGAGAATCTCAAAATTCCTTAATAGACTTCCATTAAACGAATCTTTTTTTTGATTGTAGCATATACTTTTGTTGCATCAATTACTTTAATACCGCACGTTGTAGGTTATTCTCTCTTAGATATACCTGTAACAACACCCATAGAGGTAGTTAAACCAAGCCCCGTCACAATCGATGGGCTTATATCTTTTTATGCGAAAAAATATAAAGTATCGTCTAGCACTATGCATCATATTATTTTTCGTGAAAGTACATACAATGTAAATGCAGAAGGAGATCTTGATTTAATATGCGAAAGAACTGGGGAAAGTGTGTATGCCCGTGGACTTGTTCAAATTACACGATGTTGGTTTCCTGAAGTATCAGACGAGCAAGCATTCGATCCTGAATTTTCTATTCATTTTTTAGCCAAGGGATTGGCTTCAGGAAAGTGTAGTGTATGGTGGTTGGCAACGTGCCCTTATTGACAGGCATATCAAAAGGAGTATTATGTTGTCTCACCCCCCTATCTAGGGGTGAGTGGGGTAGAAAGCATTGTTTGTAATCAACCGCGTTACAGACGAGTCAAATCTACTTGTGGGGGCATTCTCTATCACTGTGTCTATAAAGTTTAATCCTCTTTATAAACATAATGGCCACCACCACGGACTAATCCACCGTTGAATTGATGCCTTGGCATCTGAAGCGTTGTCGGACCGTAAAAAACCGTCATAGCACAACATCCGCGCATACAAAAAAAGCACCTCTCCAAGGTGCTTTTTTTGTATTACTGCTTACTTAAACGCTACTTCAAACCCTTCACAAATATCATCGTAATCAGCTCCATCATTTGTACCAAAACTTACTAGACTTTCTTCAATAATCGTTTTAACAGTTCTAAGATCAACTTTATTTGATGGAAGTATGTCGATTATGTAATCTTCGTCCATTAGTTTTCGGTAGCCTTCATTTGCCTTTATAAGTCCTTCTGTATTAATGTCATATTGTCCATCTTCGGTAAGTTTTACAACCTCCTTACCGTCCACTACCTCTTTCTCCGCATAGCCCTCCATGATTGATACTCTGTCCTTTTCAATTTCATCTCGCTTTAAAGATATTTGTTTCAATATTCTGTTTCTTGATCGTGACTGTTGCCCGTGAAGAGGAACATTTAGAAGTTTGAATAAAATACCTTCTTTTGCATAAGTTCCAACATGTCCATTTTTTAAAACAACACTATCTACGTTTCTTACTTCTTCCTTTATTTTTTTTGCCATAATATTAATCTTTAATTAAATACACTTTTATAAGTTTTCCATCTGAATCATGTGACCAAATATATTCGTCTCCAAAGTCATCTGTAAATACAGACGCTTCGACCTTATTGAGATCCTCCAACGGTTCCATTTGTATTTTTGTTTACTGGCTCAACTACTACTTCAACTACTGGCTCAACTACTACTTCAACTACTGGCTCAACTACTACTTCAACTACTGGCTCAACCGCTACTCCTGCAGGTGTGAAAAATCCGTCCTGCAAAGTTGGGCTTACATCAACTAAATCCTTGTAGAGAGTGTTTCCAAATACTTCAAAGTCCTTGGTTCCATTCAGTAATGTAAGAATGCTAATCTTTCCTGGTAATGGAATGTCTACTTCAACAACTACTGCTGGTCTACTCACTATTACATAACTCCTGTTTTTAAATGTATACATCCCCCAGTCTCCCTTTTTTATTGTGTTCATTATGATTTGCTACTAGTAAAGATAAGTTTCGGAGTTTCTTCGTAAGTTGCTGTTCCGGATGCCTTTGCTTGTTCTTGTTGCTCTTTTAAAACTTTGACTATATCCTCAATGTTTTTGGGATATTTCCATGTTCGATTACTGGAGAGTGTGAACTTGCCGATATCTATAGCATGTTCTGGCATCTCATTATCCTCCATTTCCTGAATTACTTCAGGCTTTAGTATATCAATTTCATCTTCGAGTTTACGCTTCGCCAACTGAAGTTCTGCGTATTTTTGGAAGTTTCCTGTTTTCATATTTGTAATTCTTATCTTCTATTAATTTCTTTTTTCGACTAGTTGTCCAATCTGCTACAAGTGATAATGCTTTAAAAATTTTAAAATTACCCCTGATATCAGGGACATCGTATGGCTTAAATGCATCGGATGTTTTATCAATTTTGAAAATTCTACATCGTTTAATTTTAAGGCCTGTCATAATTTCAAAAAAACGAGCATACGCTGAAACCTGGAGAGCATAGAAATCGTTTACATTGTTAGATGTTTTCCAATCCCAAAGCTCTAATTCTCCCTTTCGATTTAACACAAGAAGATCAAGAGTCCCAGCACCATGCTGTTGCACCCCAACAAGAAGCTCGCATGCGACTGGGGTGACTCCGTAGTCCTTATACGCCGCTTCAGCGCTTCTGGCTCCTCCAATGGCTTTGTAATTAACCTGTTTACCATTTTTTAAATAGTAACTTTTAGTCCCCATTCCAATTCCGTTCACAACGAGTGGCTCTTCTTGTACAGTGTCGTATACAAACAGTTTTATATCTTCAGGTCTTTGACCTGTTTGAATCCATTTGTTTGTATAATCCTCGATTGCATCATGTGCTTGACCCCCAATAGTTCCAGCATTATCTCGAACATCGGTGTACTGAAGTTTTGCTGCTCGAATCAGATCTTCTCGCTCTTTGTCGTCTTTAAGACGTTCAAAACGATTTTCTTCTTCGAGAAATACAATGGCAAGACCAATGGCCCACGGAACAAGGTGTGGTTTATCCAGTACATTTTTTTGAGTTACTGAGTCAACAATGACATCAGTATTCACAAATTTGTAATGGTGCCCAAAATCATCATGACAAGCTTCTATTTTACCAGTAACTTTCTCTCTGATTATGTTTTGGATTTGTTCAAGTGTCATTATTCTTCTCTTACTTCACCGGTTGCTTTTGGACGAATACGAATCTCGATACTCTTGGCTTTGTTACCCTTCCCAGTATCTACCAATTCTTTGAATCGAAAAGCAATTACATCTCCTATGAGTGCGCGCTTCAGCTGTCCGATTTGAACCTTGTGTGTTGTATCCTTCAATGCAACATTTGTCTCTTCTCCATTCTTAAGCTTAAGAACATAAACATGCTGTGGGCCAAAGCTACCCTCTTTTTCAAACATTTCGATAAAAATACCACTGACGTTATCTCCAACCTTTTCAAATGCAAACCAATTACTTTGTGGCTTTGTTGAATCATCGTCCCATACATCATCAAAATTTGCGTCGTCAAAATCGGTCATATTGTTTCTAATTAACTAATAATCCTTTTAGTTATGATCCACATAACTATGCAGGACTTAATGCATGAGTTTTGTATCCCGCATTAATTTCTGCACACTTATCCCCAATTGCTACTACAATTATATCGTAGTATAATTGTAGTTACAACAGGGATGTTGTGGATAAAGGATTATGTGGGAAGAAAAAAACCGGGATACTTGTAAACTAGTTCAGGTAGTTTTGCAACCTAAATATGTGTACTTCTTGCAGTACAACGCTGTTATAGATGAATCAAATTGCCTTTACTACACAGTAAAAGAATTTAAAAAAACTATTAACAGATATATTACGGATGATAAAAACTATCAAAAAGAACTGAACACGAGGATACAAAATATCCGAGATGATTCGTGTAAACCACCGTATTTTTTTGACGAAAAGTCTCTTGAATTTACTGAATGTTGCCTTGAAAGCGCAGAGTTCAGAGTTTACGAGCATAAGAATATCTTGAAAAGACTTAACGATCGAGCACTAGCTGGAAATTTAAATTTTTCAAGAGCAAAAGAGGTTTTGATTACAGAGTTTTTAGATTTCAGGGGAGGCTTCGCTCGATGCCCTTTTCATGAAGAAAAAACAGGAAGTCTCAAATATTATAAGGAGGATAATCACGTCTATTGTTTTGGAGCTTGTAAAAAAAGATTTGATGTTGTAGACATTGTTCAAAAAATTTATGGGTATACAATAACAGATGCAGTAAAATTTCTTAATAAAAAATAATGGCAAAAACAATCGATGAAATAAACGATGCCTACTGTGCCCTTTTTTATCAGGAAGACCGTAAAATCATCCCGATGATGTGTGCAGCTATCATTAATGCAAAGATTCCCAACACGCCGCCAATATGGGTGACTGTTGTTGGTCCGTCTTCTGGAGGGAAAAGTGCATTGCTTTCTATTTTTGCAAAAGTTCCATTTGTTACACAAGTTTCTGATGTGACTCCAAATACATTTCTTTCTGGTATGAGCTCTAGTAATGGATCAGAAACATCACTTCTTAAGAAACTCGGCAACAACTTTGTGATGATAATGAAGGATTTCACTACAATTCTTTCTAAAAGCGAAGAAACACAAGGTCCAATCTTGGCTCAGATGCGTGAAATTTATGATGGACACATTAAAAAAGAAACAGGTGTCGGTAAGACAATTGAATGGGGTTCAAAAGAAAAACCTTGGAAGGGGACATTTATTATGGCTGCAACAGAAGCTATTTACGTGAACCATGAAAAATTTGCGGATATGGGAACACGGGCTGTTAACTATGTCCTTCAAGATCAGGACAGAATAAAAACAGTGAAAAGAAGCATGAAACACGATGAAGCCTTTCAAAGTAAGCTTTCTGATTTACAGGATATGACAAGAGAATATATTATCGATAAACTTTTGACACTTCCTGAGAGACTTCCTGATTTAGATGAAGCGTTTGAGGATGAAATAATTGAGATTGGAAATTTCGGTGCAATGTGCAGATCAGTTGTTGTACGAGATTATAAGGGAGCCCCTGTTCTTGCTCTTTCAACTGAACTTCCAATGCGACTTTGTAAACAATTAAAACAAACCGCACAGGTACTCATTTATATGAATGGAGGTGATACGTGTGAAGATATACGTAAGACTGTTTTTAAAATGGCACTTGATTCTATTCCAAAACAATCACGAATTGCTCTTCGAATTCTTGCTGCCGACTATCAAATGGACACAGCGTGGGTTGCTCGTTCCTTAAATTACCCAGACAAAAGAGCGAAAGAATGGATAGAAAATTTGAATATGTTTCATATTGTAGATCGAGTAAAAAGAGACAGAATACAGTACTGGGAAATGAAACAGGAATACAGAAATTTGATGTGTAAATATGACGGAGTTGAGCTCTCTAATGATTGGAAAACAGGATCTACGGAGGATGAGGAAAAGTGGACTGATGACTACTAAATATGGAAAAACTTACAAAATTATTACATGCATATAAGGAGTATGTTGAGAGTGGTACATACCATGAAGACAATGATTACCGACACTATATTTATCAAGCTGCAGTCGAAGCTATTCTTGGTGAGGATTTTTGGAATACGTTACAATCAAAATAAATATGAATGAATTTAAAGAAGTAGAACTTATAAATATTCTTGGATCTGAGATACGACCTCTCTGTGAGGATATTGGGAATACCGCAGAAGCCGGTTACATTATTGAACGAATAATAAAAAAATTAAGTGACGAAGGATTTATTCAAGCACCAAACGGATCTCCTCGAAGGTAACCCAGATACGTGGCTTCTTGCGTGGGGAACTGGTACAGGAAAAACAAGGACGGCAATTGAACTTGCAAAAAAAAAGCATGAAAAGACACTCGTAATCTGTCCAAAGGCCCTGAAAGAGAACTGGAAAAGAGAAGCTTGTAAGTGGAGTTTTCCTAAAGAAATGATTTTTATTCTCTCTAAAGAAGAGTTTAAAAGAGATTATGCAAATATTGCAGAATATAAGACAATCATCATTGATGAGGCTCATACGTTTGCAGGTATTACCAGTCAAATGCATAAATCGCTTGAAAAGTATTTCAAAAAATGGTTAACACCACATAGGTACTTCTTGACGGCTACTCCTTATTTATCAACAGCATGGAATATATTTGCATATGCAAAGTTTTTGAACTATCCAGTGTCGTACAGTTCGTTTTCTTCTAAATGCTTTAGTCTTGTTCCTATGGGAGGGCGTATGGTTCCCATGCAACGATCTAATATTGAAAGCTACTTACACCAGATAATCCACTCAATAGGCTCAGTGGTTACACTCCAAGACTGCTTTGACGTTCCCGAACAATCATTTGAGACTGAATACGTGACTCTGACGAAAGTGCAAGAGAAGAAAATACGGGATGTATTTGATCCT
>Ga0163144_10012772_pt1 | contig 17590 bp, 15 predicted proteins | sample OliLak19BULKMAT1_FD_123175 | JGI IMG/M metagenome (GOLD analysis project Ga0163144, IMG submission 123175) | Freshwater microbial mat bacterial communities from Lake Vanda, McMurdo Dry Valleys, Antarctica - Oligotrophic Lake LV.19.BULKMAT1 | ecosystem: Environmental > Aquatic > Freshwater >...
AAACCTGGAAGAACATGGGGCTCAAGGCGTCGTATCAGATCGGCGACATCGTCGTTCACCCGACGAAGCCTGACGTCGTTTATGTTGCTGCCCTTGGCCGGCTGTACGGCTCGGGTGGCGAACGCGGTCTCTTCAAAACCGAAGATGGTGGCAAGAGCTGGAACAACATTCTGCCCCAACTCGACGACAAGACCGGGGCAATCGACATCGCGATGCATCCGACGAATCCGGACACGTTGCTGGTCGCTGCGTGGGAACGAGAGCGCGACGAGTTCGACAGCTTCCGAGGCGACGCAAGAAGCAAGACGCCGGGCGGGACCGACGAATACGCCCCATCCAAGGTCCACGCGGCAGGCAGTGCGATCTTCAAGACCACGGATGGCGGCAAGTCGTTTACAAAAATCGGGAAGGGCTTGCCGACCGTGAAGCTTGGCCGCATCGGGCTCGACTGGTCGAGCAAGGATCCGAAAGTCGCCTTCGCGATTGTGGACACGGAAAAAGCTGGGACTGGCAAGCAAGCCCCCCGAGTCTTGGTTGGCATGCAGAGTGAAACGAGCAAGGGTGCGGTTCAAGTCACGTCGGTGACTGCCGACGCGCCGGCCGGCAAAGTGGGCATCAAGGAAGGGGATATCATCACGGCCATCGCGGGGAAAGAAGTGAAAACTTACGAGGGACTGATCGACGACTTCCGAACCAGGAACCCCGGTGACAAGGCGAAGTTTTCAATTACTCGCGGCAAGGACAAGCTGGAACTGGAAATCACCTTCGGAACTCGGCCGGAAGAACGACCTGTTTTGGGAATCACCGTGGGTGAACCGGCGGAGGGAGGCGTTACGATTTCGGACGTCAACGACAACGGACCTTCGGCGAAGGGTGGTCTTCGCGGGGGTGACATCATCGTCAGCATTGGCGAGGCGGCAATTAAGACCCGCGACGATCTCACCAAGGCGGTGCAGGGGAAGAATGCGGGCGACAAGCTCAAGGTCGCCTACATTCGCGGCAAGGAAAAAGGGACTCTCGAAATCACGCTGGTGACCGAGGCCAGCCTGGCGACGACCCGGCCACATGGCCATCCACAGCTCGGCGGGCAGAATGCAAACGTTCAGGCTCAACAGGGGGACGATGGTTTCCAGTCGGGCGGCGTGTTCAAGAGCAGCGATGGCGGCGAATCGTGGACTCGGCTCAACAGCATGAATCCTCGGCCCTTCTATTTCTCAGTGGTGAAGGTTGACCCCAGCGACGATAACACGCTGTATGTGCCTGGCGTCGATTTGCATCGTAGCACGGATGGCGGCAAGACCTTCAAGTCCGATGGCATCAACGCCGGCGTTCACTCCGATCAGCACGCGCTCTGGATCAACCCGAAGGATAGCCGTCATCTCATGATGGGAACCGATGGCGGCTTCTACGTCAGCTTCGACAAGGGTGCAAAGTGGGACCACATGGGCCATGCCGGCGCGATCGGCCAGTTCTACCACGTGGCCGTCGACAATCGCACGCCGTACCGAATTTATGGTGGATTGCAGGATAATGGTAGCTGGGCCGGGCCTTCACGATCGGAGAAAAGTCTCGGCTCGACTAACTTTGATTGGACGACCGTCCAATGGGGCGATGGATTCGTCTGCCGGATCGATCCGAACGATCCGGACGTGGTGTATTCCGAAAGTCAGGACGGCAACATCACGCGATCGAACCTGGCCACGGGTGCCGTCACCGGCATCAGGCCGCAAACGAGGGCGGGTTTACAGCCATTTCGCTACAACTGGAACACGCCGTTCATTTTGTCCGCTCACAACTCGTCGATCTTTTATTCGGCTGGCAACTATGTATTTCGATCGTTCAAGCGTGGTGCCTCGCTCGACGCCGTGTCGCCGGAAATCACTCTCACGAAACGAGGGACGGGCACTGCACTCTCAGAATCGCCTCGTAACGCGGACATCATGTGGGCCGGCACGGACGATGGCGGTGTGTGGCTGACCCGCGATGGTTGCAAAACTTGGACGAACTTGAGCGACAAGTTCAAAGCGGCCGGGCTGCCAGGCCCACGCTGGGTGTCGAGTATCGAAGCTTCGAGATGGGTCGATGGCCGTTGCTACGTCGTCTTCGATGCCCACCGTTCGAACGACGACCAGCCTTACGTCTTCGTCACGGAAGATTTCGGGCAAACCTGGAAATCGTTGCGAGGCAATCTGCCGGTGGGTCCGACACGAGTGTTGCGGGAAGACATTGCCAATCCGAATCTGCTCTTCCTCGGAACCGAGTTCGGCTGCTACGCCTCGATCGATAAGGGCGGAGCCTGGACTCGCATCAACGGCGCAACTGGTTTGCCCACGGTTGCCGTCCACGAATTCGCCCAACCAACGACCGCGAACGATTTAGTCGTCGCGACGCATGGACGCTCGGTTTGGGTTCTGGATGTGACCCCTCTGAGGCAGATGACGGCTGATCTGGTTCAAGGCAAGACTGCTCTGCTCAGTCCTTCGCCGGCGATTCAGTGGCGTCAGTCCTCGCCGCCGCCTTTCTATCAATCGACGCGGGCCTTCTACGGCAAGAACCCACCTCGAGAAGCTTATGCGGACTATGTGATTGGTAAAAAAGCTCAGAAGGCGACATTGAAGGTGCTAGACGTTCGGGGCAACGTGATCCGCGACGCGGGTGCCAGCACGGATCCCGGTTATTATCGCGTGGCGTGGGAGTTGGCTCGTGGCGGGCCACGGCGCGGTCCGGTAGGAGTGCCGCCAAAAGACGGCAATCTGAATCCTCTCGCTCGCGCGACGTCCGCTTCGCTTGTTCCCGGCGACTATAGAGTGATCCTGACCGTGGATGGCGCGGAATTCATGCAAACTTTGACAGTGGAAGCCGACCCCAGCGCACCGAAACTCGGATTGGGTTCGGGAGATCTGTCTGGCGAGGGAAACGAAGAGCAACAGCAGGAGGAGAAACCGAAGCGGTTGGACGATTGAGCTTTTCTCCGAGGCACTCGACTCGTAGCCGTAGCTCAGGTTTCCAACCTGAGCGAGGCCCTTTGAGATCTGGTGTTGATGAGTTTCATTGGTGGTAGCTCAGGTTGGAAATCTGAGCTACCACCAATGAAGAAATACCCTTGGCGACTTCTTGGACAGCGTCACTTTCCAAACTGGGCAGTAAGAGCTTCAAGCCGGCTTTCGCTTCACCAGCGTCACGCGATTGCCCTGTTCGCTGAAGTGGACGGCATTCATGAAGGCACGCATGAGCAAGATGCCGCGGCCACCGACTCGACCAATGCTCTCCGGATCGGTCGGATCGGGGATGGCGTTGATGTCGAATCCCGGGCCTTCATCCTGAACAACGATCACCGCTTCCTGGCGCGAGATTCGGGCCGTGAGCTTCACTCGTCGCTCAGCAAACGGCACCTGTGAACGTCGTTCCTCGATTTGGCGGTAGTATTCTGATTCATCCACCTGCCGAAGGTCGCTGGAAACCTGCAAATTGCCGTGGATGATGGAGTTCAGCAGGCTCTCTTCGATGGCGACGGACATGCGATTGGCTGATGTACTGTCGCACAGGCCCGTCTCAATCGCGGCGTGTGCCAGACGCTTAACAATCGCGGGGACTTCCGAGCGATCGTTCGTTAGCGTGAACTCGAAGAAATAGTTGTCGAGGCGGGCAAGTGCCGTCCGGCGTTGTTGATGATCGTTGGCGGCTGCTCGCAACGTTTCGAGCACGGCCGTGGGCTCGCTATCGAGCAATTCACGTGGAAAGTGGTTCACGGCCCCCTTGCGAACGGCTTCAAGGGCAACGTTCACGGCATAAGGGGCGGACATCAAAACGATCGGCGTGTGAGGAAAATTCGAGGCCAGTGATTCAACGAGTTCGACACCCTCTATGTGCGGGTTTCCTAAATCGACCAGGATGACATCGATATCACGAACCGAGGGGACATCGTGAGCATCGAACGCCGAATTGGCAAAGATGACCTCCCAACCCAGTTCCAGTTCGATTAGGGCTTCTCGCGCGATGTTCAACCCACTCGGATCTCCGACGATAAGCAAGGTCGGCAGGTAGGAGGTTGCCTCGCGTGCCGGGGCATCGAGGACGTCTGAACTGTGATGCATCATGGTTAAATCCCGGACATGATCCGACTGCGTCGGTGATAACGATTCTGCCGGTAACGTAGAACAGTCCGACGATGTTTGCTAACTTGCAGGCGAGAATTTGCCGCAAGGCAAGGAAGCCCGCATAATTTCCGCTCCAGACTTACGAATTTTGCAATCCAGCCTCAACCATCCGCCAAGCTCAAGTTTTGAGCGAGTGTATTCAGTCGAATAATTTGAAGTCGCTCCCTCGCAATCCGCCGTCATCGTCTTACAATCATCGAGACGTAATCCTTGGAGATTGAGATGCAGAAGAGTAAGGCCCGCCGCAAAGCTACGAAGATTCGTAAAAAGCGGATTCAGAACACCCACTTCAAGACCAATCGCGCATCGTCCAAGACGCGATTCAAGTAATCCCCCTTTAGGGATGCGGTTGAATTGGCCTTTTTAGAAAATGCCTTTAAGCCTCGCTCAAATTGAAGGCCAAGGCTACCATCCCAGCCGTGTCATCGGGCCCCTCATTTTTTGTTTGCCTGGGAATCCTACCGCGTGGGCCGACTAGACTTGATTGGCACCATTCGTGATTTCACGAGGTAGAACAACCCTTCACGCTAAGGGCTCGCGCAACAATAACTTGCCGAATTCGGGGAGAGGAAACGGCGGAGCCTGAAGCGTGAGCGAAGGGACGCCGTTCCCTCTCCGCGAATTTACGAGGCGTCGCTTCGCTGACGCTTCAGGCTCCGCCTCGCATCGCTATTTGTTGATTGGTGAAAGTCGGTAACTTATTCTTGCGCGATTTCTAAGCCCCATACTTGCCAAATCGGTTCGCGTGGGCCATCGCCAGCAGCATCAAATGCTTGGCCTGGAATTGGCCCAAACCTCCTAGTAAACAGGCGGATTCGCTGAACTCCGTGACGCCGTCGGTTCGTGCCATCTCGGCACGAATCAACGTCGGCACTGGATGCCACGAGTGCGCTTTCATCTTGCTCGGCGTGCTATGATCGCCGGTGACGATGAACACATCCGGCTTCATTTCGAGCATTCCCGGCACGGCTGCATCGAGCTTTTCGATCATCTCGACTTTCTTGGGGAAGTTGCCGTCTTCGCCGGTGCTGTCTGTGTACTTGTAATGCAAAAAGAAAAAGTCGTAATCGTTCCAGGCTTGCTTGAGCCTGGCGACTTGGGCTTCCAGCGTGTCGCCGGCATCGAGAATATCCATGCCGACAAGCCGGGCCAAGCCCTTGTACATCGGGTAAACCGCGATGGCCGCACAGCGCAGGCCGTAGACTTCCTGCATCGTGCCGATCTTCGGATAGCGAGCAAATCCCCGCAAAGTGCAGCCGTTGGTTGGAGCATCATCTTTCAAGATTCGACCCACTTGGGCAACGAACTCGTTTGCCACGCCAGCCGTCTTCTTGGAGGCCTCGTCTATTCCGTCGGCCAAAACCGTGGGAACACCGACGGCTTGTGGATCGGTATCGTTGACCTTGTCGCCCAGGCCATCACCACGGAAGACAACCACAAATCGATGTTCCTTGACGGGTTCGACGAATACTTCAATTCCTGGAATCTTCACCTGCCGCATCTTCTCGACCATGGCCACGCAGTGTTCAGTCGTTGGCCTGCCGGCCCTTCGATCTTTGATCTTGCCGTTTTCGAGCGTGATGAAGTTGCCTCGTACAGCCACGTCCTTCGCGCCGACAGAAAAATTGATGCCGAGCGCTTCGAGAATTCCTCGGCCAATTCGATATTCAAGCGGGTCGTAGCCGAACAGCCCGAGATGTCCGGGACCGCTACCAGGCGTGATTCCAGGCAGAACTGGAATGCTCAGGCCGCAAGTACCTTCGCGAGCGCAAGCGTCCAGATTCGGTGTTCGAGCGGTTTCCAACTCGGTCTTCCCGCCGGGCTGCAGGGGCAATCCCCCAAGGCCATCGGCTACCAGAAGCACGATCTTGGAGTTGTTAGTTTCGCGAAGTTCGGCGACGAGTTGGTGGATGTTCATGCCGGGAGTTTACGGAGGCCGAAATGTGACGTAAAGTATCCGCAAGATTCGAGTTTGGAGTTTTGGCCACGCCCTAGGCCCTCTCTTGTCTCATCGGAATCATTGTAGAACAGGCCTCCCGGCCTGTCAGAGCAAAGACAGGCCGGGAGGCCTGTCCCACTAAGGCCACCCATGCAACTTCCCGACGAAGCCATCGAGTTCAACTACTCGGGCGTCCTGCTGCCCCATTCGGAGGCCTGGACGCCGCTCGCGGAATTGCAGAGCAAGCACTACCTGCGCTCGGAACGGGTTGAGGCAGTCAAGCAGCAACTGATGTCCGTTCGTCAGCAAGTCGCTTCCGAACGGATGATGGTCAATCCGCCGGCGAAGATGTTGCCCCTCGATAGTGGGTTCATCGATCTGCCGGGCAAGTTGATGGAACAATATCGCCGCAAGGGAAAATCGAGCGAGTTGGGACAAATCATCCAGGCTGCCGAGAAATTGAAAGAAGAAGTCGATCGCGTGGTCGTGTTGGGAATCGGCGGCTCCTATCTCGGTGCCAAGGCTCTCTTTGATTCACTCTGCCACACGTACCACAACGAGTTGCCCGAGAAAATGCGGCCTAAAAAGCCCCGCATTTACTTCGAAGGCAACAACGTCGATAACGACGCATTGCAGGATTTGCTCGATCTCTTGGAAAACATCTGCGTCGAGCCCTCCTTGCGGGAAGAGCGTTGGGGGGCCGTGGTTATTAGCAAGTCGGGTGGCACAATCGAGACGGCAACTTCCTATCGCGTCATTCGCCAGGAACTTGTTCGCTACTACGGGCATTCACCCGAAGAATTGCGAAAGCGGCTGGTACCAATCACCGGGCCTTCCGGAAAGCTACGAGAACTCAGTCTCGCCGATGGCTTCAAGGACGACGAGATTCTGAAAATTCCAGACGGCGTCGGCGGCAGATTCTCAGTATTCTCTGCCGTCGGCTTGCTTCCTGCTGCGGTCGTTGGGCTGGATGTGCTGGCACTGCTGCTCGGCGCTTCGACAATGACCCAGCGATTTTTGTCCGAGCCGTTCGATCGCAATCCGGTCTTGCAATATGCGGCCATCAATCATCTGATGGCCACGGAACTCGGCAAGGATACGCGCGTGCTGGCCGTGTGGTCGAAGAAACTCGAAGCCCTGGGCCTGTGGTACGACCAGCTTCTCGCGGAATCATTGGGCAAACAGGGGCTGGGCCCGACGCCGTTCACGGTCGTGCAAACTCGCGACCTGCACTCGCGCGGGCAACAGCATCAGGAAGGGACTCGCGATAAGCTCATCAATAATCTGGTCGTGAAAGGGACCAAGCACGCGCCGATTCAGATCGGCATGGCGGACCGGAACGAGGACGAGTTGAACCAGTTCTCTCGCAAGTCGCTACCCGACGTCTTGAACGCGGCATTCCGTGGCACCAATCAAGCCTACGCCGAATCGGCTCGACCCACGACCGACCTGATTCTGCCCACACTTTCCGAGCACACCATGGGCCAGTTGATGCAGATGCTCATGCTGGCAACAGTGGTAGAAGGCCGATTGATGGGCGTCAACCCTTACGGCCAACCAGGAGTCGAGGCCTACAAGAAGAACATGACGGCGATCTTGAAGGCGGAATCGGCAAAGGGTTCGGGAGGGTCGTCGTTTGGCACAGTTCATTGAACGGACGTGGCTGAGTCTTTATTCCGATGACGAATGAGCCAGCCGAGGAACACGATGGCCAGAACCAGATCCGGCAATGCTGCCGCGATGGCCAGGGGCTTGATATCGCCTTGCACTGTCAAGCCAATGAGTAGGACAGCGAAGGATGCTTTGCCAAACGCCCCAACTGACAGAAACGTTCGGTCTGCTCTTCCGGTGAAGCCCTGCCAAAAATAGGCGAATCCGAAAGCCAAGATCCAACTCGCGATGACCCAGAGATAAAACGGCGGAGCCTCTGCAAGGCCGAGGGCTGTTCGGCCATCTGGAAATGGGGGCGAAAAACTCACGGCTCCAAGCAAGTTCATTGGTCCACACGCGAGCACTATGAGCCGCATGGTTGGCCCATAGCGTTTTCGAGAATTTGTCTGGCGAGGTGATTCCGGAACATTCATCTCCAAGCCGCTCAAGAACTTTCGACTGACTGCAATGAGTACAAGGCTGACGTTCCTGACAAAAGCCTCTCGCAGGCCGACTCGTAAGCGAGAAAACACTGTATTTCACGCTTGCGAGTCGGCCTGCCGAGAGAAAAATCGGCTTTTGTTGAAGACATCAATCCTGCTAAAATCACCTGAGACGTTTTGCAAACCCAAAATTCTTCCATGAAAATATAAACTCTCGAACTCGTTCTCGCTCGGGCAGAATCCCTTGAGAAAGTGTTCCATCAGGTATTGCGTGCTGCGAATCAAGGCGAAATCGAAAAGCTGGTCGAAACCCTGCTACATGACTATCGACCACCCAATGGCTGGCGATTACCGGCCTCGCAACAGAAACCAAAACAGAAATGAGGTGATGCATGATTCATTACACCCCAGCCTTCACCGAACATGTGAATGGAACCCTGATTGCCCAGTTTCAACTCGATGGCCAGGGCAATCCTGTTTCGGGAGAAGAGGACGGAACAACCTTTTACTTCATCGACCTGAAGTTGAATTCGACGAACGCAACGAACATCCAGAAAGTAACCTATATCCTGGACGAGGCGAGCTATTGGGAACCCGAGCGGGAATCGACCGATTCGACTGGGTTATTCGCGGAGAAAATCACTTCGTACGGCGACTTCTTGGTCCGTGTTGAGGTACATATGCCCTCGCAACGATACGCGCAGAAAGCCTTGCTCTCCGACATGCTGGAAGCCGGCCATGCCGGCAACATGAACTCACGAATTCAACAGGCCATTGACTACATCCGCAACAATTGAAAAAAATGTTGGCGCTGCCGTCTAAGCAATGCGATCTTTGTGTGGAGTTGTTTGGGTGAAGTGGTTTCCTGACTCTACCGAAAGCTAAAAGCCTCTCAATCGCTTTCGACTTCATCGGACTCCTTACGGAGTTCCGCTCGCCAACTTCATCACCAACTGCCTGGCACAAGCCGCCGCCCCGATCATGCCTGCGTCGTTGCCGAGTTTGGCATAACGAACAATCGTCTTTTCAGCAGGGACGGGGAACGCGAGTTCGTTGATGTAGCCCTTGATCTGATTCAAGAATGGTTCGCCCGCCGCCGTCATGCCGCCGGCGTAGACGATCATATCCGGATCGATCAAGTGCATCATGTTCGTGGCCCCGACGGCGAGGTAGTAGGCCGTGTCGAGTACGAGTTTCTTGGCTACTTCATCTCCTTGGTCGGCCGCCTGGAAAACGACCTTGGCTGGAAGTTCCTCGTCCGTTGCCTTCAATAAATCTCGAAGAATGGAGGGGCCAGTCACTCTTGCAACTGCTTCCTCCGCGCGTTTCACGACTGATTTCGCGCTCGCGAACGCCTCCAGGCAACCCCAGCGGCCACATCCACAGCGCCGATTTTTGCCAAGGTCGATCTTCATGTGGCCGACTTCGGCCCCGTGGCTGTGCTGCCCTTCCAGCACGAAATCGTTAATGATCACTCCGCCGCCGATGCCTGTGCCCAGCGTGAACATGACCATGCTTTTCGCTTCTCGGCCGGCTCCGACCCAATATTCGCCGAAGGCGGCCGCATTGGCATCATTCTGAAAGGCCGTGGGAATGCCGAAAACTTCATGAACATGCTTGCGAACCGGGACATTCTGCCACGGCTTCAGATTGGGCGGATCGAGAATGATGCCGTTCGGAATGTCCATCGTGCCCGGAGTGGCCACCCCGATCGCCGCAATATCTTTTTCCGACTTCCCCGCAGCGGCAATCGCCTTGCGAATCGTGGCACACATCTGGTTCAGGCCATGTTCTTGCCCCTTGAATGCTTCGGTCGGCAACGTGGACGAAGGGAAGGCCTTCCCGTGGTCATCCACGACGGCCGCCTTCATGGTCGTGCCGCCCACGTCCAGCCCGACATATAGCAAAGGGGAACTCATGCCGATTCCTGCGGTGAACTCGTATGAGACAGCGTAGCGTCCTGGCCAAATCCCGCAAGAGAGACCGGGCTTGCCCAGTTTGCCGGAATCCACTATCGTCAGAAACCGGTCAGGGATGGCGGTAGAGGATGCAGGATGTTTCGGCTCCAGGCCCGATGGTCGCACTACGCCCTGCTGGCCGCTGCACATCTATTGATGACGCTCCCAAACCTCGGCGCGCATAGCCTTTGGGACATGGATGAAGGTATCAACGCCGAGGCGGCGCGCGAGATGCTCGAATCCGGCAACTGGATCACGCCCTACTTCAACTACGAACTTCGGACCGGCAAGCCGGCCCTGATGTACTGGTTTGTATGCTTCTCGTTCCAAATCTTTGGCGTCAACGAATTTGCAGCCCGTCTGCCATCGGTAATCTTCGGCCTGGGCTCCTTACTGGTCACATACGAATTGGCGCGAAAGATGTTCTCGCCAAGCACGGGGCTGATCGCCGCCCTGGCACTGGCCAGTTGTTTTGAATTTTGCCTGATTTCCCATGCGGCCACGCCCGATTCCCCGTTTGTCTTCTTTTTGACCAGCTCGTTTTATCTCTACTGGATTGGCTCCGAAGGAAATCGACGATCGTGGTTCGTGCCTTTTGGGGCTGCGACCGGCCTGGCCGTGTTGACGAAAGGGCCAATCGGCCTGGGAATGCCGGGCTTGGTTATTCTCGCTCATCTCGCGTGGACCGGTCGACTGAAAACGCTCTGGGATCGACGACTGCTCTATGGTGCATTGGCCTTCTTTCTCGTGGCCGGACCGTGGTACGGGTTCGTCACTCTCGATACGAAAGGGCGTTGGCTTCAGGCATTTTTGTGGACCGATAATCTCGTGCGATTCAGCAAGCCGGCAGACAACCACTCGGGAGGCCCTTTCTACCATGTGATCACCATTGTCGTGATGTTCGCTCCCTGGATCGTGTTTCTCCCGGCTGCGACCTGGTATGGCGTTAGGGAGGCTCGTCGTCCACAAGAAGAGGTCGAAGATTCATCGAGCAAGTATCGGTTTCTGTTTGTCTGGGTGCTGGCGTTTTTGATTGTCTTTTCGATCGCTGCGACGAAGCTTCCGAACTATGTGCTACCCCTCTATCCGGCCTTGGCGATTATCTCGGCACGGTTTCTCGATCGCTGGCGGCTCGGGATCTTGCAAGTTCCTCGCTGGGTGATCGTGGAGACAATTTTTGCCACGGTTTCCGTGGGCTTGATCATGCTTGTTGGGTTGCTGCTAGTGAGCGGCGTCGTTGCACTTCCGACTCAGGTGAAAGGCTTTCACGCCTTCAAAGGCCTGACGGGCTCGATACCAATCAGCCTGATTCCGATTGCAACCGCCATTGTGGTTTGGAGGTTTGTTCGCGCTGGAAACCGAAATGCGGCCGTGACGACCTTTGTCGCGGGTGCCATTGCGATGTTAGCCCTGATCTCGGCTATTCCAACCGTGGCGATGCAGGACAGCAAGGTGCCAAGCCATTTCGCCGAAGAGGCAGGTCTGCACCAGCCGAATCGAGATATCCGCATCGCCTCGTGCCGTTGGTTGCGGCACAGTATGGTGTTCTACGCGCAGCGGGAAATTACTCGGATCGACGATTTCCGCCGTGTAAGTGAGTTTCTCGCACTCCCAAGGCCGGCCTACCTGCTCGTCCCAGAGAATGTTTGGGTCGAACTTTCCAAGTCGCTCAAGGTGCCCGTCCAGATCATTTCAAAACGCTACGACATGTACTCGCGCCAACAAATCCTGGTCGTGGCCAATCGCTATGCCCAACCATAATCTTGAATGCCCCTCGACTCGCCTGCCTCGAATCCGACAATACCTTCCCTGACGGCCTGGCCAGCTTCACCCCACGCCATCGAGTGGCCGGGAGGGAATCTGAAATGTTTCTAAAGATTTTCTCGATTTCATGTTGACTAGTGATATTTTGTTCACTATATTGAATATGGGTGGATTGACAGCCGTGTCGGTCGTTGCCTTCAACCTGGGAGTCATGCGATGAAACCTTTCGTCATTCTTTTTGGCGTCCTAGCCTTGGCTCTGACAGCCACGAATGCATCCGCCGCAAGCTCCGTAAAGGACGCGGCCCTCGAAGCGGCGATCCGGGCAGTTATCCAGTTCCCGACTGGCGAACTAACCGACGAGAAGCTGAAAAACGTCTTCATCCTGGATGCACAGGGTAAGGGGATCAAGGATCTCGCGGGCCTGGAGAAGTGTCCGAACCTGTCGCTCCTTCGACTCACGAAGAACGAGGTCAGCGATCTGAAGCCGATCGCGGGTTGCACGAATTTGCAATCGCTCGATGTGGCCAGCAACAAGGTCAAGGACATTGCTCCTGTTGCTGGACTCACCAAGCTGCAATACCTGGAACTGTCGAACAATGAGGTGGAAAAGATCGATGCGGTTGCGGGCCTTTCGGCACTGACATCCCTCTATCTTTCGGGCAACAAGATCGCCGACTCGGCACCAGCCGCAAAGCTCACGAAGTTGTGGTCGTTGCATCTGGGTAAGAATCAATTGAAGGACATCGCGCCGCTGGCCACACTTACCAAACTGCAGACCCTGGAAATCGCGGAGAATCAGATTAGCGACCTGACTCCCCTCGCAAAATTCACCGATCTTTCGCTGTTGATGATGAGCAAGAACAAGATCGCGGATTTGACTCCGCTTGTGAAGGCGTGTGAAGCGGATACTGCAGGCATGAAGCGATTTGCACCCTATCTGCGGCTTTACCTCGATGGCAATCCGCTTTCGGAGGCCGCGAAGAAGGATCAACTCGCAGCCCTTAAGAAGGCTGGCGTGCGGGTCTTCGATGAAACTACCCCGGTCAAGAAGTAGTTTTTCTCCCCCTCTCCGTTTCGGAGAGGGGGCCGGGGGGAGAGGTTTGGCATCGAGCCGCGCGGACCTCTTCCCCCTAACCCCCTCTCTGAAACAGAAAGGGGGAACCCGAAACAGGACTCGGAGAGATACACGTGGAATACGCAATCGGAGCCGGCATCGGTTTGGTTATGGGACTTGCTCTTGGGTATGTTCTTTGCCTCAAGCTGCTTGCCAAGCAATTCGGCGGCAAGCCGGGAATGGATCTCGGCAAGAAGGTCGCGGCGAAGTCGGCTGCTGATCCCGCATTTGCCAAGAAGATCGACGAGTTGTTCAATCCGCCGCCGGTCAAACCTTCCGGGGAACCGTTCCGATTGCTTGGTATGTTGCAGCGCGATGCCCGACTGCTCGACTTCTTGATGGAGAATCTTTCAGCTTACGACGATGGGCAGATCGGTGCATCGGTGCGGGACATTCACGCGAAGTCGCAAGCGGTCATCAAGAAACACCTGACCCTGGAGCCGGTCCTTGGTCAGGAAGAAGGGACGCGAGTCACCGTGCCGGCGGGATTCGATCCATCGGCCATTCGGCTCGTCGGCAATGTCAGCGGCCAACCTCCGTTCCACGGCACATTACAACACGCCGGCTGGCGAGTGAAAGCGCACACGATACCAAAACCTGCTGACGGTCAGGATGAGTTTGTTCTGATGCCCGCGGAGGTTGAATTAGGATAAGAAGAATGATGTGGAACGTTCAAGAGAACCTTCTCCGACGCGACAGGACCCCAACAACTATCGGCTTTGGGGACTGATTGCTGGCGGGCTATTCGCTGTGCTGATGGCATTGAACTTGTTACTCGCCAAAGGCATACCAACCCAACCTCACGAATTGACTGACTTTCTACAGGTAGCGTTTGCAGAGGCCGTTGTTTGTGGGGTGATCGGGTGGGTGTTTCAGGCGCTCGCGGTGGTATTTGGACTTCGACCTCCGAATCCTTTTCTCGATGAACAGGCACAAGACTTTGACGATGTCCCCGACGGTCCGGCGTTGCGTGACCCAACAGATAAGAAAACATGATTAGCTGCCGGTTTTTTCGTGCGTTATGTACCGCTTATGGCTAAATTCAACTCATGCCAACCGTTGCCGAACCGAGAGCCGAATCGCGGGCCAAGATCCTCCCGCCTTACCACGTTCTCATCGAGAACGACGACGATCATTCGCAGTTGTTCGTCGTTATGGTGCTGCGCAAAGTCTTCGGGTACGATGAACCGAAGGCCATCCAGTTAATGAGCACGGCAGAGGAAGCCGGCGAAGCAGTCGTGTGGACCGGTGCCAAGGAAGTTGCTGAACTCAAGCTGGAACAGCTTTGCACGTTTCACGAGAAGCACTGGCAGGATCAACGAAACCTTGGGCCAGTGCGATGTCGGCTTGAGCCTGCGAACTAGAAGGAGACATGATGAAAGCGAGTGTTCAACGGTGGGGCTCGGACTTAGCCATTCGTATTCCGCACCAGTATATATTGGAGGCCGGACTTGCCGAAGATGCACCGGTTGAAATGGCGATTGTTTCTGGAAACATCGTAATTTCGCCTCCAAAACGAACGCGAACGCTGGCCGAACTCCTTGCGGGTGTCACCCCTGAAAATTTGCATTCGGAGTGGGACACGGGACCGGCACTTGGCGGAGAGATCTGGTGAACAGTCAAAGTACATATGCCCCGGAACGTGGGCATGTCGTCTGGCTGACTCTTGATCCTCAAGCGGGCCATGAGCAGGCCGGTCGTCGGCCGGCGTTGGTGATCTCGCCCGCCGCCTACAATTGGCAGGTTGGCTTGGCCTTATTCTGCCCCATCACAAATCGGGCCAAGGGCTATCCTTTTGAAGTACCCTTGCCGAGCGATTCCGCAGTGACTGGCGTTGTCCTAGCCGACCATGTGAAGAGCCTCGATTGGCGGGCAAGGAATGCCAGCTTCATATGCGCAGTTTCGGACGAGATCGTGGTCGCCGTTGTCGAATGCATGGAACAATTGCTGATTGAATAACGAAAGCAAGTTCGTCACCTAAGATAGTGCAGCCGTAAAAAGGATTAGCCTCTCGGTCTGCCCAGCGAAACGGAAAGGAGCAAGTGCAATGGCCGTCCTTGAAATATTTGGCACGGATAACTCGGTCATCGTTCCTACGTGGGCGACCGAGTCCCTGACGAGCTTTCGCGATTGGTATGCGAGCGATGACTTTCCTGAAGAGGGCCGCATTTGCTACCTGGCGGGGGAGGTTTACGTTGAAATGGGACACGAACGCCTTTCCTCACACGTAAATCTTAAGACCGCTTTGGCAAGAGTTCTCGACGCATTAGCGGAAAAGCTTAGTCTCGGACAGTATTTCGGGGACGGAGTCCGGCTGGTGAACGAGGAAGCTGACTTTTCATCCGAACCGGACGGTTGCTACGTGACTTGGTCTTCCGTGAAGGATGGCCGGGTTTCACTGAGGGAGAGCAACGACGGCGATGATGTCACGGAGTTGGTTGGAACTCCTGAGATGGTTCTTGAGATTATCAGTCCGTCCTCGGTCAAAAAGGACAAGGCGACCCTTCGCGGCCTTTATCACGACGCTAGCATTCCAGAATATTGGTTAATCGACGCTCGCAAGGACCAACTGCGATTTGAAATTCTTCGCAGCACCCGGAAAGGGTATTCCGCAACACCGGATCAGGACGGCTGGCTGCCTTCACGCGTCTTCAATCGCAAGTTTCGTTTGAAGCGGACAAAAAATCCGATCGGACTCTGGCAGTACAAAGTGCTCGTACGCCCCATCGCTTGAATCAAACATCATTGTCACGGAGACATCATGGCCATCGCACCCCTCGCAATCGGCGTCTGTAGTTGGTCGCTTCAAGTGAAGTCGATCCCGGAGTTGAAAGGCTTCACGGATCGGCTTGGCATCAACCTCGTCCAAATCGCCTGCGGCGATCCGCATCATGCCGCGTGGGACGAGGGGGATGCCATGCCAAAGGCTGCACTGGCAGCCGGCTTTCAACTCGGCGGGGCCATGCTCGGCTTTCCGGGCGAGGATTACACGACGCCCAAGCACATCGAACGCACCGGCGGCTTTGGCGACCCGGCACTTCGGCCCGAACGAATCGAACGGCTGAAGTGGGCGCTAGATCGCACGCTGGAACTTGGCCTGAACGATCTCATGCTCCATGCCGGGTTTCTCCCCGAAGTGGGCGACCCGGCTCGCAAACCGTTTCTGGACACTCTTGCTAAAGTCAGCCAGCTCGCCGCCGAGAAGGGGATCACGGTCGCATTCGAAACCGGACAGGAATCGTCCAAACTGTTGCGGCAAACGCTGGATGACCTGAAATGCCCGAACTTGAAAGTGAACTTCGATCCGGCCAACATGCTCCTGTACGACAAGGACGATCCCATCAGAGCCGTCGAGTTGCTGGGCCCCGACATTCGCACGGTACACATGAAGGACGCCAATCGACCGAAGGTTCCCGGCACCTGGGGCGAAGAAGTGCCGTTGGGCAAGGGCCAAACCGACACGAAGAAATTTCTGCTCGCGTTGAAGAGGGTAGGGTACACCGGGCCACTGTTCATCGAACGTGAAGTCGGCGATCAGCAGCAGCGTTTCGACGACATCGCCCACGGTGTGCGTTTCATTAGGGATACGCTTGCTCAGTGAGAGTCCGAGAGGTTTGTGATACAATAACGGCAAAGGCAGATTCACGCCAAAACGAGTAGTCGCCAGTGGCTCGAATTGTTCGACCGATGAGAAAGGACCCGGCTGATCCGAGTCGGCCTCTGGTCGGAACCCAAAGCAAATGTCTTGGGGTTCGGACTCACGGGAAATATTCGGACATCGATATCGACTCGACTGGTATTGTTGAATTGAACCGAAAGGGATTGTCCGTTTCATCGACTTGGCGCATCCTTGCACCACATCTGATTCCGGAAGAACTGGACGACGGCCTGATTGGTGCCTCAGGAAAAGGAATGGAAGTCTTTGTCCTCGGGAGCGGCCCATTTCATCGAAGGCCCTGTAACTGTGGCACTGGACCTTTGCCTGAAACCTTGGACGAGCGAGTCCGGAAACATTTGCCCGATAGTGTCAGTGGAAATATCGCAATATCAAGCTGATTTGGCTGCCACCCGTTCCAATTGGATCATTGATCCGAGTTGACCGATGTCCGCTTCGCATTCCCATTCTCGAACATTTCAGCTTTACGCCGACGACCTTCTGCGCCATCATTCACTGTTGATCACTGAACTGGAAAGTGGCGCGGCCCTGGAAGCGATTGAAAACGAGATGTCTCAATTGTGGGGCGAACTCGAACCGGACGAGCGAATTGAAATCCGGAAAATGAGTTCGGATCTCAACTGGATTCGGAGAGGGTTTCTTCAGGCCCCCAAGGGGCGCCGATCCGATGACGTTCGGATTGAGGAACTTGAGGAACTCGATCGACTCAGCGCAGAGGCTCAGGACGACAAAAGCGAGATTCGGAAGTTGCTTGCCACACTGCGACTGTGCCTTCCGGCGCTGGACCCGGGATTCGCTGCGTTGGGCTTCGGTCGATGTTATATCGGACTCGATTTGCGCAGCTTCGGCGAGCCGTTTCTGAAGGCCGCCATGGCACTTTCCAGGCG
>Ga0163144_10012774_pt1 | contig 17590 bp, 17 predicted proteins | sample OliLak19BULKMAT1_FD_123175 | JGI IMG/M metagenome (GOLD analysis project Ga0163144, IMG submission 123175) | Freshwater microbial mat bacterial communities from Lake Vanda, McMurdo Dry Valleys, Antarctica - Oligotrophic Lake LV.19.BULKMAT1 | ecosystem: Environmental > Aquatic > Freshwater >...
AAGGCGACCCGCTCCATGCCCATGCCGGTGTCGATGTTTTTCTTTGGAAGATCGCCAAGAATCTCGAACTCTTTGCCCTGCCCTGCTCCACGCAGGAACTGCATGAATACGAGGTTCCAGATTTCGACATAGCGATCGTCATCGGTCGCTGGTCCACCGTCGATGCCGTACTTGCGGCCGCGGTCGAAGAAAATCTCCGAGCACGGGCCCGCCGGTCCCGGTTGCCCAGTCGACCAATAGTTCGTATCCATGTCAAGTCGCTGGATGCGGTCCTCGGGCAGCCCAGCGATCTTTTTCCACAGCGCGATGGCCTCGTCGTCATCCTTGTAGACAGTGACCCAGAGGTCCTTCTCGTTGAATCCGAGTCCGCCGGTCGCCTCGCTGGCGGTCAACAGTTCCCAGGCGTAGCCAATCGCGCCCTCTTTGAAGTAATCGCCGAACGAGAAGTTTCCATTCATCTGGAAGAAGGTGCCATGCCTTGGGGTCTTGCCGACCTCTTCAATGTCGTTGGTACGAATGCACTTCTGGACACTTGTTGCTCGCGGATACGGCGCAGGCACGAGTCCGGTGAGGTACGGCACGAACGGCACCATCCCTGCGACAGTGAACAGCAGGGTCGGGTCGTCACTAACGAGCGACGCCGATGGCACGACAGTGTGACCGCGGTCCCCGAAGAAGTTCAGCCAGCGACTCTGAATGTCGGCGGTGCGCACCTACTTGGCGCGCTTGGAAAGATCGGCAATGATGTCTTCCGCGTCAGCCACTGCGGCACGTAACTCAGCCTCGCGGGCCTTGTAACCGTCGACGACTGCTGAGCCGAACTCTCTGGCCTTGTCGTCGACGTCGTCGAAGAACTTCTTGCCCTCTGGCGTCTTGGATACCTGATGTGCAGCGATAAAGCCGACGCCGACGCCGATGACTAACCACAGTGCACTCTTCATGGTCAAGCTCCCCGTTCATTTCTGATGGATGATGGCTCATGCCAGTGTAGTTCGCGCACGCGCAGCCAACTCGGTTTCTGAACGCGTTGAACCTAGCGGGCGGCGTAGTACTCGACGACGAGCTGGACTTCACACGTGATCGGAACCTCGGCTCGCTTCGGGCGACGCACGAGCCGCGTCTGCAGCTTGTCGAGCTCCACTTCAAGGTAGCCAGGAGTCTTCGGCAGCACATCGACGTGGCCGCCAACAGCTGCCACTTGGAAGATCTCCATACCTTCGCTCTTCGCCTTCACGTGCACGAGTTGACCTGGCTTGACCCGGAATGACGGTCGGTCGACGAGTTGGCCGTCGACCAGTATGTGGCGGTGGACGACCATCTGGCGCGATTGCGCAGTGGTGCGAGCGATGGCCGAACGAACGAGAATAGCGTCGAGGCGCATCTCGAGCTGTTCGACCAGATTCTCACCGGTCAGGCCAGCGGCCTTGCGGGCCTCTTCGAACTGGATTTTGAGCTGGGCCTCACGGATGCCGTACTGGGCGCGCAGGCGCTGCTTCTCGCGAAGACGGACGGCGTAGTCGCTGTCTGCCTTGCGCTTGGTGCGACCGTGCTCGCCTGGCGCGTACGGGCGCTTCTCGAGATACTTTGCGGCCTTCGGAGTGAGAGCAATGCCGAGCGCGCGCGACAGGCGCGTCTTGCTTCGGGTGCGTGACTTGGTAGACACTGGTTCCTTTTCATTCGATCAACATGGGAAACCGACGGCTCGCGAACACGCGTGCGCGCAAAACACATCGGACAAAAGTAGAGGGGTGGCTCGCAGTGAGCAAACCCTGCGAAGCGCGATCTGCGAAACCCGATCTGCTAAACGACCAAGGCCTCTCAACCAGCGATTCCGTTGCAGCCGCGCGCAGAAATCAGGTCTTAGACGACTGAAACACTACCACGAACCGGGCCAGTTCCCTCGTGAATGGAAGCGCTGTCCGAGCCACGACTACCCTCCGTCGAGAATCGCGCGCAATTTCGCGAGCCTGACAGCGACATCCCGTTCACTACCGTTTGATGTTGGTCGATAGTACTGGGTACCGAGAAGTTCGTCCGGCAAATATTGTTGGGCGGCAATCGAGAACTCTGTATCGTGCGGGTACTTGTAGCCTTTGCCGTGGCCAATGCGCTTCGCGCCAGCGTAGTGCGCGTCGCGCAAGTGGGTCGGAACGCGCCCAATCTTTCCCGCTCGAACGTCGGCGATCGCCGAGTCCAATCCGAGGTATGAGGCATTCGACTTCGGTGCCATCGCCAAGTACACGACGGCTTCGGCAAGCAGGATCCGTCCCTCAGGCATTCCGATCAACTGCACTCCGTTGGCGGCGGCGACTGCGACGGATAACGCCTGCGGGTCTGCCATCCCGACATCCTCGGCCGCGAGAATCATCACGCGCCTCGCGATGAACCTCGGGTCCTCACCAGCCTCGATCATGCGCGCGAGGTAGTGGAGAGCGGCATCTACGTCGGAGCCGCGCACCGACTTGATGAAGGCGCTGATCACGTCGTAGTGCTCGTCGCCCTGGCGGTCATAGCGCAGGAGTGCCCGATCGACAGCCGTAGCGACAATCTCGGCCGTTATGACTGGCAGTCCTTTGCCAGTGTGAGAGACGGATGCCGCGAACGCCGCTGCCTCAAGGGCGGTCAACGCTCTCCGCGCGTCGCCGGACGCAAGGCGAACGAGAGTCGCGCGGGCGTCATCATGAAGTTCCACCGAGTTCGCAAGTCCTCGCGGATGCGCAATCGCCCGATCGACTACCAGCTCAAGATCGTCGTCGTTCAAGGCTTCGAGCGTCAGCAGGAGGGAGCGCGACAGCAACGGTGCAATCACCGAGAAGGATGGATTCTCGGTAGTCGCCGCAACGAGAATCACCCAGCCGTTCTCGACCCCCGGGAGGAGTGCATCCTGCTGCGCTTTCGTGAACCGATGTATCTCGTCCAGGAAGAGCACTGTGGATAGCCCATACAGATCCCGACTAGAAAGCGCCTCGTCAATAACAAGACGGACATCCTTTACGCCGGCGGATACCGCGGAAAGCTCAACGAACTTTCGCCCAGAACCGTTTGCGATCGCCTTGGCGATCGTAGTCTTGCCGGACCCTGGCGGACCCCACAAAATGACTGAGACTGAGCCAGTGCCGGTCGGCTGATCTGAGGCGAGATTCACGAGCGGCGAGCCCGGTGTCAACAGGTGCCGCTGGCCAGCAATCTCGGCGAGGGACTGCGGTCGCATCCGAACTGCAAGTGGAATGACACCACTCTGCAAGCCCGGCGCTCCAGTCATGACGCAATGCTAACGGCGTGAGCCCGGCGACAGTTTGGTCACGCTCCGTGCTGCACCGTAAAGTGCAGGGTGGCCTCCTCAAATCGGTGGCACTGCATTGTCGAAGGAGCAGAAGCGTGGCACCCAGCAAGAGTTCTGAGCGCGAAGCTCGCGAGGCACGGGAACGCCTTCGGCGCTACAACGCCAGACAGAGCGTGTACGAGCACCAGCTCGCGCGGCGGCGGCGGGACAACATCCTGGCCGTCATCGGCGTCGTGATCATTGCGGCATTGGCCGCCGGTACTCAGGTGTTCTACTTCACAGCTGGCCCTGGCCTTCCCGCGCCCGCCCCGTCGGCTTCCGGTGTCCCGGCGACGGACCCGAATGCGCCAACCGGCACCAACGTTGGTGACGTACCAGACCCGTCCCTCTCAGAGGGTCGACTGTGGACCGGGGACTTGACGCTCAATAGGATCCCGCTTGGAATCGAACTGAATGGGGTTGCCGCGCCGCAGGGCGTCGCTTCGTTCGTGGCATCCACCCAGAGCGAATACTACGTGGGCAAAACATGCCACCGGATGGTGTTCACTGCCTCGGCTGGATTGATCCAGTGTGGATCATTTGACGGAACGGGCGCGAGTGACCCGACCTTTAGCTTCGGCCCCATCGAGAACTCTGCGGTCGACGGCATCTACCCTGCTGGGACTATCGCGCTAGCGCGAGGGGGCGATGACGCATTCAGTCAGGGTCGACAGTTTTTCATCGTCTTCCAGGATGCCAGCCTGCCGAATGACTCGGCCGGCGGGTACACGATCATTGGTCGTGTGACGACTGGGCTCGACGAGCTAGTGGCTCAGATTGCCTCCGCAGGAGTAGTTGACGGTGCCGAGGACGGCGCGCCAGTGGTGTCGACTTCAATCACAAGCCTCACGATCCAGTAACGCCGTCCGGGGCTATGAAGCCTTGCCATAAGCTGGTTCACGCGCGACCGAGACCCTCGGTTGCGCACTCTCGGGCACACACAGCAAGGTGATGACAGTGACGGCAGATGAGCAGTCCCCGTGGGGTCGTGTCGATGAATCGGGCACGGTCTTTGTGCGCGAAAGCGATGGCGAGCGAGCGGTCGGCCAGTTCCCTGATGGCACGCCAGAGGAAGCGCTCGCCTACTTCGAACGAAAGTTCATCGAACTCGCTGGCCAAGTGACCCTCCTCGAACAGCGGGTCAAACGAGGCGCTCCCGCGGCCGATGTCTCCAAGACCATCACGACCATGTCTAGCTCGATTGCAACAGCGAACGCGGTCGGCAATCTCGCCGCCTTGGCCGATCGCATCGCTGCGCTCGGCGGGACCGTCATTGAACTCACAGAGAAACAAAGCGAAGAAGCCAAGGCAGCAGTCGAAGCGGCAGTCGCCGAACGCACCGCGATCGTGATCGAGGTTGAAACCCTTGCGGCAGCGGACTTGGCGAAGGCGCAGTGGAAGACGGTAACAGCCTCCGTCGAGGATATGTTCACGCGCTGGCAGAAGCACCAGACCGAAGGGCCTCGACTTCCGAAGGCTGAAGCGAACGCACTGTGGGCGCGTTTCAGAACGGCACGAGGGACCATCGACAATGCTCGCCGTGCGTACTTTTCAGACTTGGACGCACTTCACCGTCAGGCCCGCGATGCGAAGCAAGCTCTCGTCGACAAGGCCGAGGCGCTCAGCTCGCAAGGGTCGGCAGCGATTCCGGCCTACCGAGCGCTCCTCGACTCGTGGAAGGCAGCTGGGCGTGCTGGCAAGAAGCTGGACGACACGCTCTGGGCAAAATTTAAGGCAGCCGGAGACGCGTTGTACTCCGCAAAAGCCGAGGTCGAGGCGAAGGACAGCGTCGAGTTCGGTGCGAACCTCGAGGCGAAGCTCGCACTCCTGATCGAGGCTGAAGTCCTCCTCAAAGAGACCGATCGGCTCAAAGCGAAAGAAGCGTTGGGCTCAATTCAGAAGCGCTGGGACAAGATCGGCAAAGTACCACGCGACCAGGTTCGCGTCGTCGACGATCGACTGCGCCTTGTCGAGACTGAGGTTCGAAAGCTCGACGAAGAGCACTGGCAGAAGAACAATCCGGAACGGCAGCAGCGCTCCGACGGCTTCGCCGGACAGCTTGCTGAAGCGATCGCCAAGCTTGAGCGCGAGCTTGACGAGGCGAGAGCCAAGGGCGACGAGAAGAAGATCGCAGCGGCTCAAGAGGCGTTGGATGCGCGGAAGGCTTGGCTGGGCGCCGTCAAGTCCTGAAACTCGGGCTCATCCACAGCCTCAAAGATCTGCACAGACTCTCAACGCAGCGGTGATCGCCGCCGTCGGGTCGTGCACACTGTGACGGTGTCTTCACGGTTTCCAGCAACTGAACTCCCCGCTGTGTTGTCGTCGCACGATTTGCCGCTTCCTGAGCTGTACGCGGCGCGACTTGACGGCGAACTCTTCGGGCTCTGCGACGGCTTCGTCGTTGTTGACCAGCCCGATCACCGCAATCAACGCGCCGCTGCGGTGCTGATAGGTCAACCGGATCGGGTGATTGCTGAGCAACGAACCGCGGCTTGGATCTGGGGAGCGACGACAACGCCCCCATGGCCCCACGAACTCTGTGTTGGAAGCTCCGCGCGAGTGCGATCGTCCGGTTCCGGCTGGGCGAATGTTCGCGAGGTTGTCATTGAACCGAGTGAAATTGCGGTCGTTGCCGGCCTCCAGGTCACCACTCCGCTGAGGACGATTCTCGACCTCGCTCGCTTCGCGACACCGTTCGGGGAACTGGAGGTGCGCATCGTCAAGGCCATGATCGCGAGTAGTCTTACCCGATTTGACGACTGCGCAACTGCTCTCAATGAGAGGCGCAATCTGCCAAATAAGCGGCGGGCGCTCGAACGACTCGAGCTGTGCATCCGCGAGTGAGCTTCGCATTGGCAATGGATCTGTGCGCGGCCTCTACGCTGCACGCTAGCCGTTATTGACTCGATAGACGTCGTACACCGCGTCGATGCGCCGTACGGCGTTGAGAACGCGTTCGAGATGGGTGGTGTCCCCCATCTCGAACACGAATCGACTCAGGGCTAAGCGTTCTTTCGAGGTTGACACGGTCGCCGAAAGAATGTTGACGTGATTCTCACTCAGCACGCGGGTGACATCCGACAGCAGACCTGAACGATCGAGCGCTTCAACCTGGATCTGCACGAGGAAGATGCTCTTCGACGAAGGGGCCCATTCGACCTCGATCATCCGCTCGGGCTCTTGGAGTAACGCCGCAACGTTGTTGCAATCACCCCGATGAACTGAAACCCCCGCCCCGCGCGTCACGAACCCGACGATGTCGTCGCCAGGCACTGGCGTGCAGCACTTCGCAAGTTTGACGAGAATATCTGGTGCGCCGCGCACGAGCACGCCAGAGTCGCTATTCTTCAGCGCCCTGCTGCGCCCCTTCGTGGCGAACTCAATGTCGGAATCCTCGGTTTCGGCCTCGGTGTGCAGCGAAGCGAGCACCCTCTCGATCACCGACTGCGTCGAGACGTGCCCCTCACCGACCGCGGCGTAGAGTGCCGAAACGTCGTCATACCTCATCTGCGCTGCAACTTCGGCGAACGAGTCCTGACTCATGAGCTTCTGGAGTGGCAGGTTCTGCTTGCGCATGGCTCGGGCAATGGCGTCCTTACCGTGCTCGACCGCCTCCTCGCGTCGTTCCTTCGTGAACCAGGCCTTGATCTTATTTCGTGCTCTGGTGCTCTTGACGAAGTTCAACCAGCCTTGGCTTGGACCGGCGTCCGGGTTCTTCGATGTGAATACCTCGACCGAATCTCCGCTGGACAGCGTGCTCTCAAGCGGCGCCAACCGTCCGTTTACCTTCGCGCCCATCGTGCGATGGCCAACCTCAGTGTGAACGGCATAGGCAAAATCGACCGGCGTCGCACCTGCTGGGAGACCGATCACCTTTCCCTGAGGCGTGAAGACGTAGACCTCCTTGGCGCCAATCTCGAAACGCAAAGAATCGAGGAACTCGCCAGGATCGCTGGTCTCCGCTTGCCAATCGGTGATGTGAGCGAGCCAGGCCATTTCGGTGTCATTCGGTTCTGCCGATGCCCCGGAATTCTTGCCCCCGTTGACGCGATCCTTGTACTTCCAGTGCGCGGCCACCCCAAACTCCGCACGCTGATGCATTTCGTGCGTGCGAATCTGAATCTCGACAGCGCGGCCCTGCGGGCCGATGACCGTCGTATGAAGCGACTGGTACAGGTTGAACTTCGGTGTCGCAATATAGTCCTTGAACCGCCCCGGTATCGGATTCCACCGAGCATGAATTGAGCCGAGCACCGCGTAACAATCGCGGAGCGAATTGACCAGAACACGGATGCCCGTCAGGTCGTAGATTTCGTCGAAGTCTCGCCCGCGCACGATCATCTTCTGGTAGATCGAGTAGTACTGTTTCGGTCGACCTTCGACGACGCCCTTGATCTTTGCAGCCTTCAGGTCGTCGTTGACCGCGTCGATGACCTGCTGAACAAAGTCTTCGCGCTGCGGCGTTCTCTGCTTCACAAGACTCTCGATCTCGACATAAAGTTTCGGATGCAACACCGCGAACGAGAGGTCCTCGAGCTCGAGCTTCACGGCCTGAATCCCGAGCCGATGTGCGAGCGGGGCATAGATGTCTAGCGTTTCCCGGGCCTTTCGCTGAGCGGACGCCTCGTCGACGAAGCCCCACGTTCGGGCGTTGTGGAGGCGGTCGGCGAGCTTGATGATGAGAACACGAATGTCCTTGGACATCGCGACGATCATCTTGCGCACCGTCTCTGCCTGGGCGCTGTCACCGTACTTGAGATTGTCGAGCTTGGTGACACCGTCAACCAGCATTGCGACCTCGTCCCCGAAGTCGGCGCGAAGGTGCTCAAGATCGTACGCAGTGTCCTCGACGGTGTCGTGGAGCAGTGCGGCAGCGATTGTCTTGGGCCCGATTCCTAGGTCTGCCAGGATCTGGGCCACCGCGACCGGGTGGGTAATGTACTCCTCACCGCTCTTGCGTTTCTGGCCACGGTGCGCCTGTTCAGCGGCAAGGTACGCTCGGTCGACAAGCATCAGATCGGACTTCGGATGATGCTGACGTACGGTACGAATCAAGGTTTCAACGGCGCCAACCGGCTGGGCGCGCGAGAACAGACGGGGAAGCAAGGTGCGCAGAGAGGCGGCACTTTGCGTCGTTTCGGTCACCGACCCACCTCCTGAGCCGAGTCTAGTTTGGGTATGTCTCGCCGCCAGACTCGACCTCGCCGCCAGCAGCCGACCAAGCGAGCATGCCACCGGCTACAGATACGGCGATAAACTCAGCGTCACGGAGAGCACGGGCCGCACGCTCTGAACGCGCTCCGCTGTGGCAGATCACCAGAATCTCGGTGTCCCGTGGCAACTCCGAAAATCGGGCGCCGAGTTCCCCCAGCGGAATCAAATGCGCGTCGGGCGCGTGCCCGGCAACCCACTCGTGTGGCTCTCGCACATCGATCAGTGGCGTGCCGTCACGAACGAGCCCTACCGCAAGGTCAGCGGCGATCTCCGGAGACGACTCGCCAGCACTGTGGTCCATCGAAACAGAATACCCCGCGGTGCAGACTGCATCACCAGTCGATTAGCGAACGGAAGCAGCCTCGCGCGCAGCCAGAATCTTCACTGTGCGTGACTTAATCGCCCCCTCGTTCTCTCTCAAGTGTGCGTAGACCGGAGCGCCGATGAAGATCGACGAGTAGGTCGCCACAATGATTCCGACGAACAGGGCCAATGCAATGTCCCGAAGTGTTCCTGCGCCAAGAAGATAGGCACCAACGAACAGGATCGCCGCGACCGGCAGCGCCGCGATAACACCGGTGTTGATCGATCTGACAAGGGTTTGGTTGACCGCGAGATTCACCGACTCTGCGAACGTTCGAGACATGCTCTCGGCATCCTCCTCAGTGTTTTCTCGGACTTTGTCGAACACCACGACGCTGTCATAGAGCGAGTAACCGAGGATCGTAAGAAAGCCGATCACTGCAGCCGGGGTGATCTCGAAGCCAAAGATGCCGTAGACACCGACGGTGAGCACCATGACGTGCAAGAGCGAGAGATTGGCCGCCAGGGACATTTTCCAAGTGCGGAAATAGATCCACATGAAGATGGCAGCGAGCGCGATGAAGACGATGAGCGCTCGGATTGCAGCCGAGCTAATATCTGCGCCCCATGACGGGCCGACAAAGGATGATGCGACATCGTTGACCGGAACACCGTACCCCGATGCGAGCGCGTTCCGAACCTCGCCGGAGTCGTCGACATTGAGCTGCTCGGTCTGAACGCGTACTGAGCGATTGGCGGCGTCGCCGATCAGAGACACGCGCGGTGAAGCATCCGGAACGATCGAAATTACAGTATCAATCGCAAGCTGCTGGTCTGGTTCCGCTTCCACGCCCGCCACCTGGAATTCCGAGCCTCCTCGGAACTCAATCCCGAACACGAATCCGCCCCGCGCAATTGGAACAATCACCGATATCGCGATAATGACAACGGCGATCGCGTACCAGATGCGACGCTTTCCGACAAAGTCGTACGAACGAGCTCCGGTATAGAGGTCATTGCCGAACGTGACGAGTCCTGACATCAGTCGTTCTCTCCCTTTACCGCTGCTGCCTTGCGTTCCGCGATCGTCTGCCGTTTTGCGGCTTCTCGAGATGCCCCAGACTTTCCGGCGACAGCGGGCGCGCGGAACTGAGCGCGGCCGCGGTAAACGGCGCCGAGTGCCGTCGGATCCAGACCACTGAGCGGATGCCCGCTGGAAAAGAATCGCGTCGTTGCCAAGAGTTGCATCATCGGATGGGTGAAGAGCACAACAACGATGACGTCGATGATGACTGTCACGCCAAGCGTGAGTGCGAACCCTCGAACGTTGCCGATCGCGAGAGCGAACAGCACGACCGCCGAGATGAGGTTGATGGACTTCGCGGCAAGGACCGTTCGAAGCGCACGCTTCCATCCGGCCTCGACCGCCCCTTCGAGGCTGCGACCGTCGCGCAACTCGTCACGAATGCGCTCGAAGTACACGATAAAGGAGTCGACGGTCAGACCGATCGCCACGATGAGCCCTGCTACCCCCGCGAGGGACAGACGATAGCCCTGTCGCCAGGCGAGAATTGCAATCACGAAGTAGGTGAGGATGGCAGCGACGACGAGCGAAGCGATCGTGACGCTCGCAAGTGCGCGGTACTGAAACAGCGAATAGCCGACGACGAGGATGAGCCCGATCAGTCCGGCAATGAGGCCGCTCTGCAGCTGGGTTGAACCCAGAGTCGCAGAGATGTTCTCTTGGCTCAGGATCTCGAAGCTGATCGGTAACGCGCCGAACTTCAATTGGTCCGCCAGGGTCTTGGCGCTCTCCTGAGTAAACGAACCGCTGATCTGCGGTTGCCCGTCCGTGATGATCGCGTTCGTCGTCGGCGCCGAGATTACCCGGCCATCCAAGACGATCGCGAACCGGTTGCGCACGTCAGTCGGTGGGAAGCCAAAGAGTCGGGTCGTGACGTCGGCGAACTGCTGTGTGCCGGAGTCGTTGAAGGTAATGAAGACACCCCACTGCCCGGTGCTTGCCCCTTGGCTGTTGCTGATGAGGCCGCTGGTGGCGTTGGAGATGGTCTCGCCGGACACTTCTACCGGTCCAAGAATGTACTTGAAACTGCCGTCGACTTCACAGGTAATGAGCGGCTTATCAGCCGGGGCAACGTTCGTGTTCGCTGACTCGAGCGTTGCACAATCGAAGTTCTGGTACTCCTCGAACAGTGCCGGGGTCACCCAGTTCGGGTCGCTTGCATCGGTCGGGCTCACGGTCGGGGTCGACGCAAGACTCGGATCGACCGTCGGCGTCGGCGTTGGTGTTGAACCATCGATCGGTGCACCGCTCGGGTTTGTCGCGCTTGATGCGGCGACATCCGTGAATATCAACGGGCGGAACTCGAGCTTCGCAGAAGACTGGATTCGCGCGAGAGTTTCTTCGGTTGGCTCCCCCGGAATTGCGACGACTACGTTCCGGTCGCCCTGGGTTGTGACCTCGGCTTCAGCGACACCGGCCGCGTCGATGCGGTCACGGATAATCGCCACGGCCTGGTTGAGCTGCTCCTGAGTTACCGTGTCACCGCTACCCAGTTGTGCGCCGAGGGTGATCTGAGTGCCGCCTTGCAGGTCGAGGGCCAACTTCGGAGCCCACGTCGCCGTCGAAAACAGCACCCCGCCGGCCAGAATCGCGCCAAGTCCGACGGTGATGACGGCGAGCCAAACGAGTGAACGCAATGCCTTCCTGACGGGCGTACTTCTTGCCACCGGCGAACTCAGCTCTCTCATAATTTAGCGCCGCGCGAGCGCAGCACTACGACTGCCGACCCGCGGGGCCAGCAACTTAGGCTAGCGGTTACTCCGCGACCTTCTTCACGGTGCGCCGGACGGGCTTCTTGGCTTCCGGAGTAACACGCTCGCCAAACTGGGGGTCAGCAAGCACTTCGACCGTACTCTCGTTGAGCTTGACCCGATTGCGCTCTTCGCGCTCCGCCGCCTCGCGATTGGCGATCTCCATCGCCTCTTCGACCGAGCGCGGGCTCCCTGGCTCGACGGTTGATGCATCTTCTCCGACGACCTTCGCGATGGTCTGGCTGTGGACGCGCACTATGTTTCCGGGGCTCGTCTCGACCTCAGCAACCTTGCTGAGTTCGTCAATCGACACGAGCGTTCCGTAGAGACCAAAGTTCGTCATGATCTCGGCACCCGGAACGATCTGCGTACGAAGGTCCTCCATCTGCTGCTTGCGCTTGCGGCTGTTGCGGAACATGAAAAAGATCAGTACCGCGAGAATTACGAGCATTCCAATAGTCAACGGATCCATGGGTTACCTTCCGAGAGGGAGTCGATGCGCAGTCGAGTCTAGATAGACGATGTGTGCGACCACCTCAGAATTATAGATCATCCCTGAAGAGGGTTTCCCGACCACGATCAAGACCGAAGTGGTTCCAGGCCGCCGTTGTCGCCACGCGACCTCTCGGTGTTCTGGTCAGGAGTCCGATTCGCACCAGAAATGGCTCAACGACCGATTCGACAGTCTCCGCTTCTTCGCCAACCGAAACGGCGAGCGTGTTGAGACCGACCGGGCCCCCGTCGAAACGTGTCAACACGACGTTCATCACGGCACGATCGAGCCGATCCAGGCCAAGTTCGTCCACGTCGTACAACTGGAGCGCCGCGTGCACCGCGTCGATACTCACTGTCGTCCCGTTGACGATCGAGTAATCACGTACGCGCCGCAGTAGTCGATTCGCAATGCGCGGGGTGCCGCGACACCGACCGGCGATCTCACCGAGAGCGTGATCGTCCACCTCGAGTCCCAGCAGGTCCGCTGCACGCGTCAGCACCTGATGCAGTTCCGCATCGTCGTAAAACTCGAGGTGAGCGGTGAAGCCGAATCGATCTCGCAAAGGGTTCGGCAATAGCCCAGATCGTGTCGTCGCGCCCACCAGGGTGAACGGCGCGAGGTCAAGCGGGATGGAGGTCGCGCCCGCACCCTTTCCGACCATGATGTCGATCCGAAAGTCTTCCATCGCCAAGTACAGCATTTCTTCTGCCGAACGGGCCATGCGGTGAATCTCGTCGATAAAAAGCACTTCACCTGGCACGAGTGACGAAAGCACCGCGGCAAGGTCACCAGCGTGCTGAATGGCCGGGCCACTCGACATTCTCAACGGCCGGCCACTCTCGTAGGCCACGATCATCGCAAGGGTCGTTTTGCCAAGCCCTGGCGGGCCAGACAGCAGGATGTGGTCAGGCGTGCGATTCTGCATTGCAGCGGCCTGCAGCAACAACTGCAATTGGCCGCGCACCTTCGTCTGGCCAACGAACTCGGCGAGCGATCTCGGACGCAATGCACCCTCGAAGGCGAGCTCAGCCTCTGATTCCGGCGTGAGTCCTGCGATCGAATCGTTGCCGTTCGTCATCTCAGAGCTCCCGATGACTGTTGTGGGCCGAGGTAGACCAGCGCGAGGCGGAGGAGCGACGAGACGGTCTGCTGCTCAGCCGCGACGTCGGTGTCGGATGCCGCTGTAAGCGCGGCTCCCAGCGCTTCATCCACGGCTTGTGCCGCAACCCGTTCGGGCCATCCGAGGCCGACCAACGCGATCACGACATTGTCGCTCACTGATCCGTATGCCGTGGACCGAGCTGGGTGAGAGGGCCCAGTGACCAATACTTTTCCAGCGAGCGAGACGATGATCAGTTTCGCGGTCTTGGGGCCGATGCCAGACACGCGGCGGAAGGCGGCGTCGTCTTCACCGTTCACGGCGACGGCAACGTCATGTGGACTCAATTGACCGAGTACCGCAAGCGCGCTCTTCGGCCCGACACCGCTCACTCCGCGCAACAGATCGAAGATCGCGAGTTCGTCATCATCGGTGAATCCATAGAGGCTGAGGTCGTCCTCTCGAACGATGAGCGCGGTGCGTACGATAGCCAGCGAACCAACGCGCAAGCTCCTGGCGTGGTCCGGTGTGATGTGCACCGCGAAGCCAACTCCCCCGACCTCGATCACCGCGATACCGTCAGCCGTGGCGAGCACTGTGCCCCGCAGCGAAGAGATCATGCACGCTTCCTCTGGGTCGGGGCCGCAGCAGATCGACCGGCTGATGTGGCAGTCGACGCTTCGGCAGCGCGCCAGGCGCGCTGCGCGGGCGTCAGTTGGGTGACGCCCGACGGTCCTGCGAGAACGGCAGAACTCCACGCCCCCGAGCCGGATCTGGACCAGGCATGGCACAGCGCCAGGGCGAGGGCGTCAGCGGCATCCGCCGGCTTTGGCACTTCACCCAACCCGAGCACCTTGGCAACCATCGTGCCGACCTGTCTCTTCTCGGCGGCCCCGTAGCCTGTTATTGCTGCCTTGATCTCGCTCGGCGTGTGCAAGCCAACCGCGAGTCCAGCCTCGGCTGCGAGTTGCAGCGCGACGCCACTGACTTGGGCTGTGCCCATGACGGTGCGCAGGTTATGTTGTGCGAACACCCGCTCCACGGCAACCGCCTGTGGCGCGAACTCCTGCAATATTGAGCGGATGCCGCGAGCGACCGTGAGGAGCCTCAACTCGAGTGCGGTGCCGGGCGCCGTCTCGATCACGCCAACGTAGACAAGGCTCGCTGACCGTGTCTGCGCAACATCCACAATGCCGATACCGCAACGCGTGAGGCCCGGATCGATGCCGATGACCCGCATCACAATGGCCAGCCGAACGTCATGCTGTTTAGTCTTGCTCCAATTGCGCCTGAACCTCGGAGGACACGTCGTAATTCGAATATATGTTCTGCACGTCGTCGGAGTCCTCGAGCGCGTCGATGAGTTTCATCACCTTTCGAGCAGTGTCGGCGTCAACATCCACCGTCAGGTTTGGCACGAATTCCGCTTCGGATGAGTCGTAGTCGATGCCGGCGGACTGCAGGGCCTCACGGGCCGCAAGCAGATGAGCGGTATCGGTGATGACCTCGAAGCCCTCGCCCCGGTCAAAGACCTCCTCGGCGCCGGCATCGAGCACGGCCAGCAGGATGTCGTCCTCGCTCACTCCTGGCGTCTTCGTGATGGAGATAACACCCTTACGGGTGAAGTTGTATGCGACGCTCCCAGGGTCAGCCATGGTTCCCCCGTTGCGGCTCATGAGCGTTCGCACGTCGGCAGCAGCGCGGTTGCGATTGTCTGTGAGGCACTCGACCAAGAGGGCGACGCCGTGGGGTCCGTAGCCCTCGTACATGATCGTCTGGTAATCAATCGATTCGCCGGTCAAGCCAGCACCGCGCTTGACGGCGCGGTCGATGTTCTCGTTGGGAACCGATGTCTTCTTCGCCTTTTGGATGGCGTCGACGAGGGTCGGGTTTCCCGACAGGTCTGCCCCGCCGATCTTTGCTGCGACTTCGATATTCTTGATGAGTTTGGCAAACGATTTTGCTCGGCGCTGGTCCTTGATCGCCTTCTGGTGCTTGGTGGTTGCCCACTTGGAATGGCCCGACATGGAACACATTCTAGCCAGCGGTGCAGTCCTCGCTAGCTCGAAGGTCGGGACGCGGCCGAGAAACGGTTAGTCGAGCCGGACGCCCGCTGACCTCAGTTCGAGTTGCGCGAGCCGATGCATGACGGTCTCGTCGCCGCGCCGCCATGCCGCCATAGCATCGGGATCGACTTCGGCGATGACAGCCATCCTTTGATTGGCCAACGCTCTCAGCGCCAGCAAGTCAACCCCCGCCTTCGATGCCATGATCGCCTGCGCGTTGCCTGCGCGCCGCACGAACCGAAGGCGCGGAATGAGCCAGATGAGCAGAATCATGGCGATAGGCAGGGCCGCAATCCCGACACCGAGTACGGTCGCAAGCTGATTTACCGCGATCTGCTGATCAAGGCCAGCTTGCTCAAGTGCGGCCCCTGCTCCGCTAGCACCATCGAACGGCGCGCGGATGCCGCCACCAATGACCGGAATCGAGCCCAAGTTCTCGCCAACGTCGGTCATCGTCTGTCGAAACCCGGCACCGGCCTGTTGCATCTGAATGCCGAACGCCGAGAGATTCGACACCAGTTGGTAGATCGTGATGCCGAACCACACCCAAGCCGCGATCGACAGCGTCGCAATGACATCGATAGTGATCTGACCGGTACGCCGTCCCGTGAAATCCGAATAGAGCTTCATGGCCCCACTATGCAGCACCATGCCCGCTACCCGAAACCCCGGCGAGCGACGGCAATTCGCGACCTGTGACTGCTAAGCAGCGCGTACTTTCGCCAGAAAGTAGTCGTGGAGCCGAGTTTCACCGGTGAGTTCCGGGTGAAACGAGGTGCCGAGCAAGTTGTCCTGTTCGACCGCCACAACGCGACCATCGCCGAGCGAGGCGAGAATCTGCGCCTTGGGCCCGACTGACTCGACGACAGGCGCCCGAATGAACACCGCACGCACCGGCGGCTCGCCGAGTACAGGAACCTCGAGTTCGGTCTCGAACGAGTCGACTTGGGATCCGAAGGCGTTCCGCCGCACCACGAGGTCGAAGCCGCCGAGGCTCTGTTGGCCTTCGATGGCATCCGCAATCGTGTCTGCGAGCATGATGAGCCCGGCACAGGTGCCGTACACCGGCAACCCGGAGCGGATCGCACTCTTGAGCGGCTCAGCCAACCCGAAGAGTCGACAGAGCTTGTCGATGACGCTCGACTCGCCTCCCGGAATGATCAGTCCGTCAATGTCACCGAGCTGGTCAGCTCGCTTCACAGGCATGCTGTCGATATCCAGCTGACCAAGCACAGCAATGTGCTCGCGAAAGTCACCCTGCAGGGCGAGTACTCCGATCGTGGGCCTCGCGGCGCTGCTTCCGACGATGAGCCGTCGCGCTGCGGTGCTACCAGCCACGCTCAGCGAGCCGGTGGGGCGCCGGGAGGTCGGAGACGTTGATCCCTACCATCGCCTCTCCGAGTCCGCGGGAGGCGTCAGCAATCACCTGTGGGTCCGTGTAGAACGTGGTCGCCTTAACGATCGCCGCTGCGCGCTGGACAGGGTTGCCCGACTTGAACACGCCGGAACCGACGAAGACGCCGTCTGCTCCGAGCTGCATCATGAGCGCGGCATCCGCTGGAGTTGCGACCCCGCCGGCGGTGAACAACACGACAGGCAGCTTGCCGCTGAGCGCAACTTCACGCACGAGCGCGTACGGCGCTTGCAGCTCTTTGGCCGCGACGTACCATTCGTCTGGTGTTTTCGCGGAGAGCGCGCGGATTTCGCCAAGAATTGTGCGGATGTGCTTGGTCGCCTCCGAGACGTCGCCGGTGCCAGCTTCGCCCTTCGAGCGAATCATCGCTGCACCTTCATTGATACGTCGAAGTGCCTCGCCCAGGTTGGTTGCACCACACACGAACGGGACGGAGAAGTTCCACTTGTCGATGTGGTTGACGTAGTCGGCAGGACTCAACACCTCAGACTCGTCGATATAGTCAACCTTGAGGGCTTCGAGTACCTGCGCCTCAACGAAATGCCCGATTCTGGCCTTCGCCATCACCGGGATCGAGACCGCGTTGATGATGCCGTCAATCAGATCGGGATCGCTCATGCGGGCAACCCCACCCTGTGAGCGGATGTCTGCCGGAACACGCTCAAGGGCCATGACCGCGACAGCCCCGGCATCCTCAGCGATCCTGGCCTGCTCGGCGTTCACGACGTCCATGATGACGCCACCCTTGAGCATCTCTGCGAGTCCGCGCTTGACACGGCTCGAGCCGAGTTCGGGGATGTCGGCGTTGTGGGTGCGCTCTGTGCTGTCGTTGGCGGTGCTG
>Ga0163144_10012777_pt1 | contig 17587 bp, 17 predicted proteins | sample OliLak19BULKMAT1_FD_123175 | JGI IMG/M metagenome (GOLD analysis project Ga0163144, IMG submission 123175) | Freshwater microbial mat bacterial communities from Lake Vanda, McMurdo Dry Valleys, Antarctica - Oligotrophic Lake LV.19.BULKMAT1 | ecosystem: Environmental > Aquatic > Freshwater >...
AACCGCCCTCGTCACCGGCCCTTACATCCTCTGGGCCCCCGGCGACGACGGAAAATTCGGTCCCGACGACCCGACCGTCCTCTCTCAGGTCAAGGCCTGCGACGACATCATTAGCCCCCAGCCGTAATCACCGCCCCGCCTTCATGCCTTTTCTTTCCCGACAGACCGCTTCTTGTCAGACTGCCGAACCGAAGGCGGTCTACGTTCGGAGCATGCGCCGCGTGCTCCCTCTCCCGGTACGCCGGGGGAGGGCCGGGGTGGGGGCAAGTTCCTCACAAAAACAGCCCCCACGCCCACGCTCCCCCGGCGTACCGGGAGAGGGAATCGTCGCGCCAAATCAACGTGGCGCGCGTCGGCGCGTCGGGTACACGCTGATCGAAATGCTCGTGACCGTTGCGGTGCTGGTGATCGTCATGGGCCTGATGGTCAGTCTCGCGCGTCACGTGCGCGCGTCGAGCGCCAGCATCTTGACCGAAAACCTCTTGCGCGACCTTGATACGATCGTCGAACAATACCTCGCCGGCGGGGCACCGAACGGTGACGACGTCCGCCGTTCAATCACGACCCGCCCCGGCGACGCATCCGACCTCGAGGCCCGGTCGGGCGCGCGAGACTTGCCCGCGATCACCCCGCTCATCCCCGACGACCCGTCGTTCGTCGTCGAAGAGCGCGCGATCCAAATCACCGCGCGCCTGAACAACCGCGACCTTGTCCGGTTCTTACGCTCCCTCCCCGGCCCCGCGGGCTCTTTCCTCGGCAACCTCCCGCTCGGTACGTACGACGACCTCTCCCTGCGCGACTCCTGGGGCACGCCCGTCGTCTTCATGACGCGCGGCCAAAATCTCATCGGCATGAGCAGCCGCGGCTACTTCTTCGTCAGCGCCGGCCCCGACCGCAAATTCCTCACGCGCGACGATAATTTGTACAGCTACGAGGGCAGGTAAAATCGAGCGGAAACGATCGGCCGGGCATGACGTGTCGTGAGTTTCCTCGTACCACGGGCGCCTCGCCCGTGTGGTCAATCTGAATCAAAGCAATCCACGGACGAGGCGCCCGTGATACGAACGGTCGCCCGACCGGAGTTCGCCGGTCTTAAAACTGGCTCAAAAACCGCACGTCGTTTTCGACGAACAGCCGGATGTTATTGATCCCGTACTTCCGCATGGCGATGCGTTCGATGCCGAAGCCGAACGCCCAGCCGGAATAGATTTCCGGATCAATCTTGCACGCCGTAAGAACGTTGGGGTGGACCATCCCGCATCCGCCGAGTTCGATCCAGCGACCGAGGCCTTCGAACCAGACGTCGACCTCGGCGCTCGGCTCGGTGAACGGAAAAAAGCTCGCGCGGAAACGGACCTTGGTCGATTCGCCGAAGTAGGCTTTGACGAATTGCAGGATGGTGCTTTTGAGGTCGATCATCGAGACGTTTTTGTCGACGACGAGCGCTTCGAGCTGATGAAACATCGACAGGTGCGTGTCGTCGTGCGTGTCCGGCCGATAGACGCGCCCGGGAATGACGACCCGGATCGGCGGGGCCTGATTTTCCATCACGCGAATCTGCACCGTGCTGGTCTGCGTGCGAAGCAGGTGCAACGGGTTCGGGCCTGCTTTCGTAGAATGGCCCGGTGCCCCAGGTTCGCTTCCCGCTGCCCGGTCTTCTTCGATGTAGTAATTATCCAGAGGATCGCGGGCCGGATGCGACTCGGGGATATTCAGCGCGACGAAGTTGTGAAACTCGTCTTCGACTTCCGGCCCCGACGCACGGGCGAAGCCCATGCGGGCGAAGAGGTCGGTCAGTTCGTCGACCACTTTCATCAGAATGTGACGGTTACCAATTTGAGGCGCCAGTCCCGGCTCGGTCACATCAACAAGCGGCCCCGACGCGCCGCCCGACCCGAGCGACAGCTTCTTCGCCTCGAACGCCACGCCCAATTCGTCGGCAACCGTGTTGACCTTCTGACCGACCGCGGGCTTCTGTTCCTTCGGCACCTGGCCGAGGAGTTTCATCAGACCTTTGACCAGGCCCTTGGTCCCCAAATACTTGATGCGGAACTGCTCCAGCGCGTCCGCGGACGAAACCGACGCGAGTTCCGCTTCCGCGTCGCGCTTAACCAGTTCGATCTGTTCCAACACGTCGGACATGAAATTTCTCACGATCAAAATCGGTTCAAACTCGGTTCACCGCAGAGTCGCGGAGGACGCGGAGAAAAAAGAATTGAGTTTTACGCTCTGCGTTCTCTGCGTCTCTGCGGTGAGGTCTTTTCGTCTCCACCGTGAACCCGTCTCTCTTACTTTCCATACCCGCGCGGGTTTTTGCTGAACCAGTTCCAGGCGCTGCGGATGATCGACTCGGGGTCTTTGTGTTGGGCCTCCCAGCCGAAGCGTTTTTTCGCAAACGACGGGTCGGCGTAGAGCGCGATCGCGTCACCGGCGCGACGCGGGCCGAACGTGACCGGGACTTTCTTGCCCGTGACCTTTTCCGCCGTCGCGATGATTTCTTTCACGCTGAACCCTCGGCCGGTGCCGAGGTTTGCGAAGATCGGTTCGCCGGCCTTGAGGTTTTCCATCGCTTTGATGTGCGCGTCGGCCAGATCGTCGACGTGAATGTAATCGCGGACGTTCGTACCGTCGGGCGTGGGGTAGTCGGTGCCGAAGACGGTGATGCCGGGGCGAACGCCCAAAATCGCCTGCAAAATCACGGGAATCAGGTGCGTCTCGGGTTCGTGGTCTTCGCCCAGCGCCCCGTCCATCGCGCAGCCGCTGGCGTTAAAATAGCGCAAGGCCGCGAATTTGAAATTCTTGTTCGATGCGCCGACGTCTTTCAAAACGTGTTCGACCATCAGCTTGCTTCTGCCGTAGGGGGAGACGGGGAGTTGTTTTTCGGATTCGGTGATGGGGATGCGGTCCGGGTCGCCGTAGGTCGCGCAGGTGCTGGAAAACACGAAACTACTCACGCCGACTTCGTGCATGGCTTCGAGCACGCTGATCGTGGTCGCGACGTTGTTCTGGTAGTACATGAGCGGCTTGTCGACGCTCTCGCCGACGTACGCGTACGCGGCAAAGTGCATGACGACGTCGATTTTGTGATCGCGCAGCGCCTTCACGAGCGTCGCGCGGTCGTTCAAGTCCGAGATGACGGCCGGGACGTTGAGGATGCCGACGACCTGCTGATGGCCGCGCGACACGTTGTCATAAATGACGGGCGAGTGCCCCGATTCCTTAAGGCGTTTGACCGTATGCGACCCGATATAACCGGCTCCGCCGGCGACCAGAACGTTCATGTTTAACCGCTCCTTTCAACGTAAATTCCAACGAGCGGGCAGTATAGACGCGAACCGGTTGTTGCACTACCGACGAACTGGCCGCAAACTCTCTCGACCGACGACGCGTGCAAAAACCTATTCGATTATGGATCACCACCCCATCTCGCTGAATTTCGGCCCCTGCTTTGTCCGTTTCGATGTCGACTTACTGGTCGTCGGCAATGCGCTGGTGGAGCGAAGCTGGCACGTCGGCGGCGACGGACTTTTGCGGTCGGTGTCGCTGCGGCATGTTGCGACCGGCGTACAGTGGACGGCGGGTGAGGGGGCTCAGACGATCACGCCCGGTACGCCGACCGCGCCGGGCGCGCCGGGCGCGTTAAAGGTCGAGGCGCACGTCGACAATCTCCACCCGGTCGAACGCCCCTCGCTCGTCGCGACAGTCTCGAACGGCGCGGTCGTCCAAACGATCCGGATTTTTCAAGACTCCGCGGGCATCGTGACGTGTTTGGACGTGGTCGCGCCGCGTTCGGCTCTCGACCGACCTGCAGATCGTGACGAATCTTCAGGCAACGAAGCCGGCGGGATCGAGATAGACGCCGCCGCTGCTCCACATGACGCGGCGGTTCTATTCGACGTCGTCGATTCGCTCAAACTCAAAACTCTTCATCACGTGTTGTCAGTGGTCCACCTCGTCGACCAGACCGACGTGCACAACAATCTCGTCTACGAACAGTCGTACCGCCTGCATCCGTCTGAGAGAAAAATAGAGCTACGCGGTAATCTTTTCGACATTGAAAATACACTTACCGGCGACGGTCTGATTTTTCTCAAACTTTCCCCAGGGCCTGACGCACGGCCGATCAAAGTCGAATTCGACTTGAGCCTGAGAGGAAATGACCTGCTCGTTCACGGGCACGGCGCGTCGGCGGACGACGGGACAGGTTACCCGCACGCGGTCATCCCGTATTCCAACGGGCGCGCCGGGCGCGTCGCGGCGTTGCAACGGTTTCAACGGCAATTGCGACCTTACGTGCCCGGACGCGACGGACAATTTCTCAGCAACACGTGGGGCGACCGATCGCGTGACGCACGCGTCAACACCGCGTTCATTGAAGGTGAAATCGCAGCCGCCGAAAGGCTCGGCGTCGACGTCCTGCAGATCGACGACGGCTGGCAGAAAGGGCGAACGGCCAACAGTGCCAATTCCAAAGGCGGCGCGTGGACCGGCTTCTGGGCGGCGGACGCGCAGTTCTGGGACGCCCATCCCGAGCGCCTGCCCGGCGGGATCGTCGCACTCGTGCAGCGCGCACGCGAGAAGCGGATCCGCGTCGGCCTCTGGTTCGCGCCCGACAGCAGCAACGACATGGCGAACTGGCGTCGTGACGCCGACGAAGTGCTCAAATTCCACCGCGAATGGGGGATCGACTACGTCAAGCTCGACGCGGTGAAAATGCACGGCAAATTGAACGAGCGCAACCTCCATCGGTTTTACGACGCCGTCCTCCGTGAGAGCGACGGCCGAGTGGTTTTCGACCACGACGTGACGGCGGAGGTTCGGCCGGGATATCTTGGCGCGACACAGGCCGGTAATATTTTCGTCGAGAACCGTTACACCGACTGGGGCAATTATTGGCCGCACGCGACGCTTCGGAATCTGTGGCAACTGGCCCACCACGTCGACCCGGTGCGCCTGCGCATGGAGTTCCTGAACACGTCGCGCAATATAGAAAAATATGGGAACGACCCTCTCGCACCCGCGTCGTACGACCCGGCCTACCTGTTCGCGTGCGTGATGTTCGCCAGCCCGCTCGGCTGGTTTGAAATTCAGAACCTGCCAGATTCGTTCGTCGACGGAGTCGCGCCGCTGGTCCGAGTCTGGAAAGCGCACCGGAACGCCCTGTTCGGCGGACGAATTGTTCCCGTCGGTAACGCACCCGATGGCACGCAGTGGACCGGCTTCGTCTCCGTCGACGAAACCGGCCGACATGCCTACTTCCTGGCCCTGAGAGAATTGAACGACCAACCCGAATTCACGTTCGCGCTACCGTTCGTCGATCCCGCAGTCGACCAGACTCAAGTTCTGGCCGGCGCGGGAACCGTCGCGATCAAGTCAGGTCTTGCAACCGTGCGGATCGACAGTCCGAAGAAGTTTATCTTCGCAACACTTTCGGTCGACCCCGCCGGTTTGACGTGACGCGGAACGGAGAATCAACACGCGGGCCTCCGGACGACGCGATAAGCAAATTAATCAAGAGTGCGGAAATTGCGTCGGGCAATCAACACGCCGCGTGAAAAGCGAAACATACAATTGTAAGAAATAGGTGAGTGGCGAAGTCCACTCACTGCCCCGCAGATTCAACCGTACCCGGGGGCGCGTCGTGCCCAGGGTCGAACTGCACGAGCGGGCCGGTGTCACGGTCTTCCTCGCCGTCGTCGAAGGCGTTGCGCATCGACACGCGGAGGGAAGGTTCGACATTTTCGCCCCAGACGGAGGCGCGGGTGCCGGGCGCGGTGGTAGGTCTGTCGGAAGTCATGGTCGTCTCCTGAATTAGAGTCCCCTGACGCGTTTTCGTTCACAACCCTTGCCCGGGCTGCAGACGTGCGCGTCAGATCTATCCGACGTCCGACCCCCTCGTCGGGCCGGTCGCCTGAACCAGATTCTTCCTTGTTCCGCCGAGCACTAAACCCTCCGGGCATTCCGCGACGTGAACGGCTGCGATGCCCAACGGACCGTGTGACAATACGCTGTTTTCTTCCGGTGTCCAAACAATTATTCCCGTTACGACAGTATTTTTCTCGCGTTAATTTAGGGTGGCAAAAACAGATTCCTCTAGCTTTCCTACTCAAGATTCGACGTCATCTGTTCACGGCCCGTATTCAACACCTTTCCAATTCTCTATAATGAAGAATTGCACCCCCGGCCACAATCAAGGACGAGCACGTATGGCAAAAAAAACACCCTTGGCGGAGAAACTGGAAGCGATCCGGGCGCGCATCACCGATGCCGCGACCAAGGCCCGGCGTGACCCCGCGGAGGTGACGCTGATCGCGGTCACTAAAAACGCCGCGCCCGAGCAGATTCGCGAAATCATCCAGCTCGGCGTCGCCGACCTCGGCGAAAGCCGTGTGCAGGTGCTGCAGCAGAAGGTCGCGCAGATCAACGAGTTCCATCACCGCCGCGTCCAGGCCGCCGACGTCAACGTCGCGGGCAAGCTACGCTGGCACATGATCGGTCATTTGCAGCGCAACAAGATCAAGGCCTTGCTCCCGCTCGTGTCGCACATCCACAGTATCGACACGCTTCGGCTGGCCGAGGAAATTGACGTGATCTCCGACAAGTCCGGTCGCAAGATGCCGGTGCTGTTGCAAGTCAACACCGCAGAAGAGCCGCAAAAATACGGCGTCGCCGTCGGCGCAGCGCTGCATTTGGCCGAGCAGATCGACACGATGAGCGGCCTGCAACTGGTCGGGCTGATGTCCATGGCCCCTTACGGCGCGACCGAGTCCGTCACGCGCCGTCTGTTCGCGCGCACGCGCGAAGTCTTCGAAGAAATCAAATGGCAGAAGATCGGCGGAGCTTCGTTCCGGCACCTCAGCATGGGCATGAGTGCCGACTTCGAGCCCGCCATCCTTGAAGGCTCGACCATGGTCCGCATCGGTACGACCCTCTTCGGCGAAGCCACCGGGCCGGAGGAGAAAGACGACGAGGATTAGAGGGGATCGCGCATCTTCCTAACACGGGTATCCTTGCCCGTGTTCGACGCACGAGCGTGCCCGACACGGGCTGCAAGCCCTTGCTAAAGGCTCCCCGCATCCGTCTTGAGATTTCGACGTTCCATGCCACACCCGGACCTGTTCAATTTCTTCCGACTAACGCTCGGCGGATTCGTCACCATTTACGCGACGATCGTGACGGTGCAAAGTTTGTACGGCTGGTACGTCTGGCTCGCGGGCGCGGACAAGCACATTTCGTTGATGCGCCGGTACGTGATCGTCCACGGGCTTCGCCTGCGCTTCGCGACGTTCTGGGGCGACGTGCTGGTGTGTGTCCTGCTTTGCGTGACGTTCCTAATCATGTGGAAATTACACGGTCTGATCGAAGCGAAATTGGTGTAAACTCTGTTCCCATTGTGAGGGGTCGGTCCTGCGAACCGTTTCTTATGCCCACCAGCGATCAGTCCAATCCCACCGACGTGAAGATGCTCCCCGGCACGGGCGCGTCGGCATCTGCCGCGCCTGTTTCCTCATCGACGTCACCCGCGCGACAGCTCGCGGAGGTGCCGTTGGACGAGCTTCAAAACCTCGCCGCGGAGTTCGGGCTGGACCCGACGAAGTTTCGCACACGACAACACCTCATCGCGGCACTGCACGACCGGCGGCAGATGATCGCGGGGCTCGATCGTGAGTCGCTGATGGACGTCGTCCGTTGGGGCCGGCGTCCGGTCACTGCGACCGCGACGCGGGAATTGCTCGCGCAGGAAGTCGCGCGCATCACCTCCATGCGTTTCGGCGGACTCAGCCACCGCGGCCTGTACGTCCTGGCCCGTATGCGCGGGTGTGACGCCCTGCCCGATGAGCCCGTCCCCTTCCTCATCCGCAAACTTAAGAAACAGGAAAGCCTGTTCGAGAAACTAAATCGCAAACGCCGCACGATCATGGGCTCGATCATCGAAAGCATGGTCGGCGAAGAGGCCCAAACCGAGGCATACAAACACATCCCCACCGCCAACGAGCCGTCGCCGCGGCAGGCGCCGTCCGCGCCACGGAGCCTGAAGCGGGAGATCGAAGATCAGGGCATTTTCGGCGGAATTACTAACCGTCTGAAAAAGACCGCAGACACGTACGTCAACCAGAAGCTCGACGAGATCGAGGCCCGCATCGACCGCAAGCTCGACGAAATCGACCGCAGGCTCGGAGAATGGCGCGACAAGGAAGTCGCCAACCGTATCCGCATCCTCAAAATCACCCTCTGGGCCAGCGTCATCGTCGCGGGCGTGTCGTTGATCTATTCCTACCTCCGCACGTACGTGTTCGGCGGATGATTCATACGCCGCCTTTTCGTGGGGAATGAATCGCAAAGACCCTACGCCGCCAAGACGCCGAGCGCCAAGTCATCGCCGAGGGCACGAGTTTGGAACCGCAGATTTCGCAGATTACGCAGATTTAAATCCGAAGTTTGATCTTTCCTACGTTTGTTCTGAACCTGCGAAATCTGCGGTTCCACCTGTTTCTCTCTTCCCCCCTTGGCGCTCTTGGCGTCTTGGCGGCTCCCCATTCCCCGTTCCACAGTTTTGACGGAAACGGTAGATCGTTTAGACTACGACTCACGAAAGGCGTCACACCGTGTCGAACGGTCGGCGGACCGGGATTCGAGGAGCAAGGCATTCGGGTTCTATGATCGTTGATTGTCACACACACATCTGGCAGTCTCCCGACCAGCTCGGACAGCTCGACCTGGGGGATGCGGCACGCCCGAACCGTCCGCGCGGGGCGCGGCTTTCTCCCGCCGGCCGCGCGGTCTTTCGCACGATCCCGCCCGCCGATCCGGAATCGCACTGGGCCAGCAGCACCGTGGTCGACAAGTCGATCGTGCTCGGCTTCAAGAGCCATTACCTCAACGCCGAAATCCCCAACGAATACGTCGCCGACTACTGCAACCGTTACCCCGACAAGCTCATCGGCTTTGCCGGCATCGACCCGACCCAGCGCGGCGCGGTCGCCGAAGTCCGGCGCGTTAAGACCGACCTGAAACTTCGCGGGATTACGCTGTCGCCGGCCAATCAGGATTTTCACCCGACCGACAGCCGCGCCATGCGCGTTTACGCCGAGGCCGAGCGCCTGAACATGCCGGTGATGATCCACCCCGTCGGTCCGTTCACCGAAGAGGGCAAGCTCGAATACGCCCGACCGTATCTGTTCGACGAAGTGGCGCGGCAGTTCCCGTCGTTGCGTCTGGTCATCGCGCAGCTCGGTCAGCCTTGGGTTGATGAGACGGTCGCGCTGCTCGGCAAACACGCCCACGTTTACGCCGACATTTCCGGCCTGCTCGGCAAAACCTGGCCGGCGTACAACGCGCTGGTGCTGTGCCACGAGTACGGCGTGATCGACAAGCTCCTGTTCGGCTCGGACTTCCCGTACACCAGCGCCGCCGAGTGCATCGAGGCACTCTACAGCCTAAATCAGATCGCACAGGGCACGAATTTTCCCGTCGTCCCGCGCGAGTCTCTGCGCGGCATCGTCGAGCGCGACACGCTCGAACTTTTGGGCCTTTGACCCGTTCTTAGAAATTTTTCCATGACCCACCGCACGCCGATCGTTTTGTCGCTGACGTCGCTCCTGCTTCTCATGCTCGTTGGCGGGTGCGGGTCGAACGGGCAGTCGGTGACGTTTTCGTCGGTCGACCAGAAAAAAGTCTTCGCCCATGCCTTCCCCGAGGCGTACATCAGCCGTGGAACCGAGGGAGATCTTGACGTGTTTCTGGTCGAAGACGGCCTGAGCCTGGCCGAGCAGAAATCGACCGCACGCCGGCCGCTCGAAGCCGCGCCCGCGACGCCCCGGCAGATCGTTCACGTGCACGTCGTCTGGACCCCCATGCGAAACATGCGCGGCGACCACCCCGCCGCCACCAACGCGGTCGTCCACTGGTACGTCCTGGGCGCCGGGGGTGCCCACGAGTCGGCCAACCTGCTCCACTACACCGGCTCGGGCTACGTCAAAGTCATACTCTCCCGCACCGACGCACGGGTCACCCTCGCTAACATCTCGCTCCGACTACGCGAGCGACGCGGCGACCTCACCGACCCCCTCGGCCCCGCGACCCTCAGCGGTGAGTTCTCGGCCAAGGTCAGTGACACCAACGTCAAAGCCCTCCTCGCCGAAGTCCGTGGATTCACGCCCGCGGTCGCGCGCGGCGAATAAATGCAAGGGCACTCGTCACGCCAATACAAAACACCAATCTCCACGAAGCGCCGAACGCACTTCGTGGAGATTGGTGTTTTATTTCGTTCTGACCGGGATCGAACCGTTACGCGGTTTGATCCACCTGTTCCCCCACGCCCGGAATCGACGGACCCTTCCCCACGTCGGCCGCGGCTTCGATCAACTTGATCACCGCGGCCCCTTCGGCCTTCTGGCTGTCCAGCGCCTTCTTCGCGACCGCAAAAACGATTTCGGAGCCGATCTTGGCCGTCTGAATCCCGCTGGTAATTGCAACTGCGTCCATCGTCCGTCCTCAAAAAAGGTGCTCTGATGGTCGCATCATCGACCCTTTCTCACCGTTTATTGAAGGAATTTGTGCTCGGACGGCAGGATTCCGGTCCCCGCTCGATGCCGGTCACGTCACCATCGCCGGGACGGGCGCGACGGTTTGCAGGGCTTTACGGACTTCGATCAGGAGCTGATCGACTTTGAACGGTTTGAACAGCACCGCCTGCAAGCCTTCCTGGCTGGCGCGGACAATGCAGTGATTCGGGTCGTAGCCGAAACCTGTCATGAGGATCACGGGCAGGGTCGCGCTCTTGCGCCGCGCCGCCGCGAAAACGTCATAGCCGGTTTTGTCGGGCATTTTGATGTCGCTGACGACGAGATCGAACTCGCGAAGATCGAGTTGTTCGATCGCCTCGGCACCGTTGCTGACGACCGTCGTGTGCGCGCCGTACTTGCGCAGGATGTCGCTGATCGTCAGTCGGATATTCGGCTCGTCGTCGGCGACGAGGATTTCCGCGCCGTTCAAAATCGCGTCGTGTGTCGTCTTCACGTCCCCGGCACCGAGCACGGTCGTGTTCGGACCCTCGGCGACCTGACGTAGACTTTTGCGGATCAAGTTCACATTATCGACGATCTGTTGGAGTCGACCGCGCAGGTCGTCGTTGCCGATGTAGTCGTCCATGATCGTGTTCGCGTCGAGCGCGATATCGTTCAAGGGCCCCGCGACCTCGGCGGTCACGTCGTCGGCGATCTTATGGGCGGTGCCGACGCGCTCGACCACCAGCAAATCCAGAATGTTCAGCGCAATAGCCACATAGCGCCCGAAAATTTCGGCAAACTGCCGGTCGTCTTCGTTGAACGCCGCCCGCTGGCGCGATTCGATGTTGAACACGCCGATCACCTTGTCGTGCAGGCGCAACGGTACGGTCAGCGAACTCTTGGCGTTGTCCAGCCCCATGACGTAACGCGGGTCGCGTTCGACGTCCGGGCAGATGTAGCTCCGCCCCGTCGCCGCGACGTACCCGCTGATGCCGTGGCCGTTTTCCTCTGCCAGCAAGTCAATCCCGAGCGCCTCGTTCGGCAGGCCTTCACTAATGACCACTTCCAATTTATGCGACTTGCGATCCAGCAACCGGATCGCGAAGTGGTCGAAGTGCATCAGGTCACGCGTGAACGAGATGATGCGGTCTTCCAGCAATTTAAGCCGCTGGACGACGCTCATTTTCGACAGCGCGTCGGACTCGAGCCGTACGAGCGCGCTACCGGCTTTGTCGATCGCGTCGATCTTTTGTTGAAGCCGGCGCGTGCCGGTCGCGTCCCAGACCACGCTCACCACCTGCACCACCTGCCCCGCGGGGCTGATGACCGGGCTGGCGATCATTTCCAGAAACTGCTGCTCGTCGACATTCAACGCGTAGCGTTTAGACCGGTTGAACAACGCCGGCGTGTCCACGTGTTGCGGGCTGACCTGCTTGCTGAACAGGTCGAACGATTCCTGACACGTCCGCCGAATGCGCTCGTGCACACGTGGCGGCCACGCCTGCATTTTTTTGTTCATCCAATTACACCGGCCCTCGCCGTCGACGATGCAGACGCCTTCGCCGATGGTGTTGAGGATCAGGTTGGCTTGTTGGGAGACGAGGGCGCGTTCGAGGGGGAGGAAGTCTCCCGAGTCTGAAAAAATCGCACCGAAGCGGTCGGTGCGGATCAGTTCGATGGCCTCGTCGATGGAACCGACGAGGGTGACGTCACAGGTTTGGGTTAGACAATTTACCGCGTCCACGTTGGCCGGTGAGGCCGACGGATTGCTGAGGACCAGAACTTTCGTCCGAGTCGAATCCAAGCAGGTTGACCGAAAACTAACCGTTCACGACGCCGGGTGAGACCTGATCATAGCGAAATGCTAACGGTTTGGTCAAATGAATTGCCACGACGGGCGACTACATTTGGCGATAGCACCGGCTAAGTAACCAGATTGCGGATTGAGGCTTGCGGATTGCGATGTTGCGACGCTTGCCTTCAATCCGCAATCAAAAATCCCCAATCCGAATTCCCCCTCTGTCGTCTCGCAAGAAAATCTTGACACTTACGAACGTAGCATTAGTATAGTTCATGCGTTAGAGACCGGCGTGCGAGGCGCGGGTCGTGACGTCGGACGAAAGTTCCCGCCCCCGGCGAAGAGGAAACCGTCTAGTGAAGGTTTGCAAAGCAGTTTGCCGACCCTGCATCATTGCCAGACACCCTTGTAAAAGGAGCCGCCCTTGAGTCCACTCACGAAAGTGTTCGTCGTTCTGCACGTCGTTCTTTCGATGTTGCTGGTCTCCGCCGTCGTCGTGTACGTCGGTAAGGAGCAGAACTTCAAGCAGCAACTCGCCGACACGAAGTCGAAGTCAGAATCCGAGGAGCGTAAGCAGTCCGCGGCGCTTGCCGAGGCGCAGAACGCGCAGGCCGCGACCATCGACCAAATGCGTGTGATGCAGGGTCAGGCGACCGCGCTGACGACCCAGCTCGCCGCGTCGGAAGCGAAGATTGCAGGCCTGGGCGTGCAGCTCGCCGAGGCGTCTGCGAATAACTCGCTTCAACAGGCCAACGCGACGACGCTGACCAGTGCCCTTCAAGCCGCGCAGGGTACGACCGCCAAGCTTCAAGAGATCGTGGTCGACCTCCGCAAAGCCAACGATACGCTCGTGCAACGCAACGTCGAGGCCGACAAGTCGATCGCCGACCTGACGAACAAGGTCGACGTGCTGGATCGCGACGGCAAGTACCTGCGTGAACAGCTCACGCAAGTGGCGTCCGACGCCGAGAAGCTCGGCGCTGCCGTCCGTGCCACGGGTGCCGACCCCAAGTCCATCACCGGCGGGCCGATCAACGTCGCAGGCGCGACGCCCTCGATCAACGGCGTCGTCCGTGACGTCCGTACGATCGAAAGCCTCCCCTACGCCACCATCAGCGTCGGCTCCGCCGACAGCGTGACCAAGGGCATGAAGTTTAACGTCATCGACCGCGCCAAAGGCGAATTCCTAGGTGTGATCGAAGTCGTCAGCGTCGAGCCGAACGAAGCCACCGGCCGGGTCACCGGGCCCAAGATCGCCGACATCGGCGCCGGTGCCGAAGTCCGTACGCAACTGTAAACCGTCGGCGGTGCGCAGTGGGCAGGAAAGACAAGAAGCAGGCGGCGAGAGTCCCGCCCTTTTGATCTTCCCCGCCTGCTGCCCATCGCTCACTGCCCACTGACTTGGAGAGACTATGAGCCGCGCCGCCACCGGGGATACGATCGTCGTCAAGCCGTCCGCGAACGTCTACACCGTGCTCGCGGTCGCGGGCACACTCGCGAGCGCGATCGGGCTACTGGTACTCATCCTCCGCGCCCAGGAAATCCTCGGCGGAAGTCTTTTCTCGTAAGCACTTTCTCGCCCAGTCGATTTTCCCGTCTCGGCACTGTGGCGCGTCGACTTGACCCGCTGATTTCCGTGTTTCAACGACTCGCCGTGCCTTCGATCATCGACAGGATCGTCCGATCGCTCTGGCGACGGCCGTTCGCAAGGCCAAGCTTCACATTCCATGACCCAAGCCCGCTCGTCGACCGTGAACTCGAGCTGGTCGCCCCCAATCTTGAAAACCTCGACCTCCTCCTCGAAAGCGCCAATCACCCCGACACCCTCGCCGGCGGCGAGCCCGGTCTGACGCGCGAACGGGCCTGCGACTTTCTCGCGACCGCGCCTGCGGGTCACGAAATTCCGCGCCAGGGCAGTGGACGACCTCCCACGTATCACTTTTGGATGAAGGTCCGCGCCGTGCCCGGCTACGCGCCGCCTTTTTCAATCGTCGGCGGGATCGGGTTGCGCGTCGGAGACACCGACGACCTGCGCATGTATCTGGGTCACATCGGCTACCACGTCCACGCCCCCGCGCGGGGCAGACATTTCGCCGCGCGCTCCGTGCGACTGTTGCTCCCGCTCGCCAAACGTCACGGGCTGCGCGAGCTGTGGATCACTTCAAATCCCGAAAACGTCGCCTCGCGCCGTTCCATCGAACGGGCCGGTGGGACGTATGTTCACACCGTGCAACTTCCTCCCAACCACCCGCTCGCACTCGGCGGGGAGCCGGAAAAGTGCAGGTATCGATTCGATCTTTAGGGAACCTCACGGCTGCGTCGTGCCCTCGGCCGGCTGCGTCGTGCCGCGCGTCGTCACGGGTTGCGTCGTGGACTTGGCTTTTTCGGTCTGCCATTTCTCGAACTGCGTCTGCACGCGCGTCTGGAGCACCCTGCCGGCCTCGTCCAGCGCGTTGTACTTGCCCGCGGCGATTTCCACCGCGACTTCCCTGATCACCTCCGTTTCAATCTTGGCGCGCGTCACACGCGATTCAAACTCCTTCGGGTCTGCAGAGAGCGGTGAAACCATGCTGGTCATCAACATGCCCCACTTCCCGTCCTTGCGTTTGAACGGGATCGACGACCCCGGAACGCCCGGCTCGCGCGAGATCGTGGTGAGCGTCGCCGAGTCCCCGTCGACCTTCACTTCGGCAGAGTCGATGTCGTTGAAGGCATTCGCCATGGCCTTATCAAGCTCGGCAGGGTTCAGCGCCTGCCCCGGAAACCGCGCCGCGGCATTCTGCAGCGCGACGGCGGCGACGACACGGTTGGAAATAATCTCCGCGATCGCCTGCTCCTTCTCGTTCTCAGGATACAGCACGCCCCGGATCGCCTCCCCGTTCCCCTCCCGCGCCGCGACAGTAAACACCTTGAGCGCCCCCTGCGGGGACGACTGGTCGAACGGACGGGACGTCGGTCCCGCCGCCTGCGTCGTCGCCTGAGTGGTCGGCGCGGTCGTCTGCGCCAGCGCCGTCCCGGTTAACGTCATCACGCACACGATCCCGATTCTTGCAGTTGTCATCACGGACATGAACCCAGCTCCGAACCAAGCCTGCCGGCTTTTGCGAATAAGTCGATCTGTCGACGCGCGACCGAATTTATCGGAACGCCCCGCGCCGGTCCACCCGCGGGCGGTACGACGGGCGTCGGTCTTTATTGAATGAGTACCAGAGCCACGGAGGAGCGAAGGCGCGGAGGCCTCGCGGAGGACGAAAAAGTTTTAAACCCCGCCCGATAAAAAGGCCCGGTTCTAGGTAATTCCTCCGCGGCTCCTCCGCGCCTTCGCTCCTCCGCGGCTTTGAATTCGGTTCGGCAGAGGAACAAATAATCGGCGGCGCGCAGGCGATTCAGTGCCCCGGCAAGACCTCGATCAGTCGGTCGATCTCCGCCTCGGTGTTGTAAAAGTGCGGGCTGGCGCGCAACCGGCCTTCGCGCAGCGCGATTTCGATCTTGTGCTCACGGCGCAGCTTGCTGACGATCGGCTCGTGCGGCTGAGTGCGACTCTTGAAGCTGACGATGCCGCTCCATTGCTCGGCATCGCGCGGGCTGACGATGTCGTAGCCTTTGCCGAAAAGCCCCGTGATTAAGCGGTTGCCTAAAACCTTCAACCGCGCGCCAACGGCTTCCGTGCCGAGACTTTGCAACATTTCCAGCGACGCCTTCAGCCCGAGCAGGCCCGCGACGTTGTAGCTACCGCACTCGAACCGGCCGGCGTCGGGTCGCAGCGTGTAGTTGTAGTTCCCGTAGTTCTGCGCATCGACCACGTTCATCCAACCCACCATCGCCGGGCGCGTGCGTTCGATCAGCTCGCGTCGACAATAAAATACGCCCGCGCCCTCCGGCCCGAGCAGCCACTTGTGACCGTCGGCACTGAAGTAGTCGACGTTCATCGTCTTCACGTCCAACGGCAAAATGCCGAGAGACTGAATCGCGTCGACACAAAACAGAATCCCACGCGACCGACAAAACGCGCCGATGGTCGTGAGGTCGTGACGCTGGCCGCTGGCGTATTCGACGTGGCTGAGCGAGACGAGCTTGGTCTTCGGGTCTTTGGCGGCGTCGAGAATTTTGTCGACGGGCACGTGACGCCTGCCGTGCTCGTCGAGTTCTTCGTCGACCATGACGAGCTTGATCCCACGATTGCGTTGCTGCTCCATCCACGGGTAAATGTTGGCGGGGTATTCGACCGACGTCGTGACGACACGGTCGCCGAACTGCCAGTCGATACCGTTCGCGACGATGCTCATGCCTTCGGAGGTGTTTTTCACGAACGCGATCTCGTCGCGGTGGGCGTTGACCAGTCGGGCGGCACTGACGCGAAGTTTTTCGAGATCACGGTACCAGGCCGTGCCCAGGTACGCCCCCCGCTCGGCCTCGGCGGCAAATTTTCGCATCGCGTCGGCGCCGGTGCGCGGGATCGGCGCCACGCCGGCGTGGTTGAAAAAATGCCAGTGCTTGAGCACCGGAAACGCGTCGGCGTTGCCGATCAATGATGAAATGGATGGCGCGTCGCTCATGTCAGGTCGCGTAGTATAATCGGGCGGAGATCACATGCTCGGAATAAAACAGAAATCAGTTTCCAAGCGAAGACGCGACGACGCGAAGCGCGAACCGTCGGGCCTTCGTTCCCTCATGTGGTTGGCGTTGGTGTCGTCATGGATTTTTCGGAAAAACGTTCACAACAGGCGATGTCGATTGCTCGATACGCGAATTTTCCTTGGTGCCTTCGCGTTCTCATGTGCAACTTTTTTTGTTTCCGTTTCGTCGTTCGCATTCGACCCGAAGCGTGACACGATCCCCGGCGTGTGGGTGGAGGACGTGGTTCCGGAAAACGCCCTGCCTCCGGTGTATCGGGAGTATTTTAACGAACTGGACAAGGCGCGGGCGCAGGTCGGCGCGGGTCAGTGTCGGCGGGCGCTCGCGACGTTGTACGCGTTCGAGCCGAGTGACGCCCAACGCGTCGACGTCGCAATCCTGCGTGCGACCGCGCTCGCTACGATCGGCAGGCGTGACGAGGCGGTCGGGGAACTGTCGGAAGCCGATATGGTTGATCGGCCGGAAGCTCAGGTCCTTCGGGCGAAAATCCTGGCCGACGCGGGCCGGCCCGTCGACGCGATCGCGCTACTGCGGTCGCTAGTTGTCGCAAATCCTGATTCTCTAAGCGGCAGACTTTTGCTGGGACAGCTCCTCGAACAGACCGGCGAATTCGACGGGGCGCGGGCGGTGTACGAGTGGTTCGTCA
>Ga0163144_10012779_pt1 | contig 17586 bp, 16 predicted proteins | sample OliLak19BULKMAT1_FD_123175 | JGI IMG/M metagenome (GOLD analysis project Ga0163144, IMG submission 123175) | Freshwater microbial mat bacterial communities from Lake Vanda, McMurdo Dry Valleys, Antarctica - Oligotrophic Lake LV.19.BULKMAT1 | ecosystem: Environmental > Aquatic > Freshwater >...
CTCACGCCTCACCCTCATCCCGAGCGAGAAGGAGGAACCCGCAACCGAACTCGGCGCCCTCAGCGCCTAAAAATCCAAGAATCACGCGGAAAACTCGTTACACCACACATTTGGACTTGACCCCTAAATCAGCAGCGTTCGACTAAGAATGCCGCATGATGTCGCGACAGCTGTCATCACACGATCAGGATTTGTCCTCGAGCCCGGAAGGGGCAAGCTTACTGAAGGCGTTGGCGACCCAGCTCGGAGGCAATTCCAGCGCCTCAGAACGCTCCTTCCTCACGAGAGCCTCGCGGACGAGATGCGCTCCGACGAAACGAATGGGGTCGGGGGGGAAATGACGCGCCGGCGCATCAACGAGACCCGCGTTGCTCCACTCGTCATTGTGCCCCAGCACGAGGGCGGCGAGTATTTTCCCACCCACAACGCTTGGCCCAACCCCGTTACCAGACCATCCGACGCCATAGGCGATCGTGCGCTCACGATTCAACCAGTTGATGATCGGCAGACTGTTGTGCGTACGGTCAATCGGGCCAGCCCAGTCGTGCGTGATCTTGACGTCCCGGAGCATGGGGTAATACCGATGAAAATCCCTAGTGACCATGGCGGCACGGCCGTCGTGGTGTTCCATGCCGGGAGGCATCCAGCCGCCGAGCCCGATGGCCCAACCACCCTTGCCGAAGGCGATACGGCCCGCTGCTGTGGTGCGGTAATAACACACCAGTGTCTGCGAGTCGGTGATCGAGGGACCTTCATTCCATCCTATCTCGGCCAGACGCTCGGGTACGGGTTCGGTAGCGATCATGTCACTCGAGATCACGAATAACCGAGTGTGAAGCTCTGGGAGTCCCGCTGCCCACGCGTTAGTAGCGATCACAATGCGGTCCGCGGTCACCGACCCCTCGGGCGTGGTCACCCGCGGGACCCCGCGACGTCGCAACTTCCGCACACGGGTGTTCTCGAAGATCTCTATCCCGTTGTCCAGGGCAACCCGTCGCAACGCGCGCACGAGGTGCCCGGGGTGCACCGTGGCCGCAGAACGTTCGAAAGTCCCGCTGAGGTGCACGGGGCTGCCAGATTGCTTGGCGACATCCTTCGGCGATAACGGGGTGAATGCCCCCTTGCCGAGTTTCTCGCTGACCTCGACCACGGCAGACCAGGAGTTGTCGTGTGCGGAGCTTGTCGCAGTCCATAGCCAACCTGAGCGGCGAAATTCCGCCTCCGGAGCAAATCCGGCACAAAACTCTCCGATCTCGTCTATCGCTGTCTCCGAGGCTTGCACGAGCCTGAGTGCCTCCTCGACACCGAACAATGAGACCAGCGACGAGACTTTCGGCCACCAGGACAGGACAAAGCCGCCATTTCGTCCTGAGGCTCCACCCCCACAGATATCGGCCTCGAGAACCGTCACTTTGACGCTCGGGTCAAGCTTCTTGATTCTTAGCGCAGTCCACAAACCAACATAACCCCCGCCGATGATTGCTATATCGGTCTTGTGATTTCCTTGCAGCGGCGCTGCTGGCGCTTCCCTGACAGACTCCTGGAGCCAAAGCGAGCGATGCTTGTACTTTACGGTGTCGTGCATATCAATATCTCCACCTGAGCTTTTCGATTCGTTGGACAATAGATATTGCGCCGGAGGTATCACGCTCATAACCGCGAATTTCCAGTACGCCGTCGAATAGCGGTGATCCAAATGCCTGACGCGCGAGAGAATTCGTCTTCGTTAGTTCGAGCGCCGGTTCAAGCGACTGAGGGAGCTGTTCGATGGCCAGTCGCTCCCGTTCTGCCTCGCTGAGTTCCCCCGCATCAATCTCCACACACGCAGGAGGTGCAATTTGCGCGTTCACTCCGTGTGGCGTGAGCGCGGGGAGACCTGCAACCACCAAGCAGGCGTTTCCGGCCGGATCGACAATCTTGGGTTCGCATTTGGCTGACCCCTAGCGAAAGCCCTCCGGCCCCTGGATGAACAGCAACGCGGCGCCCCGATTCTCATATACCCAACAGAACTGAACCATGCCCCCGACCACTTTCCCGCCGCCAGACTTTTACAGCCCAACGTGCTTGCTGCAAAGAGTGTCGTCGAGACTGCAAATGCCCCGCAGAGCCCTCCGGTGATGTGCACTCCGTCATCCGCGATGCCAGATCCACGATAGCCCGACGAGAAAACACTTAATCCATTCTTCGTTGCTGACAAGTGCACATGGGTGCCGTTTCCGATCGCATCGGCGGCCGCGATCGGGGCGAACGATGCCCGATAGCCGCGTTGCAAGGCGGTTCGCACGGCGATGAGCCGCGCTAACACGGCACGACCCACTGCAGCGACTCGGTCCGTTCGCCCGACCGAGACTTCAACCTGACCGTTCCCACACTCGGGATGAATTTCTTCTACTTCGACCCCCGCGTATTGAAGGTCTGCAACGAGGCAGCGCAGGAAATCTTTGAGGATCAGACACGCAACCAAGCCATGCCCCGACCCCTCATGCGCCAGCACGTATTCGCCTACAGCGGTCCGCAGACCTGTCAGCAATGTCTTTTCCGCTAGGAAGATCGGATAGCCGTTGTGGACCTCGGACAGGACTCCGAACGCCGTCACAGTCTGGAACCCGCGGACCGGATTCGATGGATCGTCGTTGACGTATTTGAACGCATACGACTTACTGTTGCTCCTCTGTATAAGCTCGATCACGCCAAAGGGCGCGTTGCTCGCGACTCTCGCCCATTTATCGAACCGCTCCCATCGACGAGAATCCTCATCGAGGTAGTCAAACATTCCCGCGAGGATGCGTCCCCGGCTGACGCTGTTCACTAAGCCGATCATGTCCGTGACACCGACGAAAGTTGTCAACTGACGGCTCCCTTTTAATGCCTCACGAGCGGAAGACACGTTCCATAGACGCGCCTTGCAGAGTTCCCTGTAATCCACATTACACGCTTATCGATGAGAGGCGTTTCTGACAGCACAATCGTCTTCCGCCCTGTCGACTACGAAAAGCGCGACCTCCCTGCTTCTCCGATCGCCCAGTCGACGGCATCCACCCGGGCGGCATCATCGCCCTCTCCAATGACGACGCGCGCATCGATGCGGATACGCGGGAAACCCAACTCAGGACGTCTCGCGGGGATTTCAGCCGAGGTGAGGTCATCCACATGCGGTCGAGGCCGAAGGATCGTCCGGTAGGACGGTCTAGACCCTGCTACGGTTTCCGCTTGGGAAGCCGCACTATTCCCGGTCGGCTCGAAAGGACTCCGGACCGTTAAGAAGACTCTCCGCAAGGTGTACGCAATTCCCGCGACCTGAAGACCGTCGGCTGTAACATGTATTAGACATAAGAGGGTGAGTGTGACGAGAGAAATAAACAAAGACGGAGACATCACGTATCCGATCAGCGTGATGCTACGTAACTCGCTCGATTCTTTGAGCCCGAGTGAGCGCAAAGTGGCGAGGGCGATCCTGGCCAACTACCCGATCGCCGGCTTAGAGACGATCGCCGAACTGGCGAAACGTGCCAAGGTGAGCCCTCCGACGGTAGTTCGGTTCATTTCCCGTCTGGGGCTGTCGGGCTATCCCGTGTTCCAGAAGGCACTGGTGCGGGAAGTGCACGAGCAGCTCGGCTCGCCCCTCTCGCAGTACGACCGGGCCGACCGCCACGTAGCGAGCGACAAGTTCTTGGAATACTCCGCCTCCGTCTACCTTTCTCGAGTCGCGGACACATTCGCGGAGCTGCCGCAGAGCGAGTTCTACGCAGCCGTAGAAATGTTGAGCGACCCTCGCCGGCGCGTCTGGCTGATAGGCGGGAAGTTTAGCCAGATATTGGCGTCATATCTGGGCGCGCATCTGCAGTTGCTGCGAGCCGGAATTCACGCGGTGCCTACCGAAGAGATCGCGCGCCTCAGCGTTGTCGCCGACAGCGGGCGCTCGGACGTCGTAATCGTCTTTGACTACCGCCGGTACGATCCGGAGACGGTCAGGTTCGCCCAGCGAATGGCCGACCGGGGGTGTGACGCCATCCTGTTTACTGACCGGTGGTTGTCTCCAGCAGCCGATGTGGCATCAGTGGTCCTTCCGGTTTATGTCGAAGCTCCGTCACCCTTCGACTCGTTCGTCCCGGCGATCGCTGTCGTCGAGAGCCTAGTAGCGGCCGTCACCGACCGCATCGGCGAACCGGGGCGCACGCGTCTCGAAGGCATCGAGTCGATGCGGGTCCGCAGCAGCACCCGGTCGGCACCTTCTTCCTGAAACGCGGCCAGCCGTCACCGTGACGTGGACACTCCGCAGTACTCCATGGCAGTCAGGGCGTAGGTCTTCGCTGCGGTTATCAGCTGATGGATGGGCACGAACTCTTCCTCAGCGTGGGCGGTGAGGGCGATACCGGGCCCGTAGATGACTCCGGGGATGCCCGCCTCGTCCAACCAAGTTGCGTCGCAGAGGCCGAAGAAGCCCTCACGGATCGGAGGTCGCGACCCGTCGGTCCCGCCCATCGCGACGCTGTGGGCCGCGACGATGGCGGGGATGAGGTCCATCTCTGCGGGCGCGTTGTAGGGCGGCCAGAGCAGCTTCCAGTCGAATATGGGCGGGTGGGAGCTGAGCCAGGGGTCGTTCGCGCAGGCCGTCCGGACGACCGATTCGACCTCGGCGACGATTTCTTCGTTGGTGCGGCCTGGGTGGTGGGAGACGCAGTACTCGACGGTCAGAGTGTCGGCTAGCGCGAATGGGACGCGGAAGCCGACCGGGTGTGCTTCGAGAACTCCGGGGAGCACACTGAAATAGCCGGGCACGTAGTGGCTGTGCCGGTCGGTGCGGGCCCAGCGATGCTCGAGGTCACGCAGCGCGGTGTAGATCGTGAAGTACTTGTCGATCGTGTTCACGCCGAGGTTCTCGCTTTCGAGCGTGGGGTGGATCGTGAGTCCGCGGAGGCTCGAATGAGCCGTCTTGCCCGCGAGCGTTATCGAGAACCAGAGGCCGCCGGGGGTAACGGTCGAGAGGTTCGGGGCCCCGTCCGCGAAGTTGGTCGGTTCCACAACGATTGCGGCGTCGGCGGTGTAGCCTGCGGCCGTGGCCGCGGTCGTTCCACACTCGTGATCGCCGACTTCTTCGCCGACAACGGCATGTAGCACCAGGTCACCGTTCAGCCTGACGCCGGCGGCGACGAGGGCGATGGCTGCGAAAGCCGCTGAGATAACGCCTCCCTTGTTGTCGGTGGCGCCCCGTCCGTGGACTGCTGTGTCGGTGATCTGGCCTGAGAATGGGTCCTGCTTCCATTTGGCGTAGTTCGCCGGGACGACGTCGACGTGGCCGTTGAGGAGCAGTGACCTCCCGCCGCCGGTGCCCTTGATGCGTCCGCATGCGTTGTCGCGGCCTTCTTCCACTGCGACGAGCTCTACGGATGCCCCGGCCGACCGGTATAGGTCGGCGACGAGTTCACTGACTTCGCCCTCGCGTCCCACGTGCTCGTCGTATTCCTGGCCGGGGTATTTCGGGTTGATGCTCGGAATGCGCACAGCGTCGGAGAGAGTCTGCACTAGTTGCGGCGCGAGCCTATCGACCGCGTCGATGACGGTCTGACTCAGGTCCTGTTCGAGGGTAGGGCTAGACATTGGTTTCAACCTCTTTCTGCTGCATGGGCGGGCTGTTTGTGAGTGAACGTCGACGGATACGAACGAGGCGAAGTACGGCGTTACCGGCATCGGCGACGAGTCCGGCGATGCCGCGGCGGAGGAAGATCAGTACGAGTACGGTGCCGCCGCCAATGAGGATGGACTGCCAGGCGCCGAGGCCGGTCAGTTGCTTGTCGATGAAGGTCACGATGACGGCTCCCACGAGGGGACCCCAGACATATCCTGTGCCGCCGAGGAAAATCATGCTGAGACCGAGAGTGACGAATCCGAAGCTGAACAGCGTGGTGTCAGCCACTCGGAAGAACGAGACGTAGAGAGCCCCCGCCGTGCCGGCGATCGCGCCGCTGAGGACGAACGCGAAGATCTGCTGACGGACCCGGTTGATGCCGCGGCTCGTGGCGAGCTGTTCGTTGTCACGCAGAGCTATCAGGCTTCGACCGAAGCTGCTCTTGATGACCGAATCGAGAACTATGAGCAAGATCGCGACTGCGAACCCGAGCAACCATAGGTAGCCGAGGCCGGAGAATTCGGAGAGGCGGAATCCGCCGACGCTAAGAGACGGAACGCCCGTGAGTCCGTTCGATCCTCCGGTCAGTGATGGCACCGCGAGAACCATGTAATAGCAGAGCTGGACGAAAATGAAAGTGATGAGGGCGATATAGATGCCCCTCATTCTCAGGACGGGCAGGAACGCGAGTCCTCCGGCGATGCCTCCCACGACACATCCGACGAGGAGTCCCACCCATGGATCGAGGTGCCAGACGACGGAGGCTACCGCCATCGAGTAGCCGCCGAGTCCGAAGAAGCCGATGTGTGCGAAGTTGAAGATACCGCCGAATCCGATGGTTAGGTTCCAGCTGATGGCGAGCAACGCATAGAGGAGCGCGGTTATTGCGAGCAGGCGCTCCGGTCCGGCAACGACGACGTACGGTACGGCGAACGCGGCGAGGAGCAACACCGTGTAGACACTGAATCTGAGGAGCTGGCGATTCAATTCGAGCGTCCTTTCACTAGTCCCTCGGGCCGCACCAGCATCACGACGACCAGCACTAGGAAGACGATCACCGGGCTCCACTGCAGGCCGAGGTAATAGCTGCTCGCGGCTTCGAGCAGTCCAATGGCGAACGCACCGACCAAGGTTCCCCATAGGGTTGCGGAACCGCCGAAGACGAGAACGACGAACGCTGTGAGGAGCGGCTCGAATCCTTTCGACGGGGTGATGGTCGAGGTGGTGCCGTAGATCAGCGCGGCTGCACAGGCGAGGACGGCGGCGATTGCGAAGACCGTCATGTAGACGCGGTTCGGTCGAACGCCGACGAGCATCGACATCTTGCGGTTCTGTTCGACCGCCCGAATCGAAGCTCCCCATTCCGTGTACTTCAGCAACAAAATCAACCCGATGATGAGGACTAGCGCGAGCGCGAGCGCGATCAGGCTCGTTACCGCCACACGCGTGTTGCCGATTGCTACGGTGTCGAGCGAGATCGCGGGAATCTTGCGATTCGACGGCCCGAAGATCAGCTGGAGCGCTCCCTGCAAAGCGCTTGCCACTGCAAGCGTGGAGACCATGACTAGAAGCGTCCCATTGGGGCGCCGGAGGAGCGGGCGCACTGCGACCAGTTCGAGCAGGATCCCGACGACCGCCGTGATAGGCACGGCAACGATGAAGGCGAGCATAACCGGCAGTCCGACTTGGTCGGACAGCGTCCAGATGAGATAGGCGGCGACGACGAGAACGCCTCCTTGGGCGTAGTTGAACACGCCTAGGGTGGACCAGATTAGCGAAAGGCCGCTGGCCAGAAGCGAGTATAGCGATCCGAGCACCACAGCGGACACGACAATGGCGGTGAGGGCGTCAATCATCGGTGCCCCCTCGGGTGGTTGTGGGGTCAACGGTACCGCCGACGTACATCGCCATGACCTCGTCTTGGGTCGGACGTTCCGCTGCGGTGCCGCTCCCGACCACACGGCCGAGCTCGACGAGGTACCAGCGGTCGGTCAAGGCGAAGAGGAAGTCGATGTCACCGTCGGCTACGAGCAATGACAGTCCGCTCGCCCGGACTTCGTGGAGGGACTCCAATATCTCGGACCGAACCTTTGGGGTCAGGCCCAGCGTCGGCTCGTCGAGGATGAGCAGTTTTGGCTGGGCCATCAGACCCATGCCGATCGCGACCATCTGACGCTCGCCTCCAGAGAGGGTTCCGACGAGCTGGTCGCGGCGCTGGACTAGCTTGGGGAACAGTCCTTGCACCCGGGCCAGCGCCGCCTGGCGGTGGGGTTTGGCTCGGGGAAGTCGGCCTCCGAGGAGGAGGTTTTCCTGCACTGTGAGTCTGGGGAATAGTTGGCTACCTTGCGGGATGTGGGTGAGTCCTCGCCGGACGATGTCGGTGGGGTTCTTGCGCGAGATGTCAGCGCCGTCGAAGCGGATGATGCCGCCGGTCGGCCGGATCAGTCCGGACACGGTCTCGAAAGTGGTTGTCTTGCCGTGACCGTTCGGTCCCAAGAGGGCGATTGCTTCCCCGGCTCCGACGTTGAGGCTGAGCTCCCTCACGACGGTCGACTTGCCGTAGCCCGCACTCAGACGGTCGACGTCGAGCAGTGGCGGGGCATTCGCCCCAGTGTTGCCTGCCGGGGTCATGCTGCTGTCTGTCCGAGATACGCCTCGACGACTGCTGGGTCCCTGAGGACGGCGTCGGGGTCGCCTGTCGCGAGGACTTCGCCCGCGGCCATCACTATCATCCGCCCGGCAAGCTGCTTCAGCAGGCTGAGCACGTGCTCGATAATGAGAAGCGTGAGGCCGTCGTCCCGTAGTTGGCGCAGCAGTGCTATGAGCTCGTCTTGGTCGTCGGTGTCCAGGCCGCCAGCGGGTTCGTCCAGCATGAGCAGTCGCGGCGACGCGACGAGAGCGCTGGCGATCATCAATTTCTTCTTCACCAGCAGCGGGACCTCACCCGCCACCGCGCCCCGGTACCGGGTGATGCCGACAGTTTCCAGCGCGCGGTTTGTTTCCGCTCGCCGCAGGGCACCGCGTGATCCCGGCGCGAGGTAGGCCGCGGCTACGGAGACGTTCTCCTCCACGGTGAGAGTCGTGAACAGCTGTTCGGACTGGAATGTGCGCCGGAGCCCGAGGCGGGCGATGCGGTCCGGCTTCAGACGGTCGATACGCCTGCCGTCGAAGTGGACCTCTCCGGAGCTAGGTCCGAAGGGCACGCCGGAGATCAGATTGAACAGTGTGCTCTTTCCTGCTCCATTGGGTCCGGCTATGCCGAGGATCTCACCTTCGTGTACGTCGAGTGTCGCGGAGTCCACGGCCGTGAAGCCACCGAATACACGGGTGGCCTCACGGACGGACAAGACGATGTTGGAATCGGTCAATCGATCCACGAGGGAGTTTCGAAGTCAGCTTCCGCGCCGTCGACCGGATAAATGCTCACGCGCTTGCCGTCTTGGATCTGGAAGTAAGTCATGGGGATGCCACCAGCGCCCGCTACTGCGAGGTGGGTGTCCTGGTCGAAAGTCACCTGGCCGAGCGACGTGAGTACGTCGAGTTCGCCGATCGCCGCTCCGACAGCAGCCTTGTCCGTCGCGTCGCCGACTTTCTCAGCCGCCTCCGCCCATAGCTTGACCTGTTCGTAGAGCATGATCCCGTAGAGACCCGGGTCGGTGCCGTATGCCGCCGTGAAGGCGTCGATAGCGGCTTTGCCATCTTCAGTCGTCTTCAGGGGCGCGACGGGAAGATTGTAGAGGACCCCGTTCGCGGCGACTCCGGCGAGGTCCACGAACTCAGGGACGCTCGGGGCGTACTGCGAGAAGACGAGCGAATCGGTCGGGTTCGCTGAAAACTGCGTGAGGAAGCTCGACGCGTTAGCTGTTTGGTAGTCGGTGTTGATGATCACCGACGGGTCGATCTCTTGAATTTTGGAGATCTGAGTGGTCCAGTCGCTCACTTCGCCGAACGGAACGGTGTCCGGTCCTGTCACGGCCCAGCCCTTCTCGGTGAAGGTTTCAGCGAGTCCGGTGGCGATTCCGTTGGAATACGGGTTGTCGCTCGAGATGATGTAGACATTTCTGTTCGGTAGCGGGAACGTGCCGTCGGCGTCCCACTCCTCTATACGCTCGGGGAAGTCAGTGCCGTACCCGGCGTACGACGGGGAAAGCGACCACACCGTCGGATATTTGGCCGGGTCGGGCGAGATGATGGCGGTTGTCTGGTCGCTGCCGCCGCCGATGATGTACGGCATCCCGGCCTCGGCCATGAGGTCGATCTCAAAGTTGGTCGTACTGGCGTAGCCCGTGACGATCGCTACCACGTTCGGATCTGCGGTAAGACGGGTGACGGCCGAGGAGACAGCGTCGGCGCTCTGTTCCTTCACGTCTGCGACGTCGAGCTTGACCATATATCCAGTAACTCCACCGGCTGCGTTTAACTCGTCGACTGCGAGTTGGGCACCTTGCTGCATGAGAAGGCCATCCGCGGCGGCCGCGCCGGTGAGCGGGGCAAGCAGGCCGAGGGTAATCCCGTCGCCGCTGGCTTCTCCGGTCGTTTCGCCGGTCGGCACAGAGCAACCGGCGAGAGTGAGCAGGACCAATGACATTGATGCGCCAAACAGGAGAAATGGTCGGGGGGTAGAGAGGTTGATCGTCATCTCGGCAGGACTCCTTGGGTAGATGGATAGATGGATAGATGGGAAGGAGTGGATTTACAGCTACGCCAGTCCCAATTCATTTCTTGGAGCTTACGCCCTTTGTGATATTTATGTTACAGATTTTTCGGTGGTCGATGGATCGTGAATTTCCGTAATGCTTTGTCGGTTCTAGTCTTATACCCGGCAACCCGCAGCATAGACGTCGAGCCGGCGATTCTGGACGATCGATTACAGTATGGACAGAGGAGCGTGTTTCTGTATGCTTTGACAACAACGGACAGCGCGAAGGGTAAACGGATGAGTGTGACCGCGGATATTGCGTTGATCGACCACCACTGCCATGGCCTCCTCCCGGAAACACCGTCGAACGACGACTTCCGGTTGCTCGCAACCGAAGCCGACTTCCTCAGTGACCCGGGACTTGAGACGTTGTACTCGCCGTTCGGCCTTGCGATCCGTAAGATTTGCGCGCCCGTCCTGGATCTCGAGCGGCACACTTCTATCGACGCGTATCTTGACCGCCGCCGCGAACTCGGCGCCAACGAGGTGAACACGCGCATGATGAAAGTCTCCGGCTTGGGGCAACTGCTCATCGACAGCGGGTTTGTTGCATCTCCCGTGCTGTCACCGTCCGCAATGGAGGCAGCCTTGGGGATACCGACCGAGGAGATCGTCCGGCTCGAGCGTGTGGCGGAACAGATTGCCCCCGCAACGACTGCAGGGGCGTTTGTCGGTGACTTTCGTGTCGCCCTCGACCTCGCCTCCGAGACCGCTGTGGGCTTCAAGTCGATAATCGCGTACCGCTTCGGCTTCGACATCTCGCCGACGCCCCCGACTCTCACCGAGGTGTCCGACGGCGTCGGAGAATGGCTGCGCCGCGCGCAGAAGAGGGGTAGCTACCGCCTCGATCACCCGGTGGTGCTCCAGCACCTGCTCTGGGAGGCGGTCAGTTACGGCAAGCCGATCCAGATGCATACCGGATACGGAGACAGCGACATCGAATTGTTCCGGGCGGACCCGTCACGCGCCACACGATTCTTCGAAGCGACGCGTGTCTCCGGAGCCAAGTTCACTCTCCTCCACTGCTACCCGTTTATCCGTGAGTCCGCGATTCTCTCGCAGGTTTTCCCTCACGTGTACTGCGATGTGGGCGCCGTGACCCACTACCTAGGCCCGAGCGCTGGCACTGCGATTCGTCAGGTCATGGAGATTGCACCGTTCAATAAAGTCCTGTTCTCGTCCGACGCCCACGGCCTCGCAGAGCACTACCTCGTGAGCTCCGTCGCTTGGCGCCATCACATGGACGTCCTCCTGAATGAGTGGGTGGCCGCCGACTGGACGACCCAAGACGAAGCCCAGCGCATCGCCCAGATGATCGGTGTCGATAACGCCCGTCGCATCTACAGCCTTGACGCCGTCTCATGACCACCGCCGGTACCCGTTCGATCCCAATATCACTCTTTGACGCGTTGAGGGTCGAAGCCATGCTACGTCTCGACGAAACACTGCCCGCAGCGGTCGAACTTCGTCATCGAATTCACGCCGCACCCCGGCTCGGCGGTGACGAATGGGCGACGAGCAAGGCGATCACTGAAGCTCTCGGGATCGACGGTACCCCGGTCGCCGAGGGCCTGTTCGTTCGCATCGGCACGCCCGTCCGGACGGAAGTCGCCGTTCCCGCCGTCGCTATCCGCGCAGAACTCGACGGTCTGCCCATCGAGGAGGGTAAAATTGGGCCGTGGCGCTCGACGGTTCCTGGCGTCGCGCATCTGTGCGGGCACGATGTGCACATCGCGGCACTCGTCGCCGTGACGAACGCTGTCGCGAGAATGGACTGCCCGCTCCCCCTCATCGCATTGTTCCAGCCGCGCGAAGAAGTCATCCCGTCCGGAGCTGTCGATTTCATCGCCGATCCGTCGCTTCGCGCTCAAGGTATCGAGGCGATGATCGGCGTGCACGTCCAGCCCGTCCTGCCGCTCGGGTCGGTGTCGGCGGTCGCCGGAGTCATCAACGCCTCCGCTGACAACTTTGAGATCACCGTTCACGGCACCCCGGCGCATGGCGCCTACCCGCACCTTTCCCGCGACCCGATCATCGTAACGGCAGCGATCGTCCAAGGCCTTCAGCAGCTCGTGTCACGCCGCACAGATCCCATGAACCCGGCAGTCGTGACGATCGGGAAGATCGCTGGTGGCAATTCCCACAATCAGATCCCCGGCACCGTCACCCTCCTCGGGACCATCCGCAGCTTCAGCGAGACCGACCGGCACCAGCTCCACCTTCTACTGCGCCAAGTTGCCACCGGGCTCGCGGAAGCTCACGGCTGCTCGGCCACCGTCGCGATCACCCTTGGGGAACCTGTCCTGAAAAACGACCCCGAACTGGCGAGCCGGGTAACCCACACTCTGGAGGCAGACGGCTTCACCCAGTCCGAACCGTTCCGATCCTGTGGCGCCGACGATTTCGCCTACTACGGACAGACCTTTCCATCGCTGATGATCTTCGCCGGCGTGGGCGACGGGAACCCCCAGTCGCCGGGACTGCACCACCCCGAGTTTGTCCCCGATGACGACAGCGTGTCCCTGATCGCAAGGATCATGATGCTGTCGTATCTCGCTGCCGCAGAGCATCTCCTCCACCCCGACCGACCTGATGCTCCACCGACGGAGAAGAAGACGAGACCACGATGACGAACCCTTCCGCCCCGAGCACCACCGTCGCCCAGTCGGCAATCCGCGCCCTCATGATCAGCCACTTGGACAACGCTGGCGTCGCCCGCGTCAAGGTCGTTCCCGCGAATAAGGTCGCTAGCGCCGGGACCATGGGAGCGACAATGTCCCTCAGTCTCGGGATGCTGTTCTCCGTCGATGACCACGTCAACCACACCCGGGAGATCGACGCGACCGTCGGTGACCTTCGCGGAATCCCGGACATGGACGCCGTAGCAATGCTGGATGCAGCCGCCGGCCTCGCTTGGGCCCCCACCGACCTCTTCTCTTTGGACGGCACGCCGCACCCGACCTGCCAGCGGGCAGCGCTGAGGAAGGCCACGGAGGAGGCCAGCGCCGGAGGCTACAACTTCATGGTCGGAATGGAGCTCGAGTTCTCCCTGTTCCGCGGCACGAAGGAAGACCCGGTTCTGGCGCACATCGGCCCCGGTTACGGAGTGCTGCCGTTCCTAGAACTCGAGAAGTATCACCTCGACCTGCTCGAGGCGCTCCGGGTGGCGAACGTCCCCGTCGAGCAGCTGCATCCCGAGTACGGGAACGGGCAGTTGGAACTTTCGTTGGCCGCCCGCGCTCCAGTCCGCGCCATAGACGACTACGTCCTCGCGCGCCTCGTGATTACCAGAGTCTCTCTCACTCACGGGTTCCTCGTCTCCTTCGCCCCGGTGCCTGTCGTCGGCAACATCTCCAACGGCTGCCACATGCACCTTTCTGCCCAACACGACGGCTCGAACATTTTCTACGACGAGGATTCGGCGACCGGGTTCACGAGCGCTGCAGGTCACATGATCGCTGGCATCCTTGAACGGCTCGACGAAGGCATCATCCTCCTTGGCGGCAGCACTCTCAGCTTCGAACGTCTGCGCCCCCATAACTGGGCCGGAGCCTACGTCTGCTGGGGCGGCGGTAACCGAGAAGCGGCCATTCGGTACATGGGCGGCTACTCGGGATTTGGCGCTCAGCAGTCCAACATTGAGGTCAAGTGCGCCGACCCGGCCGCGAATCACTACCTCGCGGCGGCAATGCTCATCGCGACCGCGATGGACGGTCTTCGGCGCCGGCTCCCCCTGCCCGCAGAGGTGACGGTCGAACCGGGACTGCTCAGCGCCGACGAAGCAGCGAAAGCTCAATCTCGGCTGTTCCCCCAGAACCTTGGGCAGGCGCTGGTCTTGTTTGAGAACAGCCACTTCTTCCGCAAGCTCTTCGGTTCGATGCTGTTCGACTCCTACTTAGCCGTGCGCAGGCACGACTGGCAAGCGTTCGGACAGCTTCCGCCGGAGGATGTGGCCCAACAGGTGCGCTGGCGATTCTGAACCGCTGTGAGGCGCCAACGCCGCGCAGGATCCGTTCTGTGCGCCAGTACCCGCCGCGGCGTTCGCTCGGATCCAGTCCACGAGGCACTCGCGGTGGGGAGGAAGTTCTTATACTCCGGCACGCGCGCGGGAACCTCCTCCAGAACCGAGGCGAGTTGCTCGGCCTCCTCCGGTACGACTACGAGCCGCACAACGGCGTTTGTGTCGCGTCTCAATGATTCGTTTACGTTTGATCTTGCCGGGCACGTGGTCGGCGGTTTTGACCAATCGGAAGGGTTCTGCGCGCCGATTCTGGCTCTGAATGAAGGCGCGCATTGTGGTCTCGAGTTCGTCGACGGAGTGAAGTGATTCACGCCGGATGGCCTGCTTGATGATGATGCCGAAGAAGATCTCGACCATGTTCAACTAAGAACAACTGATCGGCGTGAAGTGCAGGCTCACCCGGGGGTTTGCGGCCAACCAATCCTTGACGTTCTGGTGCTTGTGGGTGGCATAGTTGTCGCAGATCACATGCAGTTCCACGTCCGGGCGCGACACCTGTCGGCGACCTCGCCGAAAGAGTCTACGAACTCCACCTTGGTGTGCCGCTGATAGCACTCATCCGCGGTGACTTTCCCGTACGCGATTTCCAAGTCTGCGACGAGGGTTGTGGTCCCGTGGCGCTTGTGGTCATGGGTGCGATGCACCGGATGCCCTGCGGCCAACACCTGGTCGAGTTGGGTCGCACGGCAAGCGAACTTGCTGGGCCGCTTCGTCGGCGCGATCCCCGGCCCGGCCACCACCGCCCCCAGTCGCGGCTGTCACGAACTCATCCAGACCGGAACAGCCAGCCTCGTAACCCAAGCAGCCGACATCCCGATAGTTGCGGCACACCCCAGCGTTGGCCCCATGACTCGCGAGCCAGCGGCGCGTCACCATGACGCACCACATGAGGCAGCACCTTCCACCGAGCCCATCCCACGCGCCCTATGACGCAATCATTGACAGTTGCACGATGAGCACGCAAGACGGCCACCCAGATCATCGGGTGATCGTCTCGGCTCACCGGCCGTGACGCAGTGCTTCTCGGCTCACCGGCTCGTGAGGGGAAGGGGGTGCGGAGCGACCCCGACACCTCCCTCACGGCACCTCCCCCAGCACCACAGACACCCAGCCACAGCAGACCAGCCCGCCACCGATCAACACCACCGAGATTACAGATCAAATGCAACAGATAACGACAGCACGTCTGGCACTCAAGGGGATATTCGTTTCACTCATACTTTCGTTACATCGCGCGAAGTGCGCGGCTTCGGCATCTTCCAGTGACCATCTTCCGCACTGATAGAGGACTCTCGATGCCCCAGCAGTTCCCTTCCGACTGGACCGCCGCAGCGCCTGACGCGGACGGGATCTACTCCAAGCGGTGTGCGTCATGTGGTGAGCGTTTTGCGTCACGACGCGGTGACGCACGGTTCTGTTCTGCGTCGTGCCGATCGCGTGCCTCACGCGATGACGCGCGATTCAGTGACTCAGCGCTGATGGTGATTGCGTCACGCTGTGAGTCATGCGGTGACGCTTTCTTGACGCAGGGCCGCGGGCGTCGACCGCGGTTCTGTTCGCCGCGGTGCAGAGTGACGCACCACCGAATCATGCGTCATGACGCAGCGATGAGCGATGACTCTCCGGTGCGTCATTACGCACCCGTGACGCATGAGGCATTGCGCCGGGTGCGCTCGTGTGAGTCACCGGGGTGCGTCAAGACGTTCGTGATGACGCACCCAGCGCAACGGTTCTGCGTGACGCACCGTGCGTCATCCCCGATGACACGTGACGCACCGGTGACGCATGAGGCGATGCCTGCAGCGGTGACGCACCCTGCGTCATCGACGGTGACTCATGAGCCAGTGGCCGAGTCGGCCGGTGACGCCAGCCGTGACGCATCCGCTCGTTGCGTTCGCTGTCGTGAGTCATTGGTGCGTCACTTGAACGGGCGGCCACGGCGCTTCTGTTCGGTGCGATGCCGAGTGGCGCACCACCGAGCCATCAACGCTCGGCGTGCGTCAATGACTCACGATGACGCAGCTGAGGCCACCGTGACGCACGTGACCTTTGGCCAGGTCGACGGGAGTGTTGGGTCATGATCTCGATGCGCATCCTGAACGCCGCCAGTGCGGCAGGCCAGATCGCCTACCTGTCCGAGACGGTGACGCACGATGCGGCCCCTGAGTCATCGCGTGAGCTGTCTGCGCTCACGCGCTACTTCCATGACGCAGGCACCCCGCCGGGCCGGTGGATCGGTGCCGGCACTGGCGCACTCGGACTCACCGCCGACTGGACAGTGTCAGCGAGTGCGATGGAGCACCTCTTCCAAGACGGCACCCACCCTCTCACCGGGTCGGCGCTGACCTCGCATCAGTACGTCAAGCACGTGCCCCTTCAACAGCGCGTGGACCGTGAGGTGGCGGCACTGTCGGCCGAGCTCACACCAGAGGAGCGTGCGGAGGCGGTGGCGGCCATTCGTGCCGAGCAGGCCGAGAAGCGTCAGCGCCCGTCAGTGTCGGGTTTCGAGATGGTGTTCTCCCCACCGAAGTCATTCTCGGTCGCGTGGGGCCTGGGAGATGTGGCGATGAAGGACCGCCTCACGGCCGCGCACGACGAGGCCCTGGCCGAGACGCTGAAGGTGATGGAAGACCACTACCTGCGCACCCGCGCCGGCGTCGCCGGCATCGCCCAGATGAGCACACGCGGGGCGGTCGCTGCACGGTTTGATCATTGGAACTCCAGAGCCCTCGACCCGCACCTTCACACCCACGTCCTCATCGCCAACCGCGTCCAGGGCGAGGACGGCAAGTGGCGCACTATCGACTCCCGCGGCACCCTCGCTCCAGCCGTGGTCACGCTCTCGGAGACTTACACGAGCTTGCTGATGGATGCCGTCACCCGCGACCTGGGATGGGAGTGGGCGAACACGACACCGGAGGCTGCGGCCAAAAACGCGAAGTGGGAACTCGACGGCGTACCGGCGGAGCTGATCACCGGCTTCTCGCAACGCACGACCGCACTGGTGGAAGAGAAGAATGCCCTGGTGGATCGCTTTCGCGTCGACCGTGGCCGCGAACCCACCGACGTCGAGGTGCTTCGGCTGCGCGAGCAGGCACGACGCAACACCGCTCCGAAGAAGCAGGGTCGCTCACTGCGCGACCTGACCGCGGCGTGGCAGGAGCGGGCGACCTCGATCATGAACGGTGAGCCCACCGGATGGCTTGCGCGCCTCGAGCAGCGCGCGATCGCCAACATGCC
>Ga0163144_10012780_pt1 | contig 17585 bp, 15 predicted proteins | sample OliLak19BULKMAT1_FD_123175 | JGI IMG/M metagenome (GOLD analysis project Ga0163144, IMG submission 123175) | Freshwater microbial mat bacterial communities from Lake Vanda, McMurdo Dry Valleys, Antarctica - Oligotrophic Lake LV.19.BULKMAT1 | ecosystem: Environmental > Aquatic > Freshwater >...
CGAGATAGCCGCGATAGACTCGATGCACCTTGTCTTGGCTGTGCAGGAAGGTATACGACTTGCCGATGTCAGCCAAGTCGAAGACGTCGAGAAACTTCTTGGAAATCGGCACGAAGGCCAAGTTCTTGGCCAGGTTGCGGGCCTTGAATCGCAGGCTCAGTGTGCCGACCGGCGATTGGCGCACGTCGAGCGGCGTGACCTCGATATCACCGATGCGGACGGGGCGGCGCAGAGTCGTGACCAGATTGGGCGGCAAAGGCGCGTCGTGGGGATGCCGCGTGACGACTTTGCGCGGCGGCCCCTTTTTGCCCTTGGGATTCGGGTCCGGATCGGGAATACGCTGCATCGGATCGTCCTGCGTGGTGCTGCCGCGATTGACCATGAGCAGGACGACGAAGATGGTCGCCGTGATCGAGTACGGAACCAGGAAAATGAGAAGAGTGGGGAGTAGCAGGCTTTTTCTGCGGGACTGGATTTTCGGGCCGGAGGGCACGGTGGCATCGTCGTGCATGCCCATTTCTTCGGCGAGCGAAAGATCAGGAGATTCGAGCGTCGCCGTCCGCGCGGAGATCGGAAGAGCCTGCGCGACCGGCTCGGCTCGGTACGATTCCGCCTGCAATTTCTCGAGCGACAAATCCGGCAGGGCCTTTTCGCGAGGTGCTTCCTTCCCCAAGCGCAGGGGCGGATCGTCGAACGTCGAAACGGCATCCGGCACCTCGATGTGAGGTTGCGGCGTTTCCGTATCGAAGAGGTCGTCTCTTTCCGGTTCGGCGAAGATGCTTTCGATGTGCTCGTCCGAAGGCGATTGGACCGCGGGGGTCTCGACACCGAGATCCGCCGCTGCCGACTCCTCGGCGTCGTGTTTAGCAATCGAGTCCGCGTCGGGAGTCTGAACCACGGCTTGACAGTGCGGGCAATGAACCTGCGTGCCCAGGTGTTCCACCAAAATTGCCATCATCTGATCGCAGTTGCCGCATTGAATCTCAATCGTTTCCATCCGGCTCATGCTCCCCGTTGATGATGTTGGTTTTGGCCGACGTACTGTTCGTGTTCGAATGCTGAGCGGCCTCAGCGCGGCAATCTAGGCGTCCGCATACTAGCCGACCCAGAGGGCGTAGACAATCAACCCTACGCAGATCAACACGCCGAGGACCATCCATAAAGGCTTGCGGTTGAAATGGGCCGCCGAGAGATACTCGCCGCAACGAGGGCATTGCTGGGTTTCTTCGTGGATGACCGCCATGCAATTGGGACAGGGCAGGTAGCCGCCGTCGTCGCTGAGGTCGGGTTCTGGGTATTCGCGTGGATCAAGTCCCTGAGAATCGTCGTCGCGAATGGGCATGGCATGCGAAACCCGTGGAGCCGTGAAATAATGGGGGAGGACCGAAACTTGCTCGGACTATGGCGAAGACGAGCCGTCCCTATATTGCCTCTTCCACATAAGTTAACAAAACACGGGCATACCGGGAAGGCGAACTCCAGGATAGCCGGGGACGGCATTCGGTTTTGCGGCGGCGTCGGCGAGAGGGAGTGCGAGGCGAAAAAAAATCGTCGCCCGGTTTTTGGTTGTTCGGTTGAATCCTTTGAGGTAAACTTAATCTCCAGTGAAATCCGCAACGCGTATTGTGCGAAGAGAGGGTTGAGCAATGAACCTTTGGTCGCGTCTGTTTGGTTGTGTGGCGCTTTTGGGTCTGGCTTTCGGCGCCGTATCTTTCGCCCAGGACAAAGTGAAGGGCAAGGAAGATAAGAAGGAAACGAAAAAAGCAGGCAAGGACGACGCGAAGGACGCGAAAGAGGAGAAGGTTGAAGAGAAGCTCGTTTATAGCCAGACCATCGACGGGAAGATTAAACGCTTCGACAGCGGCGCTGCCCGGGACATCGTCCTGGAAATCTACTTGCCCGATCCGAAGAAAATCTATGATTTCAATGTGTGGCAGGCACAACAGCAGCGCGGCATTGCGACCTCGCGCGATTTCGGAGACCGGGCGCGACGCATTTCCCAATTCCAGCAAGAAATGGCAAAGAAAAACGCGAATCCATTAACAAGAATGTCCGTTAAGGACGTTGAGGTTCGCGCCATCGATGCCATGCGCGTGCGTTCGTTGTACCCGCCCGTCGAATACGACGACAAGGGCGAATTGAAGCGGTGGACGACCCGCGAGCTTCAGGCTTTGAAAGGTAAATCGAGGTTGCCCGGTTATCCTTCCGACTTTGAATCGCTGCGCGCAGGGCAATTCGTGCAGGTTTACTTGGCAAAAGTAGAGGCCCCCAAGGGCGGGACGGCCAAGAAGAAGCTGGATGACGATGTGGATTTGGGCGCGTTCAAGCCCGAAGCGGTGCTGGTCCTAATTAAAGCCGAAGCCGCGCCGCGATAATAAACTTCCGGTTAGCACGACGCGCGAGCGAGTGACTTCACTCGCTCGCGCGTCGTGCTAACCAGCTTCCGATCAATACTTCGCCATTTCCTTCTGGGCGACCGTGCCGAGTTTCTTGATCTCATTCCCGGCTGACGTCAGCATCATTTTCAATTCGCTGCCGATGGCGATGAACTGCCAACCTTCGGCGATGCGGGCGAGAGCGTCCTCCGCGGAATAGCAGTGAACGCCGGCGGCCACCTTGTGCTTCTTGCAGGTCGCGAGGATGTGGTCCATCGCCTTCTTCGTCGCCTCGGCGCTGGGTGGTTTGCCGTCCTTGGAACGCATGCTGGCCGAGAGGTCGTTGGGACCGACGAAAATGGCGTCAATGCCAGGAACGGAGAAAATGGCATCGGCGTCTTCGACGGCCTGGATATGTTCGCATTGCAAGACGATGAGCAACTCATCGTTGACGCGATTGTAGTAGTCGTTGGGCGTCGCGTTGAAATTTAGGGCGTGGACGCTGCCGCCCACGCTGCGATTGCCGACGGGCGGATACAGGGCCGCCGCGACGGCGTGCAAGGCTTCCTCACGCGTGTTGACCATGGGCACGACAATGCCATGCGCGCCATTGTCGAGCACGCGCTTGATGTGGTCATGGCGATTGGCCGGCACGCGCGCCAGGGCGACGCAACCGGCGTCCGCGATGGAGGCGAACATGTGGGTGGCCGTCTCCCAGTCGACGAGGCTATGCTCGATATCGATGGTCAGCCAATCAAAGCCGGTCCGCGCCATGAAGCGCGACGCCGTGATGCTGCCCAGCGAAAGCCAGGTTCCGACGGACGGTTTGCCGGCGCGCAGCGCCTGCTTGACAGTGTTGGAGCGCATGGTGGTTCGTCTTCAAATTTCGCTTCGGCCTTCGACGCGACGGCGAACGTCCGCGGTCCATTAGGCCCTGGGGTGTTAAGTCCATAATATACCAAGCGGACGGACGCGAAAAAGCAAATTCGCGTTGATCCCCCCAGCCGGTTCCGAATCTCGCCGAGTCCGCAGCGCTAGCAAGGGCGAGGCGGTGTAGGTACTTGACGCCGGATCGCCCTTGCTAGCGCTGCGGACTCCCCGCGATTTTCAGGGTTCGCCCTTGCTAGCGCTGCGGACTCCCCGCGATCAGACCGAGAACGCAGGCTCGAGATAATTCCTCCGTGAGCACCATGTCCGACATGACCGACCGCAATCAACGCATCGCCGAGCATCGCGCCTGGCTGGATCCCGTTTTCGACGAGATCGCCCGCGTCATCGTCGGCCAGCGCGAAATGGTGGAACGGCTGCTCATCGGCCTTCTCGCGGGCGGGCATATCCTCGTCGAAGGCGTGCCCGGCCTGGCCAAGACGCTCGCTGTCCGCACACTGGCACGCTGCCTGCATCTTTCCTTTCACCGCATTCAATTCACGCCCGACCTCTTGCCCGCCGACGTGATCGGCACCCAGGTTTACAACCCGCGCACCGGCGAATTCAGCATCAAGAAAGGCCCCGTTTTCGCCAACTTCGTTCTTGCCGACGAGATCAACCGCGCTCCCGCCAAAGTCCAAAGCGCCTTGCTCGAAGCCATGCAGGAACAGCAAGTCACGATCGGCGACACCACATATACACTTGAGAAGCCGTTCCTCGTGTTGGCGACCCAAAACCCCATCGAGCAAGAGGGAACTTATCCGCTGCCCGAGGCCCAGGTCGACCGTTTCATGCTCAAGCTCAAGCTAACCTACCCGAGCCGAGATGAGGAATTACGCATCCTCGACCGCATGGCCGCCATCGATCCCGATACGATGGTCAACCCGGTTTTAACAGGCGAGAGGATCCTGGCCTTGCGTCAAGTGATCGACAGTATTTACATGGATGAAGGGATTAAGCGTTACATCGTGGAAATCGTCCATGCCACGCGTTTCCCCGCCGAGCACGGACTGGACATTGGACCGTATCTGCAATTCGGCGCCAGCCCGCGCGCGACGATCTTCCTGAGCCGGGCGGCGCGCGGACATGCCTTCCTCGCTAAACGCGGTTACGTGACCCCGGAAGACGTCAAGGCGATCGGCTACGACGTTTTGCGCCATCGCCTGAGCCTCTCGTATGAAGCCGAGGCCGAGGAAATCACCAGCGAGCAATTGCTTAAGAAAATCTTCGACCGCATCAAGGTGCCCTAACCTCATGTCGCCGTCACGCCGAGCAATGAAGGATTCACCCGCGGCTTAACGTCGCGGTCAGGCCGTATAGGAACAACCATGCATCAAGTCCTCTTTACCATTCGTCTCAGTTCGATCGCCGCGGGTTTGCCCGATCTGCCCATCTACGGCTACGGCACGATGCTGTTTCTGACCTTTCTCGCCACACGGTGGCTCGCCATTCGCCTGGCACGGCGCGAGGGCTATCGCCACGAGATTATCGACAACCTCGCCCTGTGCCTGTTCATCTTCGGCATCCTGGGCGCTCGCCTGACTTTCTATATTCAGTACCGCGAAAACTTCTCGAATTTGGGCCAGTTCTTCGCCATCTGGGACGGCGGACTCGTTTTCTACGGCTCCGTCTTCGGCGGCATCGTCGGCTACATCGTCGCTTACATACTTTTCCTGCGAAAGAACAACGTTTCCACCTGGAAGATGATTGACATCCTCGCTCCCTGCATTGCCGTGGGCTTGGCCGTGGGTCGGCTCGGTTGCCTGCTCAATGGCTGCTGCTATGGCAACGTCGCCTGCACCGATTGCCCGGCGATCCACTTCCCCCTCGCCTCCGCCCCACGCGAAGTGATGACCGCGCGCGGCTACCAAACCGCCGCCGGCTTTACCGTGCAATCCCAGGCACGCGCCCCGGTCGTCGACAAAGTCGAACCCGGCTCCGCCGCCGACGGCGTCGTCAAACCCGGCGACAAAATCCTTGTCGTCGATCTCAAGGAACCGACTCAAGTCGACGATATCGATCGCCTCAACGTCGCCTTCGGCGCCATGTGGCCGCGCGGTCAAAACCAACTCGAAATGACCGTCGAACGCGACGGCGCCAAGAAGGAACTCGTCGCCATCGAACCACGCGGCATCGGCCTTCATCCCACGCAGGTTTACGAATCGATCAGCATGGGCCTGATGGCGTTCTTGCTGCTTTCGTATTACCCCTTCCGCCGCCGCGACGGCATGGTGCTTGTCATCTGCATGCTCGGCTACGGCGTCCACCGCTTCCTCAACGAGATGCTCCGCACCGATACCGACCCCGTCGCCTTCGGCCTGACGCTGTCGCAAAACATCAGCTTGCTCATCTTGTCGGTCGCGGTTTTGCTCTGGATCGTGATTCAACTGCGTCCCGCGAACGTGGAACCGCCGCCGGCGGCCGTGTAGAGAGTAACCCGAGGCACCGCATGCTCCTCCCACTGATCCACGCCCCACGCACGCCTGACATACGGGGCGCCCTGGAACTCACCCTCGACGAATGGACCGCCTGGCTATCCGAACGCGGCGAAAAGCCCCTGCGCGCGAAACAAATCCGCCGCTGGATCCTGCAAGCCGGCGCGACCTCGTTCGACGCGATGACCGATCTGCCCCAATCGTTGCGGCAATCGCTCAACGAATCCTTCAAGCCATTGGCCTCGACGGTGGTGCGGCATCAAGAGGCGAGCGACGGCACTCACAAACTGCTGCTCGGCATGCACGACGGCAAGATGATCGAGTGCGTGCTGATTCAGGACGACGGCCGGCGAACGGCCTGCGTCAGCACGCAGGTTGGCTGCGGCATGGGCTGTGTTTTCTGTGCCAGCGGACTTAACGGCGTCGACCGCAATCTGACGGCCGGCGAAATCCTCGAACAACTGGTCATGCTGCGCAACCTGCCTTCGTCCGATCCTGCGCGCGGCGCGGCGGATGGCGAAAAAAACGCCGGGCTGGTCGATCGCCTTTCGCACATCGTCGTTATGGGCATGGGCGAACCGCTGGCGAATTTGGAGAACCTTGTGGCCTCCCTCGAGGTGGCAGGCAGCAAGGACGGATTGGGCATCGGCGCGCGCCACATCACGATTTCCTCCGTCGGTCTGCCCGCCAAAATTCGCCTTCTCGCCGATTTGGGCAAACAGTATCACCTGGCCGTTTCGCTCCATGCCCCCAGTGATGGATTGCGGACGCAAATCGTGCCGACCAACGACAAGACCGGCCTCCACGACATCCTCGCCGCCGCGGATTACTTCTTCCAGACGACCGGCCGACAAATTACGTTCGAGTATGTTCTGTTGCGTGAACTCAACGACGACGCTTCGCACGCTCGGCAACTGGCGCGCCTGCTCCGCGGACGACAGGCGCACGTCAACTTGATCCCTTTCAATGACGTCGAGGGCTTGTCCTATCGCCGACCCACAACGGAATCATTGACGGCGTTCACGGAAATCCTGCGCCAATTCGGCATCAGCGTGAAGGTGCGCAAGAGAAAGGGTTCGCAGATCGACGCCGCGTGCGGACAGCTGCGGCGAACGGTTGTAACGACCAGCGGCACCGGAGACGCGAGTCTAAATGGGCGCCGCGAACGCTAAGCCGCAAGCGGCAATCGGGAGGCGATTTGTCGCGCGTTTCCGGTTACAATACTCCGGGCGGCGCCGACTCCCTTGGCCGCTCCGTGATCTGACCCGCAGGGAGGCCGACCAACGCGGACCGGAATGTCGTGGCGATAACCGGTGAATCCAGCACCCAGCTTGCTCTTCGCGATCCGGACATTCGGCTCATGCTGCGTGTCCGCGATGACGATCAGAGTGCGTTCGCGGAGCTTGTCGACCTGTATCACAAGCGGGTCGTCACGGTCATGCATCACCTCGTCGGCAACGCCGAGGAAGCCGAGGATTTGGCCCAAGAAGTGTTCTTGCGCATCTATCGCAGCCGGCAAAAGTACCATCCGAGGGCAAAATTCTCGACCTGGCTATTTACGATCGCCAACAACCTCGCCCTGAACGCGCTGCGCGATCGCCAACGCAAGCCGATCGTGGCGCTCAATCTGCGTGACTCCGGTCCCCTGGGCCCGCGCCCCGCAGAGCAGTTGGTGCATGACAAAGAACACCAACCCATGCAGCGGATGCAGCAGCAGGAGTTGGCCGGCATCGTGCAGCAGGCACTCACGACGCTGAATGAACGCCAGCGCGTGGCCGTGGTCCTCAACAAGTTCGAGGACATGAATTACGCCGAGATCGCCGAGGTGATGGGGCTCACCACCAAAGGGGTCAAGTCGCTGCTGAGTCGAGCGCGCGAGAACCTGCGCGAAGCTCTCAAAGCGTATATTTACATGGAAGACGAGCAGGAAATACGGGAGCCGGGGGATGATTCCGAGTCGTAAGCGTTTCATAGAAGCGGATCCGTCAAGGAGCGAACGCGTGCCATGTCTGCCCTGAGCGAAGATGACAAGGCCAATTTGGTGGCCTATCTGGACGGGGAGTTGGACGAAGAGGCAACGCAAGCCATGGAGGCGCGTTTGAGCCAGGATCCCGCCGCGCGCGCGGAATTGGCGTCGCTCAAGCAGGTCTACGGTTTGCTGGACTATCTCCCGCGTCATGAGCCTTCGGACAGCTTCACGCACCGCACCATGCAGCGGTTGGCCATTCCCAATATCGCCAAGAAGACGGGCAAGATACCGGTCGCCGCGGGGTTGCGCGGCTGGCGGATCTTTGCCTGGATAGTCGGTATCGCGCTGTTCATGGCGGCGGGGTTCGTTTCCGCGCCACTGATTTGGCCTGTGAAACTCCCGTCGGTCGAACCGCCTACCCCCGCCGCAAAAACGGACACGCTGGCCGAGTGGCTCGCGCAACAGCCCAAGGCGATTCGCGACAAGGCGGCCGCTCTTCCCGCCCAGGAACGAGTTGCATTTGTCGCGGTTGAGAAAGGCCGATCGCGAAAGACTCAAGAGGATTGGCTGATCGCGTCCCGGTTCTGGACGGAATTGCACAAAGGCGCGCCGCTGCCCGCGCGACCGAGTGACTTTCCGGAGTCCGTGGGGAGCTACGTTCAAGACTATCTTCGCCACTTCCTCAGCAAGGAAGAATGGGCGCGCCTCCAGCAGGCGCAAGGCCAATGGCCTCTTTTCCCCATGACGCTTGTGGAACTCGCCGACAAGCATCCCCCCGCCTTGCCCGGTCCGCATGGTCATCGACGCTTCGACGAATTGCCGTTTGCCGTACAGAAAATGTTCAAATCCAAAACCCCCGGCGGCAAAGCGATCAAGGCCGCCGAAGGAAATTGGCCCGGCTTCGCCCGCGCGCTCACTCAGACCGCCCAGACGCGCGGTTTGCACTTTCCCAACGAGCTTTGGCCCTACAACTATAAGGGTCTCAATCCCGAAATGAAGGAATTCGTCGACAAGCTCATGACGCAGGTGCTCTCCGAAGAACAAAAACACCAACTGCTGAACAAAACACCCAGTCGCTGGCCCGATTATCCCCTCGCCGTGCAAGAGTTGGCGCGAGCGCACCGCCTCGAACCGCCCTGGTTTGTGCTCCCTGGATCGCGGGAAATGTGGGAAAAGTATCGGCTGCGGAGATAGGGACGGATACCGCCGCCGTCACGCCGCCTGTCGCAACGGCTTGCGAAACAGAAACACGCTGATCTCCCCGTTCATGGACTTCCACGGAATCGGCATGGATCGGCAAATCGCCGTAGCGATTCGACTTCCCTACCTCGGCGTCGGTGACGTTCCAACTCGCGCCATGAGGCGTCGACGGAGGGGGCTGGGGCGGTTGGCTCATCAGAGGGGACTCCTTCCCGACACGAAAACCCAAATCATTCGGTGTGACTGCAATCTGAAGCCTTCCCATTAGACCGACTTAGTGTCATTGGGAAAAGCCCAAGGTTTTTTTTGGAGTGCTGCGATTTATCGCAGCTTTCGCAAAACAGGAATGGCAAACGGCGATCGGAATCGTCGCGAAAAAAAACAAAGCGGCGATAAATCGCCGCACTCCAAAAAACGCTCGTCCTGGGATTGACTACCAAACTTTGATCTTATCCCTTGGCACTGCGTCCTTAAAATCCCACGGATCGATCGGCCGGTCGAAACCGCCAGGAGGAATATCGACGCCCATCCTGCCGCGATCAGGGCCAATCTCAAAGCGGACGAAGCCGGCGTCGCGGGGATTGATGGCGGCGTGGAGCATTCCCTTTTCGACGCGTTGGTCGATAAAGCGAACGATGCCGTCGATCGTCATGGCGTAGAAACCTTCCGTGCTGGAGGCGCCGAACTTGGGCAGACCGGCCGCTCCTCGGTACGCCAAATCTTCCGGCTTCGTCCAGGGAACGGGATCGCGCCCCTCGACGACGAGGAACTTGTGCTCGCGGTTGGCCACGCCGTGCGTTGTGCCCGCCACGCCCTCTGGGAAAAACGTGTCGGGGCCGGTGATGACCTGGATATGAGTGGAAGATCCATCTCTTTCTCCAAATTGGCTGTTGGTGGCGAAGATGGACGGCATTCGCGTGAGAAGCGTCTTGTTGTGGGGGCTATCCCAGGTCTCGTTGAATCGAAACTGATCGTATAGATCTTTTTTTCCAAGGTGCGGGAGAATGGCGACGCGCCAGCTGAGGGTCAACTCGCCTTTTTCGTTCTTCATCCCAGCCAGGGGCAATGTCCCTTTCTCCATCTCATAGCGCAAGAGAGCCTTGCCAATTTCCTCGAGGTTTCGCTTGGCCCGTTTTTCGTCGCGTGCCTGATCGAAACTCGACTTGAGCATCCATGCCGGGATGAGCGAGACGTTGCCGAGCACGGCAAGCGCCAGGCCCGCGTAGGCAATGCCTCGCCCTTCCAGCAAGCCGCGCTTGCGGCGAATATCCGCCAGGGCAAGCATGCCGAGCAGAAACGCAGGAATCGCACACAGGACGGGGACGAGGAACGTACATAGGCCGAGGATCAAGCTGCCCAATGCCTTGCCGCTGGTTTCCGGTTGGTCCGGCTGCGCGGCAAGTTCCGCGGGCAGGCGCGGCGGCACCGGCAAGGTTGCCGGCATTTTGGGCGAATCGATCCAGGAGTTTTCCATCCAGGATGGCTTGGAGTCCGGCGGCGCGGTCGAAGCTAGCGAAACAGGAATGGCCTGGGCGGCCGAGGCGCCTTCCAAAAGACCCGGAATCGCCACCATCGGCTCTCCTTTGGGTCGCCTTGGGGCATCGTCCAGCGGGGAAAGCTGCGGCGGTTCCGGCAACGCGCGACTAGACAGGTCGAGCGGCATCGCGACCGTGTCTTCAGATCGATTTCGCGGCAGCGCACCGTCGGCATCGGGCGTGGTCAACTGCGCCTTGCAGTGGGGGCATTGCACTTGGCAGCCAGCGAAATACTCCTTGATCTGCAGAAGATGAGCGCAGGCGATGCAGGTGAAGTTGATCATGAATGCCGCCTTGATCGCGAATGCCGGACCGCGCCGGATTGGGCAGGAATATGCGCTTGATTGTAGCCGCGTCGCTGTCGCCTTGCAACGCCGCGGTTGACTTGCGTTGACTTGCGAGCCGAGCGGGCGGCGTCCGTCCCCGGAGTCGGATCGGGCGATTTCGGACAATGCGCTTTCCCTTGCGGCTCCCGTTGTACAATAGACCTCGAATCCTCGAGACGGAAGGACGCACATGTCGAAGTCGAACGCGACCGCCACCTACGAACAACTTGCGGACATGTACGAACGTCGCGGCGAGGCGCGACAGCGCGATCTTTTTCTCGCACTGTCGGCCGACGCGGCGCTTCAAGCCGGCCGACCCGATCAGGCGGAACGCAACCGTCAAAGGCTGCTGCAAGTGAGTCCGTATCACCTTCTCCGACCGTATCCGACCTTCGCGGATTCGCTTCAATCGCCGGATGTGGTCGATTATCTCACCGACCTCCGCAATCAGTTTCCGCCGGATCGAGCGGCGCAGCTTCTCGACGGACTCAAAGCCAACACCCCGGCCGGCGCGGCGGCCGCGGGCGTGCCGCTTACCCCTTTGCCGGCGGAAACTTTGGCAGGTTCCTCGGGGCGACCACCTGCCGCCGTTCCAATGAATCCGCCGCGCCGTCGCGTCGCGGCCAGCCCTTACGAGGAGCGCTCCGCAGCGCCGCGTTCTTCCGCGGTCTCGGAAGGTCCGACCCTGACCTGGGCGCCGGAGTTGCTGTTTCTCATCGTGCTGCTTCTGGGCCTGTGTTGGGCGGCCTACGTCTTTGTCGGACCGTTTTTCATTTGAAACCACCGGCTGCGGCGCGTCGCCCCAGTGACGAGGTTTCCGGCCTTGCGCAGGCTCGCAACATGGATCTCCAACTTTCCGGTCAGTCGGCCGTCATCGTGGGCGGCGCTCGCGGCATCGGCAAAGCCATCGCCGCCGAATTCGCCGGCGCCGGCGCCAATGTCGCCGTTCTCGACCGCGATCCGCAAGTCCATCACTCCGCGCGCCAGCTTGCGGCGGCCACCACCGCGAATATCACTTCGTTCGTTTGCGATGTGCTGCATTACGGCGACCTCGTCGAAAATGCCCGCATCATCAAAGCGGCGTTCAATCGCATCGATCACGTCGTCTTCACCGTCGGCATCGGTTCGGGGAAATTCGGCTTTCCCTTTTGGAATCTCGAACCCGCGGATTGGCCGCGCGTCTTGGAAGTGAACATCCTCGGCGCGGTGCATACGCTGCATGCCTTCACGCCATTTCAACGCGAGGCGCGCCACGGCTCGGTGCTCCTGCTCGCTTCGGTTGCCGGCCAAATCGGCTCGCAAACCGATCCGCCTTATAGCGCGTCCAAGGCGGCGCTCATCAACTTCAGTCAATGCGCCGCCAAAGACCTGGCCCCTTTTCACGTTCGCGTCAACACGCTCTGTCCCGGCATGGTGAAGACGGAATTGAACCGGGCCGTCTGGGAAGCCTGGGCGAAGCAATCCAACGAAAAGCATCAGAATTACGAGGAATGGGCGGAGGACAAAATTCGCCGCGTCGTTCCTCTGGGGCGTTGGCAGGAACCGGAGGACATTGCCGCGATGGCCGTCTTCCTGGCCAGCGAACGCGGCAAAAACATCACCGGCCAGACGATCAACGTCGACGGCGGTTTCGTGATGCACTGGTGAAAATTGTTTGACCAGAACCGTCGCGCCAGCGACGGCACCCTCCTCTCTCACGTAAAGGAGACTCGCATGAGACGCTTGGTATCTCTCCGGGCGCTGACGCTTCCGGCTCTGATGGGTTTGATTGCGACATGCTTACTTGGGCAGCCAAGTCCGCTGCACGCACAAGCCAAGAAGCGCCCGAACATCCTCTTCATCATGACCGACGACCATACCCAGGCCGCTCTGGGAGCGTATGGCTCGTGGCTCGGCAAATACGCCAAGACTCCGAATCTCGACCGCCTTGCCAAGCGCGGCATGCTCTTTCGCAATTCGCTCGTCACGAATTCTATTTGCACGCCCAGCCGCGCCGCCATCTTGACCGGACAATATAGCCACAAAAACGGCGTCTACACACTCGCGGATCCCATCGATCCCATGCGGCGTCATTTGGCACACTTCTTCCAAGATGCGGGCTATCTCACCGCGTTATTTGGAAAATGGCACCTCATCACCGATCCCATGGGCTTTGATCATTGGGAAATTCTGCCCGGCCAAGGTCGGTACATAAATCCCATCCTGTTCTCCAAGGACGACAAGGGTACGCCCAAGGCCAAGGGAAAGGGAAAGATGCGCGGCAAGACCTATGAAGGCGGCTACTCAACCGACGTCATCACCGACTTGAGCATAGATTGGATCAAGAAACGGGACAAAACCAAACCGTTCCTCGTCTTCTGCCAATACAAAGCCCCCCATCGACCCTGGGATCCGGCGCCGCGTTTCATGGACATGTTCAAAGATGTGAAAATCACCGAACCGGACAATTTGCTGGACGACTATGCCGGCCGCGCCAAAGTGATCGCCGAATGCCGGGCCCGCATCGGCCAGGATTTCATGCCTCAAGATGTCGGCGGGCAGAAGATTCCCAAGGATCTGTCGACCGACGACTTGCGTCGCTGGGGATTCCAAATCTATCTCAAGCGCTACCTTGCGTGTGTCGCCGCCGTCGATGAAAACGTCGGCCGCATGCTCGACTTCCTGGAGCGCGAAGGCCTTCTCGACGACACCATCATCGTCTACACCTCGGATCAGGGCTTTTTTATCGGCGAGCATGGCTGGTACGACAAACGGCTCATGTACGAGGAATGCTTGCAGACGCCGCTCATTGTCAGCGTGCCGGGCAAGACGAAACCGGGCAGCGTTTGCGAGAGCATGGTCATCAACATCGACCACGCTCCAACTTTATTGGAACTGGCGGGCATCAAGAGCAAGGAAGCCTTCGACGGCAAAAGCTACGTTTCGTTGCTTGAAGGAAAGACGCCGAAGGACTGGCGCAAGTCGATGTACTATCGCTATTGGATGCACCTGGACGGGAGCCATCATATCCCAGGCCATTACGGCGTCCGCACCGATCGTTACACCCTCATCTACTATTACGGCAAAGGGCTGGGCATGAAGGGGGCGTCGAAGAAAGACTCGGAACCAGAATGGGAATTGTTCGACCGCGCCAAGGATCCGAAGATGATGCGCAATGTTTACGCGGACCCGGCCTATCAACCCGCCGTCCGCGAACTGACCGCGGAGCTAAGCCGGCTTCGCCGTGAATTGAAGGACGACCGCTAGGCGGGTCGTTATTACCTCGGCAATGAACATTCTCACTTTCGCAGGGTGGCACGCTCTCGGTACTCCGAGGGCGTGCGGCAGTGGCGAGGACCGCGTGCCCTTTGGGATACCAAAGAGCGTGCCACGGTTTGCGAGGCTCACGTTAATGAGAAAGTTTGCTGCCCGAGTAATAGGAATTCTCCCTCTCCTCCGCCGTGGGGGAGAGGGCCGGGGTGAGGGGGAACGTATTGACCCGGAATTCGGTTGAAAGTGGAGCCGGGACTGCTATGTTTTCCCCCAGGAACCGTATGCAGGGTAAATCAATCGGAGGAAATTCATGTCCATGTACATCGGCGAAGCCTTGGTGGGCGACGGCAACGAAGTGGCGCACATCGATCTTTTGATCGGCTCCAAGGACGGCCCCGTGGGCCACGCGTTCGCGCAGGCATTGGCGACGCAATCGCACGGCCATTCCAATCTGTTGGCCGTCATCGCTCCCGACCTCGTGTGCAAGCCGGCGACCGTGATGATCACGAAAGTGACGATCAAAGGCGCGAAACAGGCCGTGCAAATGTTCGGCCCGGCCCAAGCCGCGGTGGCGCGCGCGGTCGCGGACAGTGTGGTCTCCGGCGTGATCCCCGCCAAGGACGCGGAAAACCTCGTCATTGTGTGCGGCGTGTTCATTCATTGGCAAGCCGAAGATGACACCAAGATTTACCAGAACAACTACGAAGCAACTAAACTGTCCATCTCGCGCGCCATGAAGGGCGAACCGAAGATCGAAGAGATCACGGCGAAGAAGGACACGGTAAAGCACCCGTTTTCGCCGAAGTAAAACAGTTTTGACCGGCGGCATGGCGCGGATTTCGTCAGGAACGCGCGAAGGACGCGCTAAGCCGCAAGCGGCGACCGCCATGAAAAAAATACTGATCCAGCTGGACGGCGATGCCCAGGCGAGCGTGTTTGATCGCGTGGTGGCGGTCGACGCGGGCGCGGAAGAAATATTCAGCCACTGCGGGGTGAAACCGGAGCAGGTGGAAGCGCTGGTGCACGGCGCGATCTTTACGCGTCATCCGAACGACCTGAAAGACACGGCAATCTTCGTCGGCGGCAGTGACGCGGCGCTGGGCGAAGAGATTCTGGCGGCGGCGCTCAAGGCGATGCTGCCGAAGTTCGGCCTGCGTGTCTCGATCTTGCTCGATCCCAACGGCGCCAATACGACCGCGGCGGCCGCGGTGCTGGCCGCACGGAAGCATCTCGATCTCAAAAGAACGAATGCCCTGGTGCTGGGGGGCACGGGACCGGTCGGGCAGCGGGTCGTGCGATTGTTGGCGCGCGAAGGGGCACAGGTGCGCGTCGGTTCGCGGCATGTCGGGCGCGCGCAAGCCGTCTGTTTGAAAATAGAAAGTCTCGTTCCCAATGCGCAACTGGAAGCCGTTTGCACCGATTCTTCGGTAGACTTGGCCGGCGCGTTGCATGAGCAAACGCTGGTGGTGGCGGCGGGTGCGGCCGGCATCAACCTCCTGCCCTTGGATGTCCGGTTGGCGTGCGTGAAATTGAAAGTCGCCATTGACTTGAATGCGGTGCCCCCCGTGGGGATCGAAGGAGTCGAACCGACGGACAAGGCCAAGGAACGCGAGGATATGATTGTCTATGGCGCTTTGGGCGTCGGCGGCACGAAGATGAAGATTCATCGAGCGGCCGTGGCACGCTTGTTCGAGAGCAACGATCAGACGCTGGATGCGGAAGAAGTTTATGGAATTGGTTTGGCGCTGAAATAGGGTTCCCATGCGAACGAACAACCGGTCGTCAGGCCGGAAGGCGAGCGCGTGCGTTCGCTTTTCGCGAGGATCATTTTTTCATTTCCTAATCTTTTCCTCTTTCCATTTTGGCGGACACCGCCCATAATGCACTTAGCATCTTGCTTCGCGGGATGAGCATCCCGGTCGATTTGTCGCATCTTACCGATTCCAGCCAAGTTTCTAATCTCGATGACAAGAATCGGCAAAATTGCGCTTTCTTTTTTTTGTGCAAGTGATCAAGATGGCGCTGCGAGACAGGCTCTTGCTCCCCACTTTGGAGTAGAGCACGGGAGGGCTCGCTGTTTCCCAGCTTTCTGACGGGTAGGATGCCGCGGGAAGTCGTTTCTCGTTCTTCCAGCCGAAGTATGACTCAACCTTTTTTGGGCCGGGACTCTCTTTTGCGAGAGTCCTGGTAATCGGCGTTTTCCTTTTTTGAGTTTTTGACCCGCTCTTGAGACTTCTCGTCTCCGGGGTGAGTTTGTATCTTTTTTCAATTTCCGGCCCTGTTCGCTCAGCGGCCCTAGTGTTGTTTTGGAGGAAATGTCATGGCCGTCGCTCGTAGCGACGATGGATCGGGAAACATCACAAGCAACGTGCCGCGTCGCCGCGTGATTCGCAAACCGCACGACGCCCCCGCCCCGACTTCGGTGGCGGCGCCTCACGCGCCCGTTGCGTCTCCCCCTTCTTCATCATCAAATTCAGCCGCAATCGCCAATGCCACCCGACTCGACGACCTTTATCGGTTGCCGATGCCCAAGCTCTTTGCCTACGCCGAGCGCGAAGGCATCCACGAGCACACCGGCATGAATCGCGGGCAGCTCATCATGGGCGTCGTCCGCAGGCAGATCGAGCGCGGCTTGACCGTGCGCGGTTCGGGCACCTTGGAAGTGTTGCCGGATGGATACGGGTTCTTGCGTTCCACCGCGCATAATTATTTGGCCTCGCCCGAGGACATCTACGTCTCGCCAAGCCAAATTCGCCGCCTCGGATTGCGCACTGGCTTGATCGTCGAAGGGCCGATCCGCCTTCCCGTCGAAGGACAAGACAACTTCGCACTCATGCAAGTGGACATGGTAAACGGCGTGCCTCCCGAAGAGCGCATTTCGCCGACCACGTTCGAGGATCTGACCCCGCTGCATCCCAATCGCCGCATTGTCCTCGAATTCGCCAGCGAGGAATTGCCGGGACGCGTAATCGATCTGGTCACGCCGATCGGCAAAGGCCAGCGCGGCCTCATCGTCTCTCCGCCGCGCGCCGGCAAGACGATTCTCCTGCAAAAAATCGCGCTGAGCATCCTCAAGAATCATCCCGAGGTCTACCTTATCGTGTTGCTCGTCGATGAGCGGCCCGAGGAAGTGACCGACATGGCGCGCAACGTCGCCGGCCCCTTGTGTGAAGTGATCGCCAGTACGTTCGACGAACCGTCGGGCGAGCACATCCATGTTTCCGACATCGTGCTGGAAAAGGCCAAGCGCCTCGTCGAGCACGGCAAGGACGTAGTCATCCTCCTCGATTCGATCACGCGCCTGGCCCGCGCCCACAATACCGAAGCGCCTTCCGGCGGCAAGCTGCTGTCCGGCGGCCTCGACACCAACGCCATGCAGAAGCCCAAGCGGTTCTTCGGCGCCGCGCGTCAGACCGAGGAAGGCGGCTCTCTCACCATCCTCGCCACCGCGCTCGTCGACACGGGCAGCCGGATGGGGGAGGTTAGCTTCGAGGAGTTCAAGGGCCCAGGCAACATGGAGCTGGACGTAGACAGGCGCCTTGGCGAAAAGCGAGTTTGGCGCGCAG
>Ga0163144_10012781_pt1 | contig 17583 bp, 15 predicted proteins | sample OliLak19BULKMAT1_FD_123175 | JGI IMG/M metagenome (GOLD analysis project Ga0163144, IMG submission 123175) | Freshwater microbial mat bacterial communities from Lake Vanda, McMurdo Dry Valleys, Antarctica - Oligotrophic Lake LV.19.BULKMAT1 | ecosystem: Environmental > Aquatic > Freshwater >...
CAGTCCAAAGGTGCCCAGCGTTTCGAACAACGGCCCGGTAAAGTCGATTCCGTCAGGGTTGGCGTCGACCTCATCCCGGCCGATGCGGAAAAGGTCGACCGATTCCTTGTAGGTGCGCGGCGTCTCGATCTCGATCCGCAGCGCCTCCCGCGTGAAGGCGCGCCAGTCGGCGACCTCGTTCGGGTCGATCGTTCCCCCGAATCGGGCAGTGGTTGCGGTGGCGAGCTTCGCGAGGGTGTCGGCGGGCAGTGGGCGGGTCAGATCGTAGGGTTCCTTGTTCGACCTGCGGGTCAGGACATGGGCGAACAGGGGGTCGGGTGTCACCGTCGGATCGGCGGTAAAGACGGCACGGGCAACGGGGCGGGCATCAAGGGCGCTGTCGTCAAACCCCTCGGGGAACGGCGTGATGGCAACGCGCTGACCGTCATGGCTGGCTGCCATCCGCATCAGCTCCAGAAAGCAGCCAAGGCCGATGGTGATCTGGCGGTTGAACGGGTCGGTGTGCGGCAGAAGCTTGGCAGTATCGACGAATAGCGTCACCTCGCCCGGCTGCCGCAGGTCGACCAGCCACGGCTGGCGATTGTGCGGGTTCGGGGCGAGGAGAGCATAGCTCAGCGCGCGGGTCCGCGGGTCTTCGCCGATGCCAGCGGTCCCCCACGGCAGCAGGGCCGTTCGGGGTTGGCGGCTGGCTACGGCCCCAAGGCCGGCGGTGGCGGCAAGGATGACACCCCCACCGATGAGAGCGAGGGTCTTGCGACGGGAAAGGGTCATGGCGGAGCTCCATTTGATACCATACCGCATGATATAGTACGATAAGGTACTATATGCAAGCCTGGGATTGCCGCTGGGTCAGCATCGCTTTTGCCATGGTGCCAGTTCGCCGGATAAGGGAACCTGCCACCTGCTGCGGCGTTACTCGCTGCGTCGAATCGGAGCCCCTCCCATGCGCCCGCTGCGCGGCATTGCCCTGAAGGTTGCCTCGGTCATCGTCTTCATCGTGATGGCCAGCCTGATCAAGGCCACGGCCAGCCATGTGCCCGCTGGCGAGGCGGTGTTCTTCCGCTCCTTCTTCGCCATTCCGGTGATCGTGGCCTGGCTCGTCTGGCGGCAGGAACTGCGCGGCGGTCTCATCACCCGGAATCCAATGGGCCACGTCTGGCGCGGGGTGGTGGGCACGCTCGCCATGGGCCTCGGTTTTGCGGGCCTTGCCTATCTGCCTCTGCCCGAGGTCACAGCTATCGGCTATGCCGCCCCGCTCCTGACCGTCGTCTTTGCGGCGATGTTTCTGGGTGAGGTGGTGCGGCTTTTTCGCATATCGGCGGTTGCGCTGGGGCTGACCGGGGTGCTGATCGTCCTGGCCCCGCGCCTGTCGTTTGATCCCGAAACCGCCAGCATTGCCGAGGCTTTCGGAGCCATGCTGGTCCTTGGCGGGGCGGTCTTTGCAGCGCTGGCGCAGGTGTTCGTGCGCAAGCTGGTGCAGACTGAGGCGACGGCGACAATCGTCTTTTACTTCTCCGTCACCGCAACCGCGTTATCCTTGGTCACCCTGCCATTCGGCTGGGTCTGGCCGACACCTGGCGAGGCCGCGCTTTTAATCGGTGCGGGCCTGCTTGGCGGGCTGGGCCAGATCCTTCTGACCTCCAGCTACCGCGAGGCCGATGCCTCGCTGGTGGCACCATTCGACTATGCCTCGATGCTGTTCGCGCTGGGGATCGGGTACTTCGTGTTCCATGAGGTGCCAGGCTGGCCGATGCTGGGTGGGGCAGCGCTGATCGTGACGGCGGGATGCCTGATCATCTGGCGCGAACGCAAGCTTGGCCTGGAAGGCGCCCGGCAACGCAAGGCGATGACGCCGCAGGGCTAGACAGGCTGGTCATCCGGCTTTGGCTTGGCCTTCCAAGACCGCTGCATTCTGGTCGATCAGATAGCGCTGCGACAGCGGGATCGCTGCCGCCCCCAAGGCACGCGCCTCGGCCCCGACGGTGCCTTCGCGGATCGTCGGCGGCGTGATGCCTGCCAGATCAAGACGCTCGAACGCTGACCGCGTCCGCCGCACAACCTCGGCCCGGACCGAAGCCGGCATCCAGCCGTCGATCAGCACCGCCTCGATTTCCAGCAGCGCTGCGGCGCTCAGGGCGGCGCTGGCCAGCCCTTCGGCAGCGGTGTCGAGCCATGCCGACAGGACCGGTTCGGGAAAATCCCAACGATCCGGGTTTTCCCAAAGCGGGGCAGAGGATACCCCTGCCGCGTCAAGCCGGGCGGCCAGAACCGATAACGAGGCCGCAGCAAACAGCCGCTGCATCCGCCCTTCGGACCCCGGCACCGGCATGGGCCCGACACCCGCCGCGTTGCCGCCACGACCGGTGAAGAGCTGGCCGTTCAGGACCAGCCCGCCGCCGATGAAATAGCCGAAGTAGAAATACAGGAAATCCTTTGGTCGCTCGCCAGTGCCGAACACCAGTTCGGCCCCACAGGCTGCCGTGGCGTCATTCTGCACATGGACCGGCATCCCGCTGAGCCTGGCGAGCTCACTTTGGATATCGCGGTCGCGCCATGCGTCCATCTCGGACTGCGGCGCGCCGATGTCCTTGACCCAGGCCCACAGTTGGAACGGAATCGCCACCCCCATTCCGACAATGCGGTCACGGTCGCCGGGTGGCAGGCTGCCGACAAGCGCGGGCAGGGCTTCGCCAACAAAGGCCAACACCGCATCCGGTGCCGGATAGCGGTAAACCTGCCGCCGCGCGCCCCGGACGCGGCCCAGAAAATCGACCAGTGCCAGATCGGCCGAGCGCCGCCCAATCTTCAGGCCCAGAAAGTACGCCCCACCCGCATCGAGCGACATCGGCACCGACGGCTGGCCGATCTTGCCCCGCAGCGGCTCACCCCTGATCAGAAGCCGGTCCTGCTCCAGCGCGCGCATGATCACGCTCACGGTCTGCGCCGAAAGCCCGGTCATCCGCGCGATATCGGACTTGGCCAACGCCCCATGCTGGCGCACAAGGCTCAGCACCAACCGCTCATTCCAGGCGCGCATGCCGGACTGATTCGACCCGCGAAGGCCGGAAACCTCCGACGTTGGCTTCACGTCAGCTGCAGGGTCTGCGGCGGGGCTCACCGGCATAAGCTTCCTTATGAACGCAAAAGATTGCGGCAGAGTGCGAAGGAAACAGGCGTCGTGTCAATAATAATTCACAGTGATTTAATTATCTTGACGGACTGCCGGGAATAGGGTTTTGTGCCGTCCGGCGCAGCATTTCTGCCAGACTGCGCGCAGTTTATCTTACCGGGGCGAACCTGCCCCGATCCTTGGGAGGAAGACCTATGAAACTCGTGACCAAAGCCCTTGCGGGTGCTGCAGCCCTCGCGCTGATGTCGGGCATGGCCCTGGCCGAAGCGCACGGTGGTGGCCTTGCCTGCCTGATCACCAAGAACAATACCAACCCCTTCTTCGTGAAGATGAAAGAGGGTGCCGAAGCGGCCGCCACCGCCGCCGGACTCGACTTCCAGGCCTATGCCGGTGTGACGGACGGCGACGCCGCCCCGCAGATCACCGCGATTGAAAACTGCGTTGCCGCGGGGGCCAAAGGCATCCTGATCACGCCGTCGAACGATTCGGTTGGTCCGGCCCTCAAGGACGCCCGCGCTGCTGGCATCCTGGTCATCGCCCTCGACACTCCGCTGGCCGATACCGAAGCGCAGGACATCACCTTTGCCACCGACAATTTTGAGGCGGGTCTTCTGATCGGCAAATGGGCGGCCGCCACGATGGGCGAGGGTGCGGCCAACGCCAAGATCGCGATGCTGGACATCAACAAGGACAACATCAGCGTCGACGTGCAGCGTGATACCGGCTTCCTCGTCGGTTTCGGCATCGAAGTGCCTGACCTGACCGTTCTCGGGTCGGAAACCGACGCACGCGTCATCGGCCATGAATCCTCGGACGCGAACCCCGAAGGCGGTCTCCGCGCGATGGAAACACTGCTGGCCAAGGACCCGGACATCAACGTGGTCTACACGATCAACGAACCGGCGGCCGAAGGTGCCTATCAGGCGCTTAAGAACGCGGGCAAAGAAGGTCAGGCGATCATCGTCTCGGTTGACGGCGGTTGCCCGGGTGTGGCCAGCGTCAAGTCGGGCGTCATCGGTGCCACCTCGCAGCAGTACCCGCTGAAGATGGCCGCCCTTGGCATCGACGCCATCGCGGCCTTCGCCAAGGACGGCACCAAGCCGACCGTTACCGAGGGCCTCTCGTTCTACAACACCGGCGTCAATCTGGTGACCGACAAACCCGCCGAAGGTGTGCCGTCGATCGACACCACCGAAGGCACCGCCCTTTGCTGGGGCTGATCTGACGGAAGACTTGAACAGGGGAAGGGCGACTGTAAAGTCGCCCTTCTGCGCAATTCCGGGGGGGGCTGCCAACATGAGCGACAAGACAAGCAACGGGGCACCGACCAAGACAATCTCGGATTACGAGGCGACGCTGGCCAAGGCCGATACCGCCGTCGCAAGCTTTGAGCGGGACGACCGAACAATCGTTCACATCCTGCGCAACTTCCTGCGCCGCAACCCGACGATGATCCCTGCGCTGATCCTCGTGCTGTCCGTTCTGGTCTTTGGCATGCTCGAGTCGCGCTTTCTGGGCATGGGTGCTTTGTCGACGGTGATGAAGCAGGTCACGGTGACCGGCTTCGTCGCCCTCGCGCAGACCCTGATCATCCTGACCGCCGGCATCGACCTGTCGGTCGGAGCAATCCTGGTGGTGTCGTCGCTGGTCATGGGCTCCACCGCCGTCACGACCGGTGTTGCCTTGCCGACCGGCTTTGGCCCGATGGAGTTTTTCGGGATGAGCCTGCCCTTTGGCGTGACGTTCGACCGCTTCATCCTGCCGGTCCCCCTTGCCGTCGCTTTCGGCATCTTCGTCGGCGGCGTCATGGGGATGATCAACGGGCTTCTGGTCGTGAAGGCCAAGCTGCCGCCCTTTATCGTGACGCTTGGCACCCTGTCAGTGTTCGAGGCACTGAAGCTGTGGTATTCCGCGTCGGAATCCGTTCGCAACGTCGACATCGCCGAAAAGGCCCCCAGTCTGTTGTTTTTCGGTGAGGGCATTGCCTATGCCAAGGCCAAGGACCCGACGCTCGTCGACTCTGGCCTTGTCATCACCGGCTTCGGTGAGCCGAAGATCTTCTTCATGGACACGACCGAATTTCTTGGCATCGCCCAGATCTCCTGGGGCGTGTTCATGCTCATCATCCTCGCGACCATCCTGTGGTACGTGCTGAACCACACCGCCTGGGGTCGCCATGTCCATGCCATCGGCGATGATCCCGACGCGGCAATGCTGTCGGGGATTCGGGTCGGGCGGACGCTGATTTCCGTCTACACCGTCGCCGGGCTGATCTGCGGCTTCGCGGCCTGGATTGCGATCGGGCGGGTTGGGTCAATCTCTCCCATCGCATTTGCCGATGTGAACCTGGCCTCCATCACCGCTGTGGTTATCGGCGGGACCTCGCTATTCGGCGGCAGGGGGTCGATCATCGGCTCGGTCCTTGGCGCGATGATCGTCGGTGTCTTCATCACCGGGCTGTCGCTGGCGGGGGTCGATGACTACTGGCAGAAATTCGCGGCAGGGTGCCTTGTCATCATCGCCGTCGCCCTGGACCAATGGCTGCGGAGGGCTTCGCAATGACCGCTGATGTAACCCCGATCCTTCAGGCCAAGGGTCTGATGAAACGCTACGGCACCGTCGTCGCGATGAGCGGCTGCGACTTCGAGCTGATGCCGGGAGAGATTCTTGGCGTCATCGGCGACAACGGCGCCGGAAAGTCGACGATGATCAAGGCTCTGTCCGGCGCTGTCATTCCCGACCATGGCGAGATCCTGCTGGATGGCAAGCCGGTGCAGTTCCGCAGCCCCGACGATGCCCGCAGCCTTGGGATCGAGACGGTCTATCAGAACCTTGCCATGTCACCGGCCCTGTCGATCGCCGACAACATGTTCCTTGGCCGGGAATGGCGGGTGCCGGGGATCATGGGGACGGTCTTTCGCAAGATGGACCGCGCCCGGATGGAGAAATTCGCCCGCGAAAAGCTGAGCGAGTTGGGCCTGATGACCATTCAGGACATCACCCAACCGGTGGAAACGCTGTCAGGCGGCCAGCGGCAGGGGGTCGCGGTGGCCCGCGCGGCGGCCTTCGGGTCAAAGGTGGTGATCCTGGACGAACCCACTGCAGCACTTGGCGTCAAGGAAAGCCGCCGGGTGCTGGACCTGATCCGCGATGTCCAGTCGCGGGGGATTCCGATCATCCTGATCAGCCACAACATGCCGCATGTGTTCGAGGTGGCCGACCGAATCCACATCCACCGGCTCGGCTCGCGGCTATGCGTGATCCGGCCGCAGGATTATTCGATGTCGGACGCGGTGGCCTTCATGACCGGTGCCAAACTGCCCGAGGGCGTGACAGAACTCGCCTGAATCCCTCGCGGCTGCCACGCGTCCCTGGTCCGATCAATGGACCGTTCGGCATTGAAATGCTTGACCTCGTCATTACATCGCCGCAAAGCGTGTTGCAAAGCGCCGCACGCTGCCGGCCTGCTGCCAAGTCGAGGACGCCGACCGCATGTCTTTAGCCCTGATCGCGGCCTTGCCCTTCCTTGGCGCGCTTCTTCCCGGCCTGATGATACGCGCCGGACGCGATGCCTGCGCTGCGATGACCGGTGCGGTGACGCTGTTGGCACTGGTGCTTCTGGCGGTCAATGCGCCTACGGTTCTTGCGGGCGGCATCGTGCAGACCCGGATCGACTGGCTGCCCGAACTTGGCCTGAACGCGACCTTCTTTCTGGACGGCCTGGGGCTTCTGTTCGCGGGGCTGATCCTCGGGATCGGCCTGCTGATCATCCTTTACGCCCGCTACTACCTTAGCGACGCCGATCCGATGGGGCAGTTCTATACTTATCTTTTGCTGTTTCAGGGCGCGATGCTGGGGATCGTGCTGTCTGACAACATCCTTCTGCTCCTCATATTCTGGGAGCTTACCTCCCTCTCGTCCTTCCTCCTTATCGGCTACTGGAAGCATCTGCCCGAAGGCCGTCAAGGCGCGCGGATGGCTCTTGCCGTGACCGGGGGCGGCGGGCTTTGCCTGATTGCAGGAATGCTGATCCTCGGCGGAATCGTCGGAAGCTACGACCTGACGGTGATCCTTGAGCAAAAGGACCTGATCCAGGCCAGTGACTGGTATCTGCCCGCGCTGATCCTGATCCTTCTGGGTGCCTTTACCAAATCGGCGCAGTTTCCGTTCCACTTCTGGCTGCCGCATGCGATGGCGGCACCCACGCCGGTCTCGGCCTATCTGCACTCGGCGACGATGGTGAAGGCGGGCCTGTTCCTGATGGCGCGGCTTTGGCCGGTGCTGGCGGGCACGCCGGAGTGGTTCTGGATCGTCGCCACCACGGGCCTTGTCACCATGGTCGTGGCCGCGAAGATCGCGCTCTTCAAGGACGACCTGAAGGCGGTGCTGGCGTTTTCCACCGTCAGCCATCTGGGCCTGATAACCATGCTCCTCGGCTTCGGCACGAAGGCCGCAGCAACTGTGGCGGTGTTTCACATCATCAACCACGCCACCTTCAAGGCCGCGCTCTTCATGACCGCCGGAATCGTCGACCATTCGGCGCATACCCGCGACCTCCGCCGCCTTGGCGGGCTGCGGACGCTGATGCCGATCACCTTTGCCATTGCGCTGCTCGCATCGCTGTCGATGGCGGGGATCCCGCCCCTGAACGGCTTCCTGTCCAAGGAACTGATGCTGGAAGAAGCCGCCCACACCGTCTGGCTGACCCCTTGGGCGATGGGTGTGCTTGCGACCATCGGGGCGCTGTTCTCGGTCGGCTACAGCTTTCGCTTTCTTGCCCACGGCTTTCTTGGCCCGGTGCGCGACGACTATCCCCACACCCCGCATGACCCCGGCCCCGGCCTTTGGGCAGCACCGGGGCTGCTTGCCGTTCTTGTGGTCCTGATCGGCCTCTTTCCGATGGCCTCTGCCGCGTGGCTGGTCGATGTCGTGGCCAGCGCCGTGACGGGTGAGGGAGTGTCGGCCAAGATCAGCCATTGGCACGGTTTGGCGGCCCCCGCGCTGTGGATGTCGCTGGTCGCCATTGGCGGCGGGCTGGTCCTGCTTGGCACCTACCCAAGCCTGCGCGGCCTGTGGGACGCCACCCCGCGCCCGGAGGCTAAACCGATCTTCGACGCGGTGATCGAAGCCCTTGCCGCCACCGCGCGCGCGCTGACTGACCTTCTGCACAACGGCTCGCTGGCGCGGGCCATTGCCGTGGCGGTCCTGGCGATTGCGGGTGCAGCCGCCTGGGCGTTTTCCGGTGGCGGCCACACCTCCGGCACCCGGGCGCTTCTGCCGGTGGATATGGTGGTCGTCAGCCTTTGGGCGGTGATGCTGCTCGCGGCGCTGATCACGCCGGTCTATCACACGAACCGGTTGGTCGCGTTGATCCTGACCGGGGTGGTCGGCCTCTTGATCGCACCCCTGTTCGCGCTGTTCTCGGCCCCTGACCTCGCCCTGACCCAGATTTCGGTCGAGGTGGTGACGATCCTGCTGATGCTCTTGGCGCTGAACTTCCTGCCCAAGACCACCCCGGTGGAAAGCTCGGCCACGCGGCGGCTGTCGGATGCCTTCGTAGCCGGGGTCGCCGGGGCGGGTATCGGCTGGCTCGCCTGGGCGATGCTGACGCGTGAGGCGGCATTTGCCCCCATTTCGCACTATCACCTCGCCCAGTCGAAACCCGGCGCGGGCGGCACCAATGCGGTCAACACCATCATCGTCGACTTTCGCGGCTATGACACCTTTGGCGAGATCATCGTGCTGGGCATAGCCGCCCTGATCATCTTTGCCCTGTCCGAAACCTTGCTTCGCAGCCCCACCGTCACGCGCCGGTTGGCCAGCACCCCCCGCAGGCGTGAGGACGGCGACCGTCATCCGGTCATGCTGGTCGTAGCCACACGATTGCTGTTGCCGATGGCGATGATGGTTGGGGTCTACATCTACCTCCGCGGCCACAACATGCCGGGCGGCGGCTTTGTTGCCGGGCTGGTGTTCGCCATCGCCTACCTCATGCAATACCTCGCCTCGGGCTATGTCTGGAGCCATGGCCGCCAGCGTTATGACCATCATGTGCTGATCGGCTGGGGTGTTCTTGTCGCCTCGTTAAGCGGGGTGGGGGCCTGGCTCTTCGGACTGCCTTTCCTGACCTCGGGCTATGACTATTTCACAATCTGGCCGCTGCAGGAGTTTGAACTCGCCACCGCCTCGATCTTTGATCTGGGGGTGTTCCTCTGCGTGCTTGGTGCCGTGCTTCTTGCCCTCGCCTCGCTGGCACGGCTGGGACTGCGGACGGGCGAGGCGGCAAACACCCGCGCCTTCGACATTGATCCCGCGAAGGAGACCCGCTGATGGAAGCGCTGGTCGCCAGCCTGATCGGGGTTCTGACCGCTGTCGGCGTCTACCTCATGCTGCGACGACGCACCTTTCCGGTGATCCTTGGGCTGACCTTTCTGTCTTATGCGGTGAACCTGTTCATCTTTGCGTCAGGTCGCCTGACGGTGAACGCAGCCCCGATCATCGGCACCGCTGGCACCTACGCCGACCCGCTGCCGCAGGCGCTGGGACTGACCGCCATCGTGATTTCCTTCGGGATGACGGCGGTCCTGATGATCATGGCCATCGGCGGCCATCTTGAGGCCGGGCATGACCGCGTCAACCTTGATCATCCCGACGAGGACCAGCCGCAGGGCCAGCCGGACGATCACCCATGGGATCAGCCATGATGGGCCACTGGATCATCGCGCCGGTGGTGCTGCCGGCCATCGTCGCAGGGGTGATGGTCGTGGCGATGCGCGGCGATCTGATCTTGCAGCGCGCAGCCTCGGTTGCGGCGATAGTCGCGTTGAACGCGATTGCTATGGCGCTTTTGTGGGCGGCGACGGCGAACGGACCCGAGGTTTACTTTCTGGGCGACTGGCCCGCGCCCTTCGGGATCGTGCTGGTGCTGGACCGGCTGTCGGCGATGATGCTGGTCCTTTTGTCCGGGCTGGCGCTGGCCGTGGTGCTTTATGCGATCGGCTCGGGATGGGACGGCAAAGGCGCGCATTTCCATGCCTTGCTGCAGTTCCTGCTGATGGGCATTGCCGGGGCCTTCCTGACCGGCGATGCCTTCAACCTGTTCGTCTTCTTCGAAGTGCTCTTGATCGCCTCCTATGGCCTGATGGTCCATGCCGGTGGGGGCACCCGCACCCGCGCCGGGATTCAATATGTGGCGTTCAATCTTGTCGGGTCGTCCCTGTTCCTGTTCGCGCTGGCGCTGGTTTACGGCGTCACTGGCACGCTGAACATGGCGGACCTGGCGGAAAAACTGCCCGCCCTGCCCGAGGGCGATGTGGCACTGCTGCGCGTTGCCGCCGTCATGCTGATCATGGTCTTTGCGATCAAGGGCGCGCTCGTTCCCTTGCAGTTCTGGCTGCCAGGCACCTATGGCAACGCCCCCGGCGTGGTCGCCGCGATGTTCGCGGTGATGACCAAGGTCGGTGCCTACGCCACTTTGCGCTTCGGCACTCTGGTCTTTCCGCCCGACCTGCCCGCAACCGGCGACCTCCTTGGCACCCTGATCCTGCCCGCAGCACTGGTCACGCTGATCGTGGGCGCGATTGGCACCCTTGGGGCCACGACCCTGCCCCGGCTTGCCGCCTTTGCCGGGATTTCCTCCATGGGAACCGCCTTTCTGGCGATTGCCGCGTTCACGCCGGAAACAACGGCGGTGGCGCTTTACTACGTCCTGCATTCCACCCTCGCGACGGCCGTGCTGTTTCTGGCGACCGATCTGGTCAGCCGCCGCCGCAGCCAGCTCCGGCTTGAGGAGTCTGCCCCGCCCATCGCCGATGCCGGGCTGATCGGTGCGCTCTTTCTGGCTTCGGCCGTCGCCATGGCCGGGATGCCACCGCTGTCGGGCTTCATCGGCAAGCTTCTGATCCTTGACGCCTTCCGCGAGCAGGCAGCGTTGATCTGGCCGGTTGTGCTCGTTTCCTCCTTCCTCATGCTGCTCGGCTTTGCCCGCGCCGGATCGCGGCTGTTCTGGTTGCCGACCGCGACCGTCGCCGAACCGGCCAAGCCGCTGCGGGAGCCTTTGGCGTTCTGCGCCGCCTTTGCGCTTCTGGCAGCACTGGTGGCCTTGACGATCCTTGCCGGTCCGGTCACCGAATGGCTTTCGGGCACGGCGGCCAGCCTTTACGACGGGCAGGGCTACATCGCCGCAAACCGCCTTGGGCAGGAAGGGTGACAGGGATGCAGCGGATTTTCCCCCATCCGGCGCTCAGCATTTGCCTGATCGTTCTTTGGTTTCTGCTGGTTGCCCGGTGGAACCTTGGCAACCTGGTCCTCGCCTGCGTCCTCGCCACGGCGTTGCCGCTCCTGACCTCTGCCTGGTGGCCCGAGCGGCCACGGATGAAGCGCCCGATCGAGTTTGCCGCCTATGTCCTGATGGTGCTTTGGGACATCGTTGTCGCCAACTTTCAGGTCGCCCGCATCGTCCTTTTCATGCCGCGCGACCGGATCCGGTCGGCCTGGGTGACGGTGCCGCTCGACCTCCGCTCACCCGAGGCGATCACGCTGCTGGCTGGCACGATCACCATGACCCCCGGCACCCTGACCGCCGACATGTCGGCCTGCGGGCGCGCACTTCTGGTCCATTCGCTGCACGCCCCCGACCCGGACGCCGTCCGCGACGACATCAAGGCCCGCTATGAGACCCGGTTGAAAAGGATTTTCGAATGATCCTGCCCTACGCCCTGTTCTTCGCCTTTGTCTGCTTTGCGCTGGCGCTGGTCCTGAACCTGATCCGGCTGGTCACCGCCCCAACCCTGACCGACCGCATCCTGACGCTTGACACCATGACGGTGAATGCGATTGCGCTGGTGGTCCTCTACGGCGTCTGGGCCGGGACCGGGCTATATCTCGAGGCAGCGGTGCTCCTGGCCTTGACGAGCTTTGTCGGCACCGTGGCTTATGCCAAGTTCCTGCTGCGGGGGAGCATCATCGAATGACGCTAATCCTTGAACTTCTGATCGCAGCGGTCCTGGTCGGTGGCGGCCTTTTTGCGCTTGTCGGCTCGTATGGATTGTTGCGGCTGCCGCTGGCAATGCAGCGCCTGCATGCTCCGACCAAGGCCACGACAATTGGCGTCGGTGCGGCCCTTCTGGCGTCTTCCTTGGGCGATCTGCCGGGCGGCGGGGCATTCAGCGCACAAGAGTGGTTGATCGCGGCCTTCCTGCTTCTGACGGCCCCGATCTCGGCGCTGTTTCTTGCCAAGACCCTGATCCTGCGGGATGAGGCCGGGGCAGCGCTGCCCGATACAACGACCGGAAAGCCCTGGGCAACCCTGGACCAAACCCGGCAGGACGAGTGATTTTCTGACCATTCGGTCAAATCAGCCGCCGGACAGCTTGCCGGACCCCCGTCCACATGGCATCGTCGGCAGGAACCGGCCCCCATCGGGAAACCCAATGCTTACGCAAACCGCGACCCAGACCGGCCTCTTGCCCCAGGTCACCCATGCCCGGAACGAAGGGATGGCGCTTGACCTCGACTGGGTCGCGTCGGTCCAGGCCAACACTTCGGCAATCGAACTCCGCGCCGCCACCCTGCCCGGACGCCGCAGCGTCAAGAAAGAGTGGCAGGCCGCGTGGCTCTTGAAAGCCGTCAGCCTGATTGACCTGACCACCCTCTCCGGCGACGACACTGCGGGTCGAGTCCAGCGTCTTTGTGCCAAGGCCCGCCAACCGGTGTCACGCGCGATGCTGGACCGGCTTGGATTGCCCGGCCTCACGGTCGGTGCGGTCTGCGTCTATCACGACATGGTGGAAACCGCCGTCCGCGCGCTGAACGGCACGAGCATCCCCGTCGCCGCAGTCTCCACCGGTTTTCCGGCCGGTCTGTCGCCCTTCCGGCTCCGCATCGCCGAGATCGGCGAAAGCGTCCTTGCCGGGGCACGGGAAATCGACATCGTCATCTCCCGCCGCCATGTCCTCACGCAGAACTGGCACGCCCTATATGATGAGATGGCCGAGATGCGCGCCGCCTGCGGTGACGCCCACGTCAAGGCCATCCTTGCGACCGGCGAGCTTGGCACCTTGCGCAACGTCGCTCGCGCCAGCCTTGTCTGCATGATGGCCGGGGCCGATTTCATCAAGACCTCCACCGGGAAAGAGGGCGTGAACGCCACCCTCCCCGTCTCCCTCACCATGGTCCGCGCGATCCGGGATTACGAGGCGCGCACCGGCTTCAAGGTCGGCTACAAACCCGCCGGCGGCATCGCCAAGGCCAAGGACGCGCTGGTCTACCTTGCCCTGATGAAGGACGAACTCGGCCACCCCTGGCTGCAACCCGACCTCTTCCGCTTTGGTGCCTCCAGCCTCTTGGGCGATATCGAACGCCAACTTGAACACCACCTCACCGGCCACTACTCGGCCGGCTTCCGCCACGCGATGGGGTAAGACCGTGGATCATTCCACCGGACCAATCGGGACAGGCGCCCCCCTCCCCCCTCGTGGGGGAGGGATGGGGTGGGGGGGCACCCGGCACAGCGCCCCCCACCCCCATCCCCTCCCCACGAGGGGGAGGGGAAGCGCAGACCTCCCCGCATCTTCTTATGCCATCAAAGGGCAGCAGCCATGACCATCAAGGAAATCTTCGACAGCATGGCCTACGGCCCCGCCCCCGAAAGCGCGTCCGAGGCCCTCGCCTGGCTCGCCAACCACAACCACGCCTTCGGCCACTGGATCGACGGCGCGTTCACCAAACCGGGGCAGACCTTCCCGACCTCCAACCCCGCCACCGGCAAACACCTGGCCGAGATCACGCAAGGGTCCGAGGCCGACGTCACCGCCGCCGTCAAAGCCGCCCGCCGCGCGCAACCCGGCTGGGCCAAACTCCCCGCCCATCAGCGCGCCAAATATCTCTACGCCCTCGCCCGCCTCACCCAGAAACACTCCCGCCTCCTCGCCGTCCTTGAAACCCTGGACAACGGCAAACCGATCCGCGAGTCGCGCGACATCGACATCCCCCTCGTCGCTCGCCATTTCTCCTACCACGCGGGCCTTGCCCAGCTCCTCCCCTCCGAACACCCCGACCTCCAACCATTGGGCGTCTGCGGCGCGATCATCCCGTGGAACTTCCCCCTTCTGATGCTCGCCTGGAAGGTCGCCCCCGCGCTGGCCGCAGGCAATACCATCGTCCTAAAACCCGCCGAATACACCCCCCTCACCGCCCTCCTCTTCGCCGAAATCAGCCGCGAGGCAGGCCTCCCCAAGGGCGTCCTGAACATCGTCACCGGCGACGGCACCACCGGCGCGGCCCTCGTCGACGCCGACGTGAACAAGATCGCCTTCACCGGCTCCACCTCCGTCGGCAAGCGCATCCGGCAGGCCACCGCAGGCACCGGCAAAGCCCTCACCTTGGAGCTCGGTGGCAAATCTCCCTACATCGTCTTCGACGACGCCGACCTCGACAGCGCCATCGAAGGCCTTGTGGATGCCATCTGGTTCAACCAGGGCCAGGTCTGCTGCGCCGGCTCCCGCCTCCTCGTCCACGAAGGCATCGCCCCCCGTTTCTACGACAAGCTCAAGCGCCGGATGGACGGGTTGCGGATCGGCGACCCCCTCGACAAGGCCATCGACATCGGTGCCATCGTTGACCCGATCCAGCTCGACACCATCACCCGCCTCGTCCAGGACAACCCGGAGGGCGACCACTACCAGGCCCCCTGCCCCCTCCCTGCCCACGGCTCCTTCTACCCTCCCACCCTGATCACCGGCCTCGGCACGGCCTCCACCCTGATGCAAGAGGAGATCTTCGGCCCCGTCCTCGTCGCCATGACCTTCCGCACGCCCGAGGAAGCCGTCGCCCTCGCCAACAACACCAAATACGGCCTCGCCGCGACGCTGTGGACCGAGAACATCAACCTCGCCCTCGACATCGCCCCGAAGCTGAAAGCCGGGGTGGTCTGGGTCAACGCGACCAACCTCTTCGACGCCGCCGCAGGTTTTGGCGGCGTCCGCGAGAGCGGCTTCGGGCGTGAGGGCGGGTGGGAGGGTCTGATGGCCTACCTCAAACCGGCCGCCAAACCCACGCTCCTCAAACCCGTCCAGCCCCTCGCAGCCCCCACCGACCCACAAGTCGACACCCTCGACCGCACCGCCAAGATGTACATCGGCGGCAAACAGGCCCGCCCCGACAGCGGCTATTCCCAACCCGTCTACAGCCCCAAAGGCCACCTCCTCGGCCACGTCGGCATCGGCAACCGCAAGGACATCAGGAACGCGGTCGAGGCCGCCCACGCCGCCAAATCCTGGGCCAAGACCACCGCCTACAACCGCGCCCAGGTCCTCTACTTCATCGCCGAAAACCTCTCCGCCCGCGCGACAGAGTTCGCCAGCCGGATCAAAGACCTCACCGGCAAACCCGGCACGGCTGAGGTGGAGGCCTCCATCCAGCGCCTCTTCACCTACGCCGCCTGGGCCGACAAATACGACGGGTCCGCCAAATCCGTCCCGATCCGTGGCATTGCCCTTGCCATGAACGAACCGGTGGGAGTGATCGGCATCCTCGCCCCCGACGAATGCCCCCTCCTCGGCCCCATCTCCACCCTCGCCCCCGCCATCGCGATGGGCAACACGGTCGTCCTCGTCCCCGGAGCCAGCCCCCTCTCCGCCACCGACCTCTACCAGATCCTCGACACCTCCGACCTCCCCGCCGGAGTCGTCAACATCGTCACAGGCCCCGCCCCCGACCTCGCCAAATCCCTCGCCGGCCACATGGACGTGGACGCGGTGTGGAGCTTCTCCTCCCACCCAATCTCCGCCCTGATCGAGGCCGAGGCCGCCGGAAACCTGAAACGCACCTGGGTCAACCATGGGCGGGCGCGTGATTGGACGGGGGCCGAGGGCGAAGGGAGGGCGTTCCTCTCCCAGGCGACCGAGATCAAGACGGTCTGGGTGCCGTATGGGGAGTGAATATCCGACTATGGGCTTCGTTAGGTTGCGACCTGAGCCGCCCAATCTCTGATAAGGCTACCCAGTCGAGAAATATCACGTTTCGTAAGAGTTCCGCTGTGCATTATCACATTGCGTGAACGCTCAATTGTATCAAACACACTCGCCGCCCAATCAATATCTGGCAGAAACGCCAGAAAAATTTCTTCGTTCTGTCGTATGATATTGATTAAGTTTGGCAGCATTGTGTAATTAATTGGGTCTTCACCCCTTTGAGGGTGCCACTTAATCTTAGACTTGTCATCTCTACGTTTCTCGGCGGCGGTTCTTATTCTCTCTGAAACTTTCTCTTCCCACCAATTTGCTCCTGCGTTCTCAAGCATCACCTTGGTAATAAATTCGCGAACAGTGTTCTCAAATGCCGCAACAGCAGTGTAAACGACCGACATTGCCTTTGCTCGCTCAACCAACTCCGAATCCAGAACTGCTAACCCTGCTAGACCCTCAATCTCTGCAACTTCCCCATCGAATGTCGATCGAGTCTTTCTACCGGCTCTGTCCAGCGCTTCCTCAGTTAGTAATGCTCGGAACACTCCAGCATAGAGTTTTTCCTGACTACTCAATGAGATGCTCCTTCAACCTCTTGAAAATTGCATCATACACTGCGGGATCACGAGTCGAGGGTAAGATTATCTGGAAGTTGTAGTGGAGTCCCCCTAAGGTCAGCGCCGCCTTCTTGGCATTACTGGACGATGGCAGTTCGTCGTTGCCAGTTGCGACCTTTTTTATCTCTTCCACCGCAGCCTCCACTTTCGTTTCGTGGGTGTTCGGATGTTGGGCCGGTTCCGAGAAGTCAGCTAGGCCTACCAATGATTGAAAAGTAAGTGCAAATTTCTCGAGGACAGATTCTGACAGCGAGCCTTGTGAGAGTGTCTTTGCCTTGTTGATAAGTTCATCACGACTAAGCTTGTTTGCATCAAGCTTAATGGAGAATAAATCTGAATAGCCTTCCCTAATCCCCTCTGCTAGAACTCTTGGCGCCTGCGTCTGATCGAGATATCAGAAATACCGATCTTTTGGCTTACCCTCGGCATCCAGAAATCCTAGTTCTCTTAACACTCCTACAATCAGTCTGTCGTTTGACGAACTGAAACCAAGATTTTCAAGAAACCGAACGTTGAATTTTTCAGGGGCTTGAGCGGACTGGATGGATTGAAGAATGGACTTTAGATTTTTGGTGCTCGTGAGGTAGGACTTAGGTAGCGCCATCGTAAATGCACCTCTATGACTGAAACGAGATTATCCGAACATCAGTGCAGATCAACTGTTGATTGTGAAGGGTTAGGGAGACAGCGGCGCACGAAGTAGCCCGATTCGCCCCCCAAGGTTAACGCCCTCCGCCCTCCCCGAGCGTAGAGACGGAAGGAAGACGCCAGAAAGACGGAAAAAAGCCCCCCGTCCCACCCCAAATCCCAAGGATTAACCCAGCGTGCCCAACCCCTTACCCGGAGTCCCTTGCGGCCCTACGCCCGCCCC
>Ga0163144_10012783_pt1 | contig 17582 bp, 18 predicted proteins | sample OliLak19BULKMAT1_FD_123175 | JGI IMG/M metagenome (GOLD analysis project Ga0163144, IMG submission 123175) | Freshwater microbial mat bacterial communities from Lake Vanda, McMurdo Dry Valleys, Antarctica - Oligotrophic Lake LV.19.BULKMAT1 | ecosystem: Environmental > Aquatic > Freshwater >...
TATTTTTTACGCGAAGTAGTTCTCCGTGTTTTACTCCTTCAGGAATTTTAATTTCAACACTACCATCGAGCGTTTCGACTTTATAGAGATTTCCGAGTAATGCGTCTGTTAGTTTTACATGCAATTTTGTTGTCAATGTAAAACCATCACGCACAATAGTGGTATGTGGTTTTACATGAATTTTAATATAGAGGTCTCCCGGTGTACCGTGCACAACTGCTTCACCACGGCCTGTCATTCGTATCATTTCTCCATGTTGAATTGCAGCTGGAATTGCAATACTAATTTCCTCCTCACTTCGTACTACACCTGCTCCGCGACACTGTTCACATTTTTCTTTTGGAATGTGCCCTGTGCCATTACACACGGTACATTCTCGCACGGTTTGAAAGCTACCCATGATACTTCGTCGTGTTTCACGAATCTTCCCATTTCCGTTGCAGGTAGCACAACTCGTGTAATCGGTACCTTTTTTTGCACCTTTTCCACCACAGCTTTGACAGGTGTTGTTTTTAGTTAAAAGCACTTTTCGAGTTATCCCAAAAATTGAATCAGCAAAAGAGAGTTCAATATCTATAGAGATATCTCGTCCTCGGGCTTGCTGTTGCCCTCCGTCACCAAACATATCACCAAAAATATCGTTTATATTGAACTCAAATCCCCCAGCGTTTCCTTGCTGTTGAAAATCACCCCAATTAAAACCTCCAGATCCTTGTGCTCCTGCATTTCCTCCTCCATTCGCACCATTAAATGCATGTCCATATGCATCGTATTCAGCTTTCTTTTTATCATCACCTAGCACAGAATACGCTTCGCTAATAAGTTTAAATTTCTCTTCGTTCCCCGTTTTTTTATCAGGATGATGAATAGCTGCAAGTTTTCGAAAAGCTTTCTTAACCTCTTCTTTGGAGGCACTTTTTTGTAGTCCTAGTATGTCGTAAAAATCTTGTTTTGCCATAAATAGTGAATATACAGTCAACTGATCGTAGCGTGCTCTAGTGATGAAAGAAGTATGTACTTCTTTCATCAAAGAACATACTATTTTGAATCAGGTTGTGGTTCTTCGTTTATTACTTCCGCATCAGTTACAGGTTCTTCATGTTCAGCTTTTGTTTCAGACTGAGCTTTTTCTTGAGATGCTTTTTGAATAATCTCACCTATTTTCTGTAATTCTGTAGAAAGTTCTTGTGTAGCTGTTTCAATAGCTACTTTATCATCCTTGTCCTTCACTTCTTTAACACCAGCAATTTTTTGTGTAATAGCAGTTTTTGTTCCCTCGTCGATCTTGTCTACATGCTCACGAAGAGATTTTTCGGCAGTATAGATAAGTTGATCTGCACTATTGCGAGTTTCTATTATCTCCTTCTTCTTAGCATCTTCGTCTTTATGATCTTCAGCCTCTTTTTTCATTCGTTCAATATCTTCTTTTGATAAACCTGAACTAGCCTCAATACGAATTGATTGCTCTTTGCCGGTAGACTTATCGATAGCTTTTACATTGAGAACTCCGTTACTGTCTACATCGAATACCACCTCAATTTGTGGCACTCCACGAGGTGCTGGTGGAATTCCATCAAGCACAAATCGTCCAAGTGATTTATTGTCCGCGGCTTGTGAGCGTTCACCTTGTACAATGTGAATTTCAGTTGATGTTTGATTGTCAGCAGCTGTTGAAAACACCTGCTCTTTTTTTGTAGGAATATGTGTATTTCGTTCAATGAGCTTTGTAGCTACCCCACCCATAGTTTCAATACCAAGAGAAAGTGGAATGACGTCAACAAGAGTAATGTCATGCACGTCTCCTTGTAAAATCCCCGCTTGGATTGCCGCTCCAAGCGCAACTACCTCATCTGGGTTCACTGATTTGTTTGGTTCTTTACCAAAGAGCGTTCGAACTTCATCAACAATCTTCGGCATACGTGTTTGTCCACCGACCATAATAATCTCATCGATATCTTCCTTTTTAAATGAGGATGCTTCAAGTGCACGTTTAGTAATTTCAATTGAACGGTCGATAAATTCAGCTGAAATATCTTCAAGTGTTGCTCTTGAAAGCTTAATAAGAAGGTGCTTTGGCCCGTCACTTCCTGAAGTAATAAATGGAATATTAATTTCAGTTTCTAAAGCAGATGAAAGTTCAAGTTTTGCTTTTTCAGCCGCTTCGTCAAGTCGTTGTAAGGCAAGTGGGTCTTTACCAAGATCAATACCATCAGTTTTCTTAAACTCAGCAATAAAGTGCATTACAATTTTCTGATCGATATCTCGTCCTCCCATGTGGGCGTCGCCGTCGGTTGATTGCACCTCAACTACATCATCTCCAACTTCAAGTACCGTTACATCAAACGTACCTCCCCCAAAGTCGTACACTACAATTTTCTCCTCTTTCTTTTTGTTGAAACCGTATGCAAGAGCTGCTGCTGTAGGTTCATTAATAATACGAAGTACTTCTAGTCCCGCGATTTTACCAGCATCTTGGGTTGCTTTTCGTTGCGCGTCATTGAAGTACGCAGGTACTGTAATCACTGCTTGAGTGATAGTTTCACCAAGTTTTGCTTCAGCATCCAACTTTAATTTAGAAAGAATCATTGCTGATACTTCTTCAGGTCGGTATTGCTTTTCTGCCAGAGTGACCATTACTCCACCATCTGTTCCTTTTTCAACAATGTACGGAACAATTTTTTTATCACTTTGAACCGCATCTTCGTCAAAGTTATGTCCCATAAAGCGCTTGATACCGTAGATGGTATTTTGTGGGTTTGTCACTGCTTGGCGTTTAGCTATTTGTCCAACAAGTCGTTCTTTTGTTTTTGAAATTGCAACAATTGATGGTGTAGTACGATTACCTTCTGCGTTTTCAATTATGACCGGTTCTCCAGCTTCAATAATTGCTATCGCTGAATTTGTTGTACCAAGGTCGATTCCTAAAATTTTTGCCATATTTTTTTAAAGTTAAATATTATAATTATTCTTTATATTCACCTACTGTTACTCGTGCAGGTCTAATAAGTTCAGTGTCACCATCTTTATGTCGAACATAACCGTTTTGTATAACCGAAATTACTTTTTGGTTTTGTTCAATTTCTGTAACAGGAATAGTTGTCATTGCTTCATGCATGGCAGGATTAAACTCCTCACCTAAGGGATTTGTCTCGCGCACATTATATGAGGTAAGTATAGATTGTAATTGGGTATAAATTCCCTCAATTCCTGTTCTCCAATTAGCATCACTCGCGTCCATACCCTTTGTGTCCTGCAGTGCCATCTGAAAGCTGTCACACAAAGGTATTAGCTTTTCTATTTGTGTAGTACTAGCGCGTTCTTTGTCTCTACTACGTTCATCTTCAAGCCGTCTCTTGCCGTTAAGGAATTCGGCTTTTGCTCTTTGGAGGTTTTCAAGATATTCCATCTTTTCACCTTCACATGCTTTTAACTTCGCTTTTAATTTTTTAATTTCGTCTGTGCTATTTTCTTCAATGTCATGTAGTTCTGAGTCTTCATGCTCTTCTCCATCTACAGATTCTATGTCATCGGAAATATCTTCTTCGTTCATATTTTTTAACATAGCAAAATGATTATAACTGTAAAAGTTGTTAGTGTAAAGAGAATTTTAATCAAGCCCTGATTATCTTTTTTACTTTATTATATTTATGTGTTCTAACAATTTTTCTACTTGCAGATTTGATATACTATTAACACCACGGTAAAACGTGGGATGTTGTGAGAAGAACAATCGAAAGAAAAGTTACTCACGAACACTCTTTGAATCACTAGTGTTTCAATCGCAAGAGAAGAGAGACTAGACACAAAGACAGTGACGTATCATAGATGTACGTTAAGACGAAGAAGCGCACGCGTTTCTAACTTTGCGGGAGGTAAACAGCAAAGTGTATCGTTATAATTTGATTCACGTACGTTATAGTAAAAACCTCAGGCCTAGCCTGGGGTTTTTACGTGAAATGAGCCACAGAGCGCAAGCGACAATGGCGAATTTCCGTCCAATTTTTCGCGCTGTCCAAGAACAAAATGTTGTGCCTCAGCTTTGCTGTGCACAACATTTTGTTCAGCGAAAAAATGGACGCCTCCAACGCTCAACCTACTCCGTAGTTCCCCAGCGACAATGGCGAATTTCTTTTCTTACTGAAACAAACGAGTGACTAAATAAAAGTTTATTTTTATTTATGGAACGAGTGCAGTTTCAGAAAGTTTACTTACAGAAACGGTCCACTTTGTCACTATTTTCTTCGCTCCACGCTCATAAAATAGTAGGCAAAGTCTTGCGAAAGTGTCCCACACTTTCTCACCCAGTTTTCGCGCTGACCTAGTTTCTAAGGAGACCGCAGTCGACTACATCGTGCCCTTCGGGTATAGAAACAGAAATACTCTTGTGGTAGAACGAGAGCTTGAAGTAGAGCCTCAGCTTGTTATGCTCTACGTAAAGCTCAGCGGCAGGACGCAAGCGTGTTTTCTCCCTTGAAGGTCGAAAACACTAAGCGTCTGCATAAGGAAAATATGGTCGCACTATCGTGCTCCTTATTTTCCTAAAAAACTGCTGGAACTCCCGAACGCTCAGTTAGCTCCGTCCCATTCATACTTCAAATTTCGTAAAGCTAGGTTTAACTTGGCTTTTAAAATTGTGTATTTTATTTTTATCGTTTCCACAAGTTACTAAATATAAGTTTGCACTTTGTGCAGATTCTACTAAGTACTCTCGGGCACATCTCGACTCGTAGAAAATTCTCGACATTGTTTTACTGCATTAGGAATAGTAAAAAAATGTTTGCGACTCCAAAGCATGAAAAAGGCTCCAAATGAAGTCTTTTTTCTATCTCTTTGTCCTCCTCACATCTTGTAAACATCGGTGTGTCCAAGCAAGTTTGGAACAGAGTAAAAGATAAGAAATTATCTTTTTGTCACAAGTCACTAACTATAATTGTTCGCTTTGCTCCAATTCTAGAAAGTGTTTTCGACCCTGTCTAGACTGTTTTTGCATTAGGAATAGCAAAAACATGTCTGCGACTTCAAAGCGTTAGAAAAAAAGGCTCCGAAGGGAGCCTTTTTTTCTAACGCTTTGACCATTGTGGTCTTCGTCGTGCTTTGAGAAGTCCGAATTTTTTTCGTTCAACTGAACGCTGATCTCGTTTGAGAAAACCGAGTGGTTTTAATACAGAACGGCGAGTTGCTTTTTCCTTAACGAGTGCTCGGGCAATACCAAGGCGAATTGCTTCAGCTTGAGCAGAAAGACCAGAGCCACTTACTTTAACAGTAATAGTGTAGTCTTCAATACCAGCTTCTTTTGCTTCAAGTACAGAGAGTACATCTTTTTGATGAGCTAGTATTTTAAAATACTCGATAAGTGGGAGATCATTTATTACAACTGTCGTTGTTTTTGCGATTGTAAGACGAACACGTGCAGTGGCTGTCTTTCGTCTTCCAATCCCTTCGTTATATCGCAAAACCCCGTTAGAAGTCTTCGGTACAGTTTCTTTTGTTATTTTTTCTGCAGTTGTCATAATTTTATAAATATTGTTTGTTAGAATTCTAACGGGGCATGTTACTCAGTTACATTAAGGTTTTTCATCATTGTTGTCTGCAGTCGGTTTTTTGGGAGCATACCTTTGATTGTACGGCGAACTGGTTCACTGTACCCAAGACGTTTTCCAAGATGATCCATGGTCTCTGTTTTTCGTCCACCTGGATATCCAGAGTATGATTGATAAATCTCCTTTGTTTTTTTCTCAGACAAATCCAACTTGCTTGCATTAATAATGTGTACTGTTACCTCCGGAGCAATATTTCTTGCAAATGAAGTTGAGTTTTTGCCAATGAGATATGAAGCAGCAAGTGTTGCAACTTTACCGAGTCGTTGACCTTGTGCATCTATAGTAAATTCTTTTTTTGTAGTTTCTGTTTCCATATATAGCTATTATACGTATTCAATTACAGATTCATCACGCCCTGCAAGTGTGCGACCCATTTTGATAACCCGTGTATATCCGCCGTTACGTTCTTTGTAGCTTGGAGCAATTTCTTCAAAAAGTTTTTTGATAGTATCTGCTTCTGGCTCACCGAGAACAGATGCTGCTCGTCTACGCGCAGCAAGAGTGCCTTCTTTTCCATAGGTAACAAGACGCTCTGCAAAAGCACTTAATTCTTTAGCTTTTGCTGTAGAAGTTTTAATTTTCCCTTCAATAATAAGAGAGATAGCAAGACCACGCATCAACGCTTTACGTTGATCTCGTGGACGCCCAAATTTTCTGTTTTGATTTCCGTGTCGCATATAATTTATTCGCTCAGTCCTACACTAAGTCCTTTCAATAGTTCGACAATCTCGTCGACACCTTTTGGACCAATTCCGTCAAGCGCTAGAATATCATCTTTTTTCTTTCGCACAAGCCCTCCTATAGTTCTGATGTTGGCTTCTTCAAGTGCTGCAAGCGTTCGTGAAGATAAATCTAGAGTCTCAATTCTAGTTTTTAGTATGTCAGGATCAACTTCTGTTTTATCAACATCAGCTGGTACTTCTACAATAACAGCAGCAGACTGTTCATGGTTTTGATCTTGAAAACCAATAATTGATTTTAGTTGATGAATCATCACTTCAATAGATTCTTCCAGTGCTTCACGAGGACTCATGGTACCATCGGTTTCAATAAAAACACGAAGACGATTATAATCTGTCCGATCCCCTACACGCATGTTTTCAACTTCGTAGTTAGCTCGTCGTATAGGTGTAAATACTGCATCAAGTGCAATAGTGCCAATTTCCACCTTATCTTTTTGATGAACTTCACGTGGGATATACCCTAGTCCTTCTCAACTTTCATTTCAATAACAAGTTCAGTTGTTTTTGAAGTTATTTCTCCGATAATTTGCTCAGGACTCAGAATTTCGATTTGTGAAGGACATATAATATCACCAGCTGTAATAATACCAACACCTTTTTTCTTTAATGTGATAGTAATTGGTTCACTTGTATGTGAAGCAATACGGATTCTCTTAATGTTTAGTAAAATAGTGATAATGTCTTCTTTAACTCCCTCAAGAGTAGAAAATTCATGAGCAACTCCATCAATTTTTACTTGTGTTATCGCAGCTCCAGGAAGAGAAGACAATATAATACGTCGTAAAGAGTTTCCGAGAGTATGACCATACCCAGGGTATAGACCATCTATTTCATAGACACCACGAAAATCTTCTTCTGATACAATTCGTGGCTTTGATGGTAGCGCAATGTTTGTCTCTAACATAGTGTATGATTTAAATGTTATTAAAATGTATTTATCGGCTGTAATACTCGAATACTTGTTCAGGATCAAAGAGAGTTTCTGAAGGAGTATATATCGGTAACGCAGTTATCGTACCCTCGAGTTTTTTTCCATCCATAGAAAGCCATGTAGGAAGTGACGTACTTTCAAATGTTTCTGTAAAAGCAACAAAGAGAGCTGACTGTTTGCTTCCTTCACGAATCGTAAGAATATCTCCAACGCGAACTTTTGCAGAAGGTATATTTAGTTTTTTTCCGTTAAGTAAGATATGACCGTGTGACACCATTTGACGTGCAAAACGACGTGTTTTAGCCAAACCTAGTCGATATACGGTGTTATCAAGTCGTTGCTCTAATCGAGTCATTAAACCAAGAACTGGTTGTTCACTTTTCAAAATCGCTTCATCAACATATCTACGTAATTGTTTTTCAGTAATACCGTAGGTAAAACGCATTTTTTGTTTTTCAATAAGCTGACGTTTATAGTCACTCATTTGTCCAGGCTTTCGTTTTGATGTTTTACCTTGTTTTGACGCAGAAAGAGCAAACTTTTGAGTTTGCGTTTTTTCGAAGATTGGTGCTCCGAGGCGTTTTGCTATTTTAAATTTAGGTCCTATTTTCATACAAGTACTTAGTTATTAGATTCTACGTGGTTTAGGTGGTCGAGGTCCATTATGTGGCACCGGAGTCATGTCAGTGATTTTACTCACTCCAATACCTTTACCTGAAAAAGAACGCAATGCAGACTCTCGTCCAGCTCCAACCCCTCGAATAATAACTTCAGCCTCCTTCATACCCATCTGCAATGCTTTTTCGCCGATTATTTCGCCTACTTTTGCTGCTGCAAAAGGAGTACTTTTTCGCGAACCTTTAAAACCTAGGGCACCACTACTTGCTGCCATTACTGTGTTCCCTTTTGTATCACAGAGCGTAAGAATGGTGTTGTTGAATGTTGCAAGTATATTCAACCGTCCATTTACCACTTTCTTTTTCGGAATTCTATTAAGAGCTCGAGAAGTACCCGAAATATCTGATCCGCCACCTTTTTTTATGATTCGTTTCTTACCCATAGGAAAATCATTACCACTAATAAATACTAAGTTTTTTCAAGCTTACGCTTTCCAGATCCCATTGTCTTCTTTACGCCCTTAAGAGTTCGAGCGTTTGTCTTTGTTCGTTGACCACGTGAAGGCAATCTTTTCGCATGGCGGGAACCACGATATGATTGAATATCCTTTAAACGTTTGATATTTGACGCTACTGTTCGCTTTAGTTCTCCTTCAATAGTAAAAGCTTCTACTTTTTCTCGAATTGCATTTTCTTGTTCTGTTGAAATCTCCGTTGGTTTTGTAAATTCTTTTATACTTAATTCTGAAAGAATATCCAAAGCTCGTTGATGACCAATACCATGGATGGATGTGAGTCCAAATTCGAGGTGTTTATTATCTGGAATTGTAATACCTGCAATACGCATATGTTTATCCTTGACGCTGTTTGTGGCGTGGCTTTAACTTATTAATAACGAAAACCCGACCACGTCTTCGAACGATTTTGTCGTCTGGGCTCATTTTTTTAACTGATGATCGAACTTTCATAATTTTAAAGACGTTTTGTTATTCTTCCTTTCCCGCCGTATGGGTCTTGTACAATGGCAACCTTGTCTCCAACGAGAACACGAATTCTAAACTTCCGCATCTTGCCAGCAAGATATGCGATTTGTTTTTCATTCGTCTCATCTATCGTGACTCGAAAAAGCGCATTTGGGAGCGCTTCTTCTACAGTTCCGTAGACAAGGTTATCTTGTAATTGATCCATTAAACGTGCATGAGTCTAGCAAATAAAACAAAATCAGTCAAGAGGTACGGTGACTCTTTGTCTATGTCTACTCATTGATTACCTCAATAATCTTAATCTCATTCATGTCAGTAGGAAATTTTGTCTTCCAAAACGGGCGGATGACAGCATTAGCTTTTTTAATTGCTTTAAATTCACCTAAAACAGTATTTATAGATGACTTTGGAGCATTAACAAGCTGTGATTTTAATTTTTCTGAATCATATTTCCAGATAATTTGAGGTTTACCAGTTATAGTAAATGAAAATCCAGATAACAGACTTATATCCGTTGCGCTTGTAGTACTGTTGGTATATAAAAAAGTGAGTACAGAGCTGTCCAAAATACGAACTGGTTCTTCTTCATAGGTAGTTACCGTCTGTCGAGCAATAAACTTAGCAAAATCATCTTCCTTAAAAACAGGTATTCTAAGAGTCACCTTTTCTTTAATTGTTGCAAGATTTTCTCCATATGCAACCGACGGTAATGATTCATATGTGAACGCAACAGCATCTTTAAGTAGCACAAAACCAGCTGGTTTTTCAGCAAATATTCGCTCTAATAATGAATTACGAAGTTCAGTTTGTAATGCTTGCTGGGCAGTTTGGAGTTCACTGTCTTCAATTTTAAACTTTTTACCATTAAAACCTTCAACAAATGTTTTAGTAGATTGACCATAGATAGTTGTATATTCTGGGCTATCTTTAAAACCTGGAATGGTAAATTTACCAGGAGCGACGTTGTACGCTTCACCTGGTTGATCAGCATATACTTCTGCAGTTGTTACTCCCGGTACTTTCTTTGTTCCGTCGAGTGTATAGCCAGGTACAACAGCTGAATCTTTAATTTTAAATATTTTACCATCTGCTGATTCAAAACGGGTATTTGTTACAAGTCGTATCGGTTCTTTTTGCTGTTCGTTATAGATAAAGAGAGTTCCTTTTGCTTGCGTTGTAATCTGTTCTTCGCCAGCTGCTTTTACTTGTTTTTCACCTTCAGCATCTAGAGTCATTATTTCATAGGTAAGCTCCTTTCCTTGGGGGATTTTTTTTGCTTCAAATTGAGCATTAAGGTTGGGTTCTTCGTGACGTGGGTACACAGTAACCTCAGCTCCACCGAGAAGATAACTTGCAAATAATCCTCCACCGGCAACAATGAGAAAAATTGCAATTGCTATAACTAAAGAGCGATTTTGCTTTTTATTACCATCCACAATATGGATGCTCATCGTTTCTTCAGCATCTTCTTGTTCAGTGATAATAGGTCGTCGAGTTGCTTGTAATACAGGCGTACCAGGAGGATTCCCCTCATGTCTTTTACGTGTCTGTGCAGGACGTATATCCTGTAGATTCCACTTTTGTGTCATATCATAAGTATACAGTAGACTACGTTTTTAGTATGGGTAGGTGTGCACACCATTTAGTATAGTCAGTATCACAAAATTCATCTGTTGTTTTAGTGTATATGTAGTTACTGTAGTTCTAAGGCTCTATAGGTACTTTTTTTGTGAAAATAATGTATTGAAACAGCAAGTGCCGTGTCTTCAAGAGACCTCTTGCCAAGTATCTGTGAGGTAAAGTTGTGTACGAAGTGCGTATTTTTTGTACAATTTTCGGCTGCTTTTTTGATATGGTATCCAAAAAAATCCTCAGTGTTTTTTGATGTATGTAAAAAAAGTGTTGACGGAATTGAAAGTGAGTCAGCAGTATGCATAAAAAGTTCTGCAATCTGTTCTTGATATACAGTATAAAGTGCTTCTATTTTTTCAGCATTTTTTTCTCCATAGAGTGCAGTGATGTCTGCACCATTCTTTAAAACAGCATAGGCCTCTTCTTTTGAAATGTTACAAATAATGGAAAGCTCACGTGCGAGACTATACATACCTACAGGAATATGTGTCACAAAAAGTAATACATCATCACGAACAATACCTATTTCAGTTGCTTCGTTTGTTATGTCAACCAAGCACACCTCAGTAGTATCAGGATGTAAATGCCTAAGCACTTGGTAGTACATATACATGAACGAATACGAGCTTGCTGTTGTTTTTGGAAGTATTTTCTCTTGCAATTGCGTAATAAGTGGTGGGATGTGATTTTGCACAAGCTGACTGATGTGTGACAAATCAATGCTATGGGCGCTATTGCCGATTGGATGTTTTGTATCATAACCGTTTAACTGTACTCGAACGGTAGTCTCTGCTATTTTTTCCAAATCAATTGATTGTACTAATGCTTGTTCATCAAAGACATTTGAAGTATCGTTAGTTGCTGTAGCTATCAAGTCCTCTATTATTTTCTTTGTTACAATAAATGTAATTTCATCTTCAAAATGGATATTTTTTGTAACAGTAAATGCCCACGGTGCTGAAACAGCAACTTGCAGTGAGTGTATTTTTAGTGGTTTCTCCATAGAACGAAGTGTTGTCATCCCCGATCCTCCAAGTTCTAAAAATGCATTAACAATTGTTGTTTGAATATCTTTTTGTAAAGCTTTTTCATCGGTCACATCTTTAATAAGCATATGTTCACGATGTGACCATATAACTTCGTATTGGTCAGTGTCTTGCACAGATGTCACAATAGCAACACCAACGCTCCCTGAGCCAATATCAACAACTACACCGCAGGTTTCATTTAGAACTTCAGAGTGAAAGAATGACATTGTATATATAGTATACAACCTTCATGCATTATTTTTGCCGTATCTCCACACTAACACTCTTGTACAAGTATCGTTTTTATTCTTGGAATTTCAAAAAGAAACCGCCCAACCAATTGAAGAGGCCGGGAAGGCTTCTTTAGTTTGGTGGGCGGTGTTAGTCCGCCAAGATCTGTGGTAAGACATCAGACAGGTATTGTCCGCGCTCCAGTACGATGTGGCGACAACCAGTCTGGGCGCGAGCTTCGGCTACCCACTTTTGGAAGTTACTCATCAACGACTCGACCACTGGAGTCTTCTTGATGAGTTTATTCAGCCTCTCGCGGTAATCTGCCTCCTGGCTTTCGTTTGGGTAGACAAGGATCACATTCTCGCCCCGGTTTACCATCTCTTGCACCACAACGGGGTGGGAGGACATCAGGACGATATTTGCGCTACCTCGTAATGTGATAGCTACATCGCAATAGTTTTGAGGCCACTGCGGGTTTGGAGTGAGTCCGTCGAGGCATGTCGCATCAGGACGCCTCCACAAAAACTCAGCGGGCAGTAGCTCTTTTGCTTTCAATTTCGGGTCGTCAGCAAGATCGCCTTGGCCGGTGCCGACTTGTGCACATATAACAACGAACTTAGACATTGATTTTCTCCCTTTTCTTTAAAAATTAAAACACCATTATATATAAAAGTCAAATATATTTTGAGAATCTGTTCCATTTTGAGTTATAATCGTGAATCTTTACTAAAAAGTAAAGATTTTAACGATTATCATTGACATAATCGTTAAAATTACTATAATACTGCTTATATGTCACGTATTCCTAAAACCTTTGAAGCGATAGTATTTCTACGAGAACGGTACTATAAAGCCCTGTCTGGTAAAGAGTCACTGGTACAACTACTTGATGAAACAGAGATTTCGGAGTATGTCTATAACTCCAATGCTATTGAAAATAGTACACTGACACTAGAAGAAACTGAGAAGATATTGATGCACATTGACCTGTCACGATTTATCAGTGAGAGAGAATTGTTTGAAGCCAAAAACCTTGCAGTGGTGATGGATTATATTAGAAAAAAAGCGAAAAGTACTGACCTGTCAAAAGAACTTCTTTTACTTCTTCATACTATGCTACTTAGTAATATACATGCGGATATTGCAGGACGTTTTCGATCACTAACCGAATGGGTAAAAGTAGGCAATTATATCGCCGCTGATCCTGTAGAAATACATCCATTACTTGACTCTATGCTTATTGAGCTACAAACCAATACACATGAGCATGTCATTAGAAGGATTGCTAAGTTACATCTTACCTTTGAACACATTCATCCATTTTGTGATGGTAACGGGCGAATTGGTCGTGTTTTGAATAATTTTATCCTATTAAAGGAAGGCTATATATCAATAAATATAGCTTTTATCAATCGTGCAGACTATTACCAAGCGTTCCGGTCCTTTAATGTAGACGGAGACACTAGTCTTATGGAGGTGATTGTAGGACGAGCACTGACAAACAGTTATCATAAGAGGCTGGCATATATGGAGGGCAAAAAAATTGTATCACTGCAAGATTTCTCTAGACTCTCAAAGCAATCAATAAATAACGTCATCAACAAAGCACAGCGACAAACTATAGAAGCATTTATCGAGAAAGGTATTTGGAAAATTGGAGTGTAAAGTAGCACCAATTCTAAGTTTAACCTTGAGTTTAGAAATTACTCAAGTACCGCTTTAATTCGTCTTACTCCAGCTGATGAAGACTCTTCTTTAATTATTTTAAAAGTCCCTTGTATATCTTCAAGTCTCGTTACGTGTGGGCCCCCACAGAGTTCTCGTGAAAATACTTCCCCGTTGGTTCCTGTCATTGTATATACCTTTACTTCATCAGGGTATCTATCCCAGAAACTTGCTTCAATAGTAGGATCTTTTTCAGCCTCGTTTTTTTCCATCATAGTAATTGTGACGGGGCCACCGAGGGCAATTGCATTGTTAACAAATGCTTCAACTTGTTGTAATGTAGCTGACTCAATTTTTTCATGATGCGTAAAATCGTAGCGGAGACGTTCTCCAGTAATGTTTGACCCAGCTTGGTGGACATGAGTACCAAGAATCTTTCGTAACCCTGCAAGCATAAGGTGTGTTGCGGAGTGGTACTGTACAACCTGTTCTGAATTATCTGCGAGTCCCCCTTTGAACTTTTGTTCTGCACCTGCTCGTGATAATTCCTTATGTCCTTCCATAAGCTTTTGAAAACCTTTGATATCTACGACAAGCCCCCTTTCATGTGCAATTTCTTCAGTGAGTTCAATAGGAAATCCGTACGTAGTAAACAACTCAAACGCATTTGAAGCTGAAATGGCCTTGACTGTAGTTGGCGCAATTGATTTGTCGATTACTTTTTTGTCATCAACTATTTTAGAAGATACGTGAATCTGTAAAGAAATTTTTTCATATTGTTTGATTCCGTTTTGTAGTGTTTTTCGAAATTGCTCTTCTTCTTGAGCTATAATAAGAGCTATTGAGTCTGACTTTTCCGCTATGTAAGGGTATACGTCTTTATACATCTGAGCAATTGGTTCTACAACGTTTGCAAACGTATTTTCCCCAATACCAAGTATGTCCGCATGGCGAACTGAGCGTCGAATAAGTCGCCTGACAAAGTATCCTTGATCAGAGTTACCTGGTTCAATCCCGTCAGCAATAAGAAATACCGTAGCTTTCATGTGATCAGCAATAACACGAAATGATTTTGTATGGGCTTCATTTTCGCCGTACACTTTACCTGAATGCTTTTGGAAATAATCTAAAATCGGTTTGTGGTTAGTTGGAAATACGTCAGCACTATTGTTTGAAGCTGCAGCGATACGTTCAAGTCCACCTCCGTAGTCAACATTTTTATTTGGAAGATTTGTAAAACCACTCTCAGTTTTAACATATTCCATAAACACTGAGTTTCCAAGTTCAATATAACGTCCACAGTCACAGTTTGGATGACAGAGTTCTCCCCACATAGTGTCATGAGTGATGTCTGGAAACAGATAAAAAACTTCGCTATCTGGTCCTCCAGGCTCACCTGCAGGCATACTGCCCGGTCCTCCTGCACGACTCCACCAGTTTTTATCAGAATAGAAGAAAATACGCCCTCCTTGGTCTCCAACTTTGTACCCATTTTCTTCACTTCCAATTTCAACTTGCTTAGTGTGTAGTGAAGCATTTGAAAACAGCTCTGTCCAAATTTCAGCACTTTCCGTATCTTTAGGAATATGTGCTTCTTCGTTACCACTGTAACAGGTGACATATATTCTACTTGGATCAAGTTTAATTTCTTCTGTGAGGAACTTCCAGAAGTTTCTAAGTTGCTCTTGTTTAAAGTAGTCACCGAGTGACCAGTTACCAAGCATCTCAAAAAAAGTTGTATGACGATTATCACCCACTTCTTCAATGTCACCAGAGCGGAAACATTTTTGAGAATTAGCAATCTTGGTTCCCATAGGGTGCTTTTCCCCCATAAGGTATGGGATAAGTGGTTGCATGCCACTGCCAGTAAAAAGCGTTGTTGGGTCGTTTTCTGGCACCAATGCAGAAGATGGAACAATCGCATGTCCATTTTTAGCCATAAAGGCAAGATACTTTTCTCGAATTTCGTTTGGAGTCATACTGAAAAGAACTATAGCAAATTTTTTAAATTATGACAGTTTTTTAGTTGCTGATTTTTGTTTCTTGGCACGTTTCATAAACTCATCAATTTCTGCTTCAAGAACCAATAAACCATCCTCTAAAGCCTTTTTACTATTTATATCAATTCCAATAGTAGCAAAAATGTCATCAACTGAGGCTTTGCGACCACTGGAGAGAAAAGTTTCAACTTCTGTTACGTATGATTCATTGTCTTTGTACTTCTTAAACATCATACCGCTTGCGATATTACCAAAAGAATAGCTGTATTGGTAAAAATTCATCCGGTAGTGCATTTTGGCAACGATAAGATGCCCCTCGTCACCATTAAATGTTATTGCAGTACCACAATACGCCTTAAAGTGTCGACACAAACAGTCACTCATCTCTTGCCAGGTCATAGCCCCCTCTTTACGAATAGTGGTATGGATTTCAAGTTCAGCATTGTACCGTGCAACACACATCATTATGGTGCTTATTTTGTCACATATAAGGCTGTGTAAGTGTGATATTTTTTCATCGTTAGTAAGTACCTTCAACAGTTTTTCACCAACAACTGCTTCAAAAAATGTACTTGCTGTTTCAGCAGTTACAATTGAGTGATCATCATAGAGGACAGATTGTATTTTACTGCGATGAGCATGTATAGCATGACCCATTTCATGGGCAAGAGTACGTACTGATTGAAAATCATTTGCATGATTTAATAATACGAGCGTTGGAGTATGTGTGCTACTTGAACAATATGCCCCACCACCCTTCCCCTTTTTTGGATACACATCAATTTGACCTTTACATAACATAGTATCAAAAATCTCTCCATAGAGTGGGTTAAAAGAGTAGAATGCATCTCGACAGATAGTAACTGCAGTATCAAACGACACAGAAGGCAGTGTGGCATCAAAGTCTTCTCTGTCGATATATTCAATTTTTTCACCTTGTAGTTTTGCTTTAAATGCAAAAAAATTCTTCGAAAGTGCGTATCCTTTTGTTGTTACTACCTCAACTAATGTTTCGATATTTTTTTCATTTTGGTCGTATGAGAGTGCTGTAGCAGAATATGGCTTTTTATATCCACGCAACTCATCGTTTATTTTTTTGTCTGTAACAAGTGCATTTAATTCATTTTCTGCTATAGGTCCAAACGCAGTAAAAGCTTTTAAACACTCTCCCCACATGAGATGTCTCTCCTTTTTTGGTAAGTCCATGAATTGCATCATGGCGCCGTTTAGGGGTATGTCTTTGCCTTTAAACCGTATAGTAATGGTACTGAGCATTTTTTCTGTTCCAGAAATCCACATTCCTCTTGAAGTTTGAGATTTTAAATTGAGAATTTTTTCTTCCGGTTCGCTGAGAGTAAATTGAGCAGTTTCAAAAACACCTTTCAAATAGAAATGAAACTCTGCAAGAGTTTCATCCTGCAAAAACTCTTTCTGTTGTGCTGTCCCTATCTTTGAAAGAGTAAGTTCAAAAAAAATGACACTGTTACCTGTTTTTGTAAGTCTCTCTTCAATTTTGTTAAGAATTTTTTCTGCTTGAGTATCTTGTGCGTTTAATGATAGTCTATACGAAAAATAGTATGCAGACATAGATATTGGTTGCATTGAAAGATTTTTTGAATCACGTAATGCTTTTAAAAGAGTTTTGGCGTTGTCTGTAAATGAAGCATTTTTATATTTTTTTACAAACTGTGCGTACGCTTTTTCTCCTTCAGCTATATCAATCTCAATTTTTGGATCTTTTGCACTTTTATAAAAAAAATGCGCTAAATCCCACTCTGTTTTATAGGTAGTTAACGGGGGCAGTTTATAGGTTGGAATGTATTTAAAATCGTTCCTGTTCTTCTTTAGTTTTTTTGACATTGATTACAAATTTTTTATACTCTTCAAATACATTATTAAACTCCACAATGATATCATTTTTTAGATTTCTATTCAGTGCATTACTGATATCTTGGTACATAAGCACTCTATCTTCCAAACTACCAGTAAAATCTGCCATAAAGCGTACATGATCATCATAATATTCCTCAACAATGGTGCGCATATTGTGAATTTTATCGGCACTTGCCACTATGAGTGCGTCCTGTGATGCTTTTCGCAATGAGTGTGCATAGTGCACTTTCTGCTCTTTCCATGTTAATTTTTCAAA
>Ga0163144_10012786_pt1 | contig 17577 bp, 8 predicted proteins | sample OliLak19BULKMAT1_FD_123175 | JGI IMG/M metagenome (GOLD analysis project Ga0163144, IMG submission 123175) | Freshwater microbial mat bacterial communities from Lake Vanda, McMurdo Dry Valleys, Antarctica - Oligotrophic Lake LV.19.BULKMAT1 | ecosystem: Environmental > Aquatic > Freshwater > Lake...
GTTGTGTCGCGATGCGCTCGGTCAGCCCGAGCGCGCGCTGCGGGCCCTCGAGCGCACGCTCGCGATCCAGCCCGACAACATCGAGGTCGCGCGCGAGCTCGTGCCGATCTATCGCGAGCAGCGTAATTGGGCGCGGTTGCTCGGCACCTACGAGGTGCTGCTCGGCGCCGCAAATGACGACGACGCCAGGCTCGAGGTGATCGAGTCGCTGCGATCCGTCGCGGACGAGAAGCTCGCCTCGCCGGCGCTGACGCTGCAGTGGGCCTCGGCGGCGTATCGCCTCCGGCCGACGCAGGTGACGTTGCGCGAGAGCCTCGAGCGCGCGGCCGAGCGTGGCGACGGCTGGGACGAGCTGTCGCGCATGTTCGAGGAGCGCATCGCCGACAGGTTGGTCGCGGACGACGAGCGCCTCGTGCTGCTCGACAAGCTCGCTGCGATCGCGCGCGACAAGCTGTCGAAGCCCGACGACGCCCAGCGCTACTACCGGCGCATCATCGGTCTCGATCCGAACAACGCCGCCGCGATGTCGGCGCTCGAGGGCATCTACACGACGACGCGGCGCTGGGACGACCTCGCCGAGGTCTATCGCCGTCGGCTCGAGGTCGAGCACGACGCGGGGGCGCGGCTCTCGACGCTGCGCGGCCTCGCACGATTGCAGGAGGAGCAGCTCGGCGATCTCGATGCCGCCGTCACGACGCACGCTGCGATCCTCGAGCTCGCGCCCGAAGACGGAACCGACCAGCCGGTCGCGCTCGAGTCGCTCGCACGCATCCATCGCAACCGCGGCAACTGGGCGGACCTCGCGGTCGTGCTCGAGCGCAAGCTCGCGCGCGAGACGACGGCGACCAAGCGCGTGTCGTTGGTGTTCGAGCTCGCGGAGATCCGCGGCGCACGTCTGGCCGATCCGGCGCAGGCGACCGCGGGCTTCCTCGCGGTGCTCGAGCTCGATCCCGATCACCGTCGCGCCGTCGCGGCCCTGGAAGAGCTCCGTGCCGCCGATCCTTCGAGCGCACTGCCGATCATGCGCGGCCTGTTGCCGTTTTATCGCCGCGTCGAGGACCGCCCGCGCGAGGCCGAGGCAATGGAGGTCATCGTCGCCGCCGAGCAGGATCCGGCGCAGAGGTTCGCGCAGCTCGAGCAGCTCGCCGCGATCTACGAGCAGATGCCGCAGCGCCGCGCGGATGCGCTGCGGATCCGCGGTGAGCTGTTCCGGCTCGAGCCCGGCCAGTGGGAAGGTCGACAGCAGCTCGCGAAGCTCGGCACCGAGCTCGGTCGGCCGCAGGACGTCGCAGCCGCGTACGCCGACGTGCTGCACGGGCTCGGCGAAGAGGTCGCCGCCGCACAGGCCGAGGGCCGCACGCTCGGACGCGAGCGCGCTGCGCTTCGCCGCGATCTGCTGCTCGAGCACGCGGCTCTGTTGCGCGATCGTCTCGACCAACCGACGGATGCCGAGGCTGCGTATCTCGAGGTCCTCGCGGCCGACGAGACCCATCAGGGCGCTTACGAGGCCCTCGAGGCGCTGCTGCGCGCCCGCAATGGCCACGCGTCGCTGCGCGATCTATATCGCCGCCGCGTCGACGTCACGTTCAACCAGCGCGAGCACAAGGTGCTGTTGTCGCGCATCATCGAGCTGTCGCGCACCGTGCTCGACGATCGCGCGACCGCGATCGCGGCCGCGGAAGAGCTGCTCGATCTGATCCCCGACGACCTCGCGACGCTGGAGCTGCTCGTCGGCATGTACGAGCACGGCGGCACGCGCAGCGAGCTCGTGAAGCTCGAGGAGGCGCTCGGTCGCTCCGCGGAGCTCGACCGCGATCCGGCGCGGGCCCGCGCGCTCGCGGTCCGTCGCGCGACGCTGCGGATGACCGAGCTCGGCGATGCATTCGGCGCGAGCGATCTGCTCGGCCAGGTGATCGGCGAGGATCCGGACGACGCGTCCGCGCGCGCGCTGCTCGAGGAGCTGCTCGGCGTGTCCGAGGTGCAGATCGCGGCGGCCGCGATCCTCGAGCCGGTCTACGTCCGCCACAACGACCACGCTGGGCGCATCCGCGTGCTGTCGATCCGACGCGAGCAGGCGGAGAGCCAAGGCTCGGTGGATCAGGCGATCACGCACCTGCTCGAGATCGCGAAGATCCTCGAGCACGATCAGAGCGATCGCAACGGCGCGTTCGCCGTTGCCCGCGAGGCGCACGCGATGGATCCGCGGCGCGCGGACACGCGGGGCGAGGTCGATCGCCTCGGCACCGCGCTCGGCGCATATGCCGATCTGGTCACGACATGGCGCGCCGCGCTCGCCCAGGCGGGCACCGACAACGCGCTGCGGATCGGCCTGCTCGCGCGCATCGCCGAGCTGCACGACACGAAGCTCCGCAACCCGGACGCCGCTCGTCAGGCGTGGTCCGAGCTGCTCGCGCTCGATCCACCCGACCTCGCGCTCGCGCAGCGCTGCGTCGAGGCACTGTGCCGGCTCCACCTCGAGTCGGGCGATGGTCCGGCGCTCGTCGAGGCCAAGCGGGCACTGCTGCGCTTCGTCACCTCCGACGACGCGGGCGTGCGCCTGCGTCTCGAGATCGCGGAGATCCAGGAGCAACTCGGCGATCGCGTCGGCGCGGCATTGACCTACTCCGAGGTCCTCGATCTCGTGCCCGGCAACCTCGTCGCCCTCGACGCGCTCGAGCGCTTGTTCCTCGAGGAGCAGGAGTGGGAGCGCCTGTGCGAGGTGCTCGAGCATCGCATCGGCGTGACGGCCGATGCGCGGGTGCGCGCGACGATCTATCGCCAGATCGGCGAGATCCATCGCGACCAGCTCGGCGATCACCAGCGTGCTCTGTCCGCGTTCCAGTCGGTCCTCGACGCGAAGGTCGGACGCGAGGACACGATCGTCGCCCTCGGTGCGTTGGTCGCGATCAACGAGAAGCTCGAGCGCTGGGCCGACGTCGACGACGGCCTGCGGCGCCTCGTCGCGCTCGCCGACAGCGATCCGGTGCGCGTCGAGCTGCTCGCTCGTACGGCGAACGTCGTCGGTCGGCGGCTCGGTCGCGGCTACGATGCGCTCGATCTGCTAAAGCGCGTGCTCGATCTTTCCCCGGTGCACGCGCAGGCGCGGGCCGAAGTCTCGCGCTACGTCGAGATCGACGACACGCGCGAGCGGGCGCTGCGGATCCTCATGCCGCTGTTCGAGGCGGAGCAGAACTGGCCGGAGCTGGTCGCGCTCGAGGAGCTCCAGGCACGCAAGCAGCCATCGGGGCGGCGCCGACTCGCGGCGCTCATGCGCGTCGCGAAGACCCAGCAAGAGCGCATCGGTGATCCCGATCGGGCGTTCGGCGTGCTGTGCGAGGCGATGGCCGAGGCGGCCGATCAGCCGGAGCTCGCCGAGATCCTCGCGAAGGTCGAGGCGCTCGGCGCCGAGTCCGATCGCGCCGAGGCGTTGCTCGCTGCGTACACGGCGACGGTCGATCACATCCTCGAGGCCGAGCTCCAGCAGCGCGTGCTGCGATCGATGGGCAAGGTCGCGCTCGATCGTCTCGGCCGTCCGGCCGATGCACGCTTCGCGTTCGAACGCGTGCTCGCGCTCGCGCCGGGCGACGCCGATGCCGGCGATGCGCTCGAGCGGATCTATCTCCAGCTCGCCGAGCACGAGGCGCTCGCGAACCTGCTCGGCGCGCGAGCGGATCGCACCACCGATGTCGGCTTGCGCGATCAGTACCTGATGCGCGCGGCGGATCTCATGCGCCGCCAGCTCGAGCGGCCCGAGGACGCGATTCGGATGTTCGAGCGCCTGTCGGGCGAGGGCATCGCGCGGCCCGAGGTGCAGGCTGCACTCGAGCCCCTGTACCAGGCGACCGGGCGGTGGCGCGAGCTCGCGGTGTATCTCGGGCGCAAGCTCGCGACGCAGAGCGGTCGCGCGGCCGTCGACACCCACCTGCGCCTGGGCCACCTGCTCGGCGAGAAGCTCGACGAACCCGAGGCGGGCATCCGGCACCTCTCGACCGCGCTGCGGCTCGATCCGGATCACGCGGTCGGGACCGAGCAGCTCGGCCGGTACCTCGCGGATCCGGCGATGCGCGGCCGCGTCGCCGACATGCTCGAGCCGGTGTTCGCCGCGATCGGTAACTGGCAGCGCCTCATCCAGATCCAGGAGATCCGACTCGACGAAGCGCCCGACGACATCGCGCGCGGCAAGATCCTGCTGCGCGTCGCGCAGATCGAGGAGGAGCAGCTCGAGGATCTCGATCGCGCGTTCGACAGCTACACGCGGCTCTTCCGCGAGCAGCCCGGCAACCGCTACGTCCGCGATCAGCTCTCGCGCCTCGCCGGCGTGCTCGGGAACTCCGAGCGCTATGCCGAGCTGCTCACGAGCTACGTCACCGACGACGTGCCGACCGACAACAGCGAGGAAATCCTGACGATCGTGCGCGACGCCGCCGAACTGTGGGCGGGGGCGCTGCGTCGGCCGCTGCGCGCGGTGCCGCTCTACCACCGCATGTTGTCCGCGCTCCCGGAGAGCGGCAACGTGTTCAGTCAGCTCGAGGTCGCGCTGACGCAGGGCGAGGCGTGGGGCGAGCTCGCGCAGGCCTACTGGGCCGAGGTCGATCGCAACCCGCACGAGGATCGTCAGATCGAGCTGCTCCGCAAGCTCGCCACGCTCGCGCAGGAGCTGCTCGACGATCCGGCCGAGGCCGCACGTGCGTATCAGCGCGTCCTCGAGATCCGCCCGGATCACGAGCTCGCGCGCTCGCGGCTCGAGCAGATCCTCGGCGACACCGGTCGCCACGCCGAGCTGCTCGACGCACTGCGCGATCGCATCGCTCGCACGTCGCACGTCGACGATCGCAACCGCGTCGCGCTGCGCGTCGCGGAGCTGCAGGACGGGCCGCTCGGCGACGACAGCGGCGCGGTCGAGACGCTCGAGAACATCTTGGCGGACGCGCCCGACGATCGCGACGCGATCGCGATGCTCGAGCGCATTGCCCAAGGCAAAAAGGTCATGCGGCCGCGTGTGGTGGGCCTGCTGCGACCGATCTACGAGCGCACCAAGAACCTGCGCCGGCTCGTCGAGGTCGACGAGTGGCAGCTCGCGCACACCACCGATCCGCACACGCGTCACGACCTGTACCACGAGATCGCGACGCTGCAGGGGCGGTCGCAGGACACGGCGGCTGCGGGATTCGCCGCGCTCGTGCGCGCGCTCGCGGAGCCCGGTCCCGAGGCATCACTCGAGCGACTCGACGAGACCGCGGCGCGTGTCGCGAGCGTGCTGCAGATGGACAAGGAGCTCGCCGATGCGCTGGTTACTGCGACCAGCGGCGAGGGGCTGTCGACCGATCCAGTGCGCCGCGTCGATCTGCTCGTGTGGGCGGCACGCCTGCGTCACGGGCTGACCGACTCGTCGTCCGCCATCGCGCACCTGCGTGCGGCGCTCGAGCTGGATCCCGATCGCGTCGATGCGCTCGCGCTGCTCGACAGCGTGCTCGCGCGCAGCCAGGATCACGGCGCGCTTGCCGAGGTCCTGCGACGGCGTGCCGAGGTGACGGTCGACGACCGTGACCGCATCGGGCTGCTGCGCCGACTCGCTGTGATCCACGACGACGCGCTCGATCGTGCCGCCGATGCCGAGGCGACGTGGCGCGAGGTGCTCGAGCTCGAGCCCTCCGACACCGAGGCGCTCGGTCGCCTCGCGCGGGCATACGAGCGCCGCGGCGCGCGGCCGGAGCTCATCGACATCGTCGAGCGTCAGATCGAAGCGAGTGATCCGGGTGTGGACAGGCGGCAGCTCCGGCTGCGCCTCGCGGCGCTGCACCGCGAGGCCGACGACCGCTCTGCGGAGATCGACGTGCTGCAGGCGCTGCTCGGCGAGGCCGGCGAGGACGGCGAGGCGCTCGTGCAGCTCACCGACGCGCTGCTCGCCAAATCGCGCCAGGGCGAGGCGGTCGCCGTGCTCGCACGACGGGCCGAGCTCGCGCGCAGCGACGCCGAACGAGCGGCGCTGTGGCTCGAGATCGCGAGGCTGCAGGCCGGCGTGCTCGAGGATCTTCCGTCCGCGCTGCAGGCCTACGACAAGGTGTTCCAGTACCTGCCCGCGTCGGTCGGTGCGCTCGCCGACGTCACGGCGCTCGCGAAGCTCGAGGCGAGTCACGAGGCCGCGTCGGCGCTCGTCATCGAACGGCTCGAGGCCGCAGGCAGGTGGGCCGACCTCGCGAGTGTCTGGGACGCGCGCGCGAGCTTCACCCACGATCCGGCCGAGCGGCAGACCGCGCTGCGCGTGCTCGCGAAGCTTCGGCTCGAGCGGCTCGAGGACTCCGCAGGCGCGCTCGATGCCTGGATCGGGCTCATCGACGTGTCCGAAGACGTTGCGTTGCCGTCGGTGCTCGAGCAGGGTGGGCGCCTCGCGGTGCAGCTCGGTCGTGGTGCCGAGCATGCGGAGCTGTTGCGCACGAAGTCGGCCGAGTCGGATCGTGATCCCGCGGCCCGCCTCGCGCTCGCCACATACGCGGCACACCTGTGCGAGGAGATCCTCGGCGAGCCGGGGCTTGCACTCGAGATTCTCGAGCCGCTGCTCGACGAGGGGCTCGGCACCCTCGAGCTGTGTGCGCGCGTCGAGCGACTCGGTCGCAGCGCGGGCAACAACAAGGCGGTTGCCCACGCGCTGCGCGAGTCGACACGGCTCGGCACGCACGACGTCGATCGGGCTGACGCGCTGGTGCGGCTCGGCGAGCTGCAGGTGCAGATGGGGGACCGCGCGGCGGCGCTCGACTCGTTCCGCGATGCGTTCGATCTGCAGCGCTCGCCGGCGGCGCTGCGCGGGCTCGAGGGCCTGTTCGCAGATGGCTCCGCGCCGAGCGGCGCGGTGCTCGATGCGCTCGCGACGGCCTATCAGGCGCTCGACGATCGCGAAGGCCAGACCCGCGTGGTCGAGGCGCGGCTGCGCGATGCGACCGGCCCAGAGCGGGCGCGGCTGCTCGAGCAGCTCGCCGGGCTGTACGAGTCTGGCAGTGGTGATGCACCGCGCGCGCTCGCGGCGTGGGGCGAGCTGCTCGCGCTCGAGCCCGAGTCGACGATGATCTCCGAGCGGGTGTTCGCGCATGCGACCGGAGCGCTCGCGGTGGACGCCGGTGCGGTGCTGCGCGCGGCGATCGAGGCCGGGCGTGCACGCGGCCAGGTGCCGGCGGCACTCGCAGTGTCGACCGCGACGCTGTACCTGCGGACGTTGGCGCAGCCGGATATTGCGTTCGCTCTGCTCGAAGACGCGATCGCGGTCGAGCCCGATCGCGCGGACGCGATCGAGCTCGCGGTCGCAGCGGCGCGCGCGACCGGCAACGCGACCGATCAACATCGGGCGATCGTGCGCGCGGCAGAGCACGAGAACGATCCGACGCGGCAAGCGACGCTGTGGAGCGACGCCGCAGGACTCGCGGAGCATCAGCTCCGCGCTCCCGCGCTCGCGCTCGAGGCGTTGCAGCGGCTGCTCGAGGCGGACGAGGACAATGCGTCGGGCTGGCAGCGATTGCTCGCGTTGCTCGCGGCGCAGGGCGACTACCCGAAGCTGGTCGACGCGATGGGCCGACGGATCATGATCGCGCAGGATCCCGCGGAGCGGCAAGGGCTGCGGCGCAAGCTCGCGAACGTGTGGGCCCAGCACCTCGAGCGGCCGGACGATGCGGTCGCGGTGCTCGGCGAAGCGATCGCCGACGACCCGAACGATCGCGAGGCGATCAACGAGCTCGACACGCTGCTGCAGCGACTCGAGCGGTGGGACGACGTGCGCGAGAACCTCGAGCGCAGGCTGGATCTCAGCGAGGATGCCCAGCGCATCGACGTGCTCGAGCAGCTCGCGAAGATCTCGGAGGAGCGGCTGTCGGATCCGATCGACGCGATCGCGCGGCTGCGACAGATCCTCGTCGAGCAGCCGTCGCACGTGCAGGCCGAGGCCGCGCTCGAACGGCTGCTGCGGCGCGAGGAGAGCTACGCCGATCTCGCGCAGCTGCTGGAGTCGCGGATGGATCGTTGTCGCAGCACGGGCGACATCGACGGCTATCGGCAGGCGTCCTCTTCGCTCGCCGAGCTCCTCGCGGAGCGCCTCGACGACTCGGAGCGCGCGCAGCGAATTCTCGACGAGCTGCTCGAGCTCGAGCCCGGCTACATCCCCGCAATCCTCGCGCTCGCGGCGGTGTACGAGGCCAGGGGCGACGAGGGGGCGATGCGGATCAAGCTGCAGCAGGCCGTCGACCTCGCGCCGCAGGGCGCCGCGGGAGCACAGCTCCACCTGCGGCTCGCGAAGCTCGCAGGCGGTGACCTCGATGCGCGGCGTGAGCACCTCGAGCTCGCGCTGCAGCTCGACCCGGTCAACGAGGCAGTCGGTAGCGAGTTGCTCGCGCTGTGCCGCCGGCAACAGCGGTGGGACGACGTCGCGGAGCTGCTCGAGAAGCTCGAGCGGCAGCAGACCGATCCAGCGGCGCGGCGGGCACTCGTGCTCGAGCGCGTCGATCTCAAGCTCGACCGGCTCGGCGATCCCGAGGGCGCGTTGCGGGCACTCGCACCGATCTACCAAGAGGTGCAGGACGATGCAGAGATCAACCGCCGCATCGCGAGCTCGCTGTTCGCGGCCGAGCGCTACGACGAGGCCGAGGGCATGTACAACTGGCTCGTCGAGATCGGTCGCCGCGGCAAGCGATCGAAGGTGCTCGCGGGTCACCTGACGCGGCTCGCCCAGATCTCGCTGCGTCGCGAGAACCGCGAACGCGCACGCGAGTATCTGCAAGAGGCCTATCGCGTCGACACCACGAACGTCGAGACACTGATGACGCTCGGCGTGCTGTACGAGAGCGATCTAGAGTGGAAGGAAGCGCTGAAGATCTACCGCACGATGCTGCTGCAGAATGCAGATCAGTCGGGGCTGTTGCGGCGCGGGGATATCTACATCGGGCTCGCGCGGGCGCACGTGATGCTCGCGGAGAAGCCGAAGGCGAAGGCGATGTTGCGGCGAGGGCTCGAGGAGGATGCGGGCCATCCTCGGCTCGGGCAGGAGCTGGCGGCGCTCGAGGACTGAAGGAGCGCGGCGAAATCACTCGACCGGCTCGACCCTGCGCTCGCAGCCGCGCTGGGGGTGATCGGAAGATCAATCGGGCTTCGACGCGGCGTTCCGGGTGCCGCTCGGGTCTCGGGGGCCTCGGGACGACCTCGGTGTGGTGACGTTTGAGGAGTCAACGCGCGCAGGCCCTCGACGCATCCCTGGTCGCTTCACGAAGTGCCGCGTTCCACGGAGGCTGGGTGGCTGGAGGATCGACCGGATGTCTGCGCTCAATCGCCAGAATTTATGGATGGCCGCGACGACGACCCAGCGAAACACGCTGGACTTGGTGGCCGGCGTCGCGGTCGGCGACTTCTGTCTCGTCGATGGCGTGAACCTGTACGTGGCGACCACCGTGGTCGCGGGCTCGTCGACCTGGCGACCGATCGGCGGTGTGCCGACGAACGGCACGTGGGACCTCGGCGGCAAGAACTGCGACAACACGCTCAACCGTCAGGTGTTCATGCAGGTCGGCGTGACGTTCTCCGCCGTCTTGGACGGCGCGCCATCGACGGTCATGCTCACCCCGATGGCGAATCTCAACTGGGGGCCGGTAGTGCCCGCGGTGGCTCAGGTCAACAACCTGGGGTTCGTCGTCACCGGCAGCTCGATCGCAGTGGCGCCGAACATCGACGCGTCGATCCGCGGCGTCTTCACCATCAACTACTGACTGGGAGACTGTTGTCATGCTGCTGCGCATCGAGACCACGAGCGTCCATCAACGTTGCGACTATTGAGGTGCGGACCACTCGATCGCTTGGGACGAGATTCACGCCGGCGTCGAGATCGTGGATCCGCCGTCGCCACTGGATCCCAACGTCATCGGGCTCCCGGTTTGCTCGGGGTGCGGCTCGAAGGAGTTTCTGATTCGGGTCGCTGCGAGCGCGGATGGTGCAGACCCGGCGACGCTCGCTCATCGCCGCGGGGTGAACGCCCTGCACGCGGCACTCGTCGCCAGTGGGCGGGTGGCGCCGACGCTCGTCCGGTATTATCCGACCGAGTCGATCGAGTTCGAGGTCGTCGCGATCCCCTGGGCGTTCGAGCACGAGCCGGTACCACCGGTGTTGGCGAGCACGCGCGTCGATCCGACTGTCGCAACGTTCGCGGCGTTTCTCGAGGCGAACAAGGACGGTGGATGATGCCCACGCGACTACTACGAACCGACACGATCGCGAACATTGCCGACTTCGGCGCCGTGCCCAACATCAACGATGCCCCGACGCGCGCCGCGAACGCGCTCGCGTTCCGCAGTGCGCTGGGGACCGCGGCGGGCGGCCCACGCCGGATCTCTGTCCCCGCAGGTACCTGGTACTTCCAGCAGATCATGTACCTGAACAACGTCTGGCTGCCCGGGAACATCGAGATCTTCGGTGAAGGACGAGAGCGAACGTTCCTGCGCTACGTGCCGACGGACAACACGATCCCGGCGTTTCAGTTCATCTCGGGCGCGGCGCCGCTCAGCCGCGGGATCATCCGGGACCTACAGCTCATCGGTCCCGTGACGCCGAGCCTCGGTGTGCCGGCGGTGGGTGTCGGCGTGAGGCTGCTGAACACGCAGCTCAACTGTTTGCGTGACCTGGAGATCTGGAATTTCGAGGTTGGAATCGACTTTCCGGCCGGGTTCACGGGCTATACCGCGATCGAGCGCTTCGAGATCAACGCTTGCCGGACCGGCATCCGCATGCGCGACGGCTCGAACGGTGCGCTGATCTCCTCGGGCCGCATCCTCGGCTCACTCGCCCGCGTCGGGAGCGGGATACCGCCCGTCAATCCTGCTCCCCGGCGCCTCGACGGGCGCGTCACTGCACGCAGTCACCATCCCGAGCAATAGATTTAGCCGCGAGCACTTCACCATGACGAGCGTAGTAGGCCAGGCGCGAAGACCACGGGCGAAACCGGCCGCATCGACCACTACGCTCCGAGGGAGGCGCGCGTCGCGGTGCGGCTCGCCCCGGCGATCTTTCGATCGAGCGAGAAGGCTCACCACTAGGCCACCTGGTCCACGGCTCCAACGGTCGCTTCCCGCCGACCTCGATCTGCTTCGGCGGCGCCCTCGTCAGCGGAACGTTTCCGACCGCAGCGCAAACCGCTCCAACCACCGCTGGATCTGGACCGGCGAGCGGTTCATCTCCTTCGCGATGCGCTCCGGATCCCCCGCGCACCTTGCCAGCGTCCGCACCAGCTCGTCCCGCAGCGTGCGGACTTCGTCGGGGTTCTGCGGCAGACCGTCGTCTTGCTCGAGCACCTCGGCGAGCGCGTCCGCAGTGAGCGTGCCGTCACCCGAGGCGAGCAGCGCCGCGGTGCCGAGCGTCTGCCGCAGCTGACGGACATTGAACGGCCATGCGCAGCGCAGCAAGCGACGAAAGGCATTCGACGTGAGCCGCGTCGGTCGGCCCTCGCGCTGCAACTCCTGCACGAACGCGCGCACGAGCACGCCGATGTCCTCGCGGCGCGATCGCAGCGGCGGCAGCTCGGCGACGAAGCCGGCCAGCCGCGAGTACAGATCGGGACGGAAGCGGCCCGACTCGACCATGCGCTGCAGGTCGTGCAGCGTGCTCGCGATGAGCCGCACGTCGAACGTGCGCGTCGCCTGCTCGCCACGCCGTGATGCGCGGCCCTCGGTCAGCGCGACCAGCAGCTTGCCCTGCACGTTCGCGGGCAGCTCGCCGAGCTCGTCGAGCAGCAGCGTGCCGCCATCGGCTTCCTCGAAGAGGCCAGGCTTGCCGTCCTCGCCGAAGAGTGCCGACTCGACGCGCGCGTCGGACAGACCGCCGAGGTTCGCGGTGATCAACGCACCGGGCCGACCGCTCGTGCGGTGGATCGCTCGCGCGAGGTACTCCTTGCCGGTACCGGTCTCGCCGCGCAGCACGATCGGGATCGAGCTCTTCGCGAGCCGATGCAGCGTGCGATGGATGTGATGCAGGTGCGGGCTCGCCGTGCCCGTGGGGTCGAGCTCGGACAGACGCGGCGCACCGAGGTTGCGCAGGCCCATCTCACGCACCATCCAGAACGATCGCCCGACCTCGAATACGTCACCCGGACGCAGGCGAACGGTGCCGCTGATGCGCTCGACGCCGAGGAGCGTGCCGTTGCGGCTACCCAGGTCCGTCAGCGTGAACCGACCGGCCGGCGTGTCCTCGCGCAGCGTCAGCTCGGCATGCTCGCCGCTGACCCAGCCGAACGGCACACCGAGGCGCAGCATGCTGCCGGACTCGGCGAGCGACAGACCATCGGCCGCCTCGTCACGACCGAAGCGCACCGTGCGGACCTGGTCGAGCTGGATGATCCGGCCCGCGGCTGCGAAGTTGTCCTCCGGGGATCCGATCGAAATGAGCCACGCCTTCGGGCGGGGCAGCTCTTCGTCTCTGGTCTCTTCCTCGACCAGCGTGTCGTTGAGGGATTCACGCGTCATTTGGCGAACTGCTCAGCTCGATCGTAGGGCGCACGATTCGGCGGGCGCAACAGCAATCGCGGCGCGCGACGTGTGGCACACGACGTCGCGAGCACAGATGTACGACACTGTGCTCGGCTCGCTCTGCGGAATTGGCTGCATTCGGGCCGCGATCGAAGGATCAGCCGCTCTGCTTGCGTGCCGCGGACTCCGACACGCAGTCGTTGTCGACGCGGCCGTCGCAGTCGTCGTCGAGCTTGTTGCAGATCTCGGCGCCGGGCTGCACTTCTTGCACACACCGGGCCTTGCCGTTGACGCACTTGTTGGTGCCCGGCCCGCAGACGCCCGACTTGCCGGTGCTGCACGTGAGCTGATCCGACGCAATGCTGTCCTCGTCGGTGGCACCGTCGCAGTCGTCGTCGATCGTGTTGCACGACTCGGTGCTCGGGCGAACCACCGGCGCGTCGCAGGCCGACGACTTGCCATCCGCCCCGCAGTGCCACTTGCCCTGCGTTCGGCATGCGCCCTGCGCCCCCTTGAAGAAGCACAGCGCACCGTCGCGCTCGAACCCGTTGTCGACGATGCCGTCGCAATCGTCGTCGGCCTGGTTGCACGCTTCGGCCCCCGGCGCGACGTGGCCGCTGCACTCGCCCCACACACCCTCTTCGGAGCACGTGCGCTCGCCATTTTTGCACGCACCGCGACCGACGGTGCCCTTGGGCCCCTCGTAGCACGCCTCCGCGACCTTCGGCGTGCACGCGGCACCGCCCTCGAGCTGCGCATGGCGCAGCTTCTTCTCCAGCACCTGATCCGAGTTCGCGCAGCCCATTCCCGAGCCCGAGGCGACCCCACCGACAAAGCCGACCGCGACCCAAACCGAGACCAAGACGAGCATGCGCAGCGGGCTCGAGGGGTCGTGCCCGGCGGCCCGACCAACGTGCAAAGGGAGCATGGCGCGAGGATACAACGCTTTGCTACGATCCGGCGCGCGAGTGTCCGTTCTCGGCAAGGTGTACCTCGGCGTCAGTCTCGTGCTGCTGCTGGTCGGCGTGGTGTGGGCGAGCAACATGCTGCAAGCCAACGCAGCGTGGGTGGAGATCGTGCTCGCGATGCCGCGGCTCGATGCGCTCGAACCGATCGCGCGGATCCGCTACGAGGTCAATCTCGCGGTGTTGCTCGGTGGCTGGGTCGCGACAGCAGCGATCGTCGGTGCGCTAGCCGTGCGCGCGCCGTTTCGGATCCGCGCCGCCGCGATCACGCAACGGCGCGTTCGCGAGCTCGAGCGCGAGGTGCTGGAGCTGCGCACGCTGCCACTGCGCCAACAAGAAGAGGACGATCTACTCGCCGCCGAGGCGCACGTCGAGCCCGGCACGCGCAAGGTGATGACCGAGCAGATCCGCGAACGCGCCGAGCGGTCGCCCCAGGGAGTGCCGTGATCTGGGTGCTCGCCATCGTCGTCGCGCTCGGGCTCGGTACCGTCCTGGGCTACGCCTGGGGTGCGCCGCGGCGTCGTGCGATCGAGAGCTTCGCGCGACGCTCACGGGTGCTGCACGAGCTCGCCGAAGGCGACCTCGATAACGTCGCGCTCGAGCTCGAGCAGCTCGCGGAGTCCGAGCCGGGCGATGCGACCGTGTTCCTCGCGCTCGGTGCCCTCGATCGGCGTCGCGGTCGCATCGATCGGGCCAAAGCAATCCATCGCACCGTCCTCGCCTCGGCGGCGCTGCCGCCCGATCAGCGCGTCGCTGCGCTCGTCGGTCTCGGCCGTGATCTGCTCGCGCAGGGCAACGAGCGCGCTGCCGTCGGTGCGCTCGTGCGCGCGATCAGTCTCGCGCCGCGATCGGTCGCGACGCTCGAGTCGCTCGCGATGGCGCTCGAGCAAGCCGGCGCGTGGGAGCGCGCCGCCGCGGCATGGGAGCGCCACGAGAAGCTCGTCGAGGGTCGACGCCGTCGCGAGAGTCGGCAGGGACGTGGCCACGCGCTCGCGGGGCAGGCGACGGTCGCGATGGCGGACGGCGACGATCGCAAGGCTCGCAAGCTCGCGGAGCGAGCAATCGATCTCGCGCCCGACAGCGGTCACGTGTGGACGGTGCGCGCGCGCGTCGAGTCGGCCGCGGGTGATCGCGAGCTTGCGCTCGAGGCGTGGCAGCGCGCGTGGGAAGCGACGCCGGCCGCGTCACCGATGATCGCGCCCGAGGCGTGGAGGTGGGCGAGCGCGAACGGGCCGGTCGAAGATCTGCTCGAGCGCATGCTCGCGACGCTGCGCGCGACGACGAGCACGGACCTCGTCGTCGCGCTCGCGGAGTTCGTCGCGCGCCAACATCCCGACCAGGCCGCGGCCGCGCTCGAGCGCGTCGCGCGAGGTAGCGCGGCCGCGACGCTCGCGTTGGTCCGCCAGCGCCTCGCGCGAGGCCAGCGCGACCTGGCCCGCGAGGCGGCGATGCGCGACGTCGACGCACCCGCCGTCGTGTGCGGTCGCTGTGGAGCTGCGGCGCCGGGCTTCGAGTTTCGCTGCGATCACTGCGGGGCCTGGGATTCGCTCGCCAATCGCGGCACGATGCGCGCAGGGTTCCAGGTGCCGTCGCTGGTCCGCGGCGCCCCGGCTCCCTAGTACCTCGAGGCCCATTCACGCGTGGATGACAACAGTCAGAGCGGCATCACGCCACGGCGCCCCGACACGCTGTTCACGACGATGCGTAGGTTCGGTCGCCTATGGGGCTACCTGATCTTCATCCTCGTCGTCGTCTTCCTGTTCCGCGAGACCCTGCTCCCATTCGTCTTCGCGTTCTTGATGGTCTACCTGCTCGCGCCCGTCGTCGCGCGACTGCAGCCGAAGATGGGCCGCGTGCTCGCGGTGATCCTCTGCTACGTCGCGATCATCGGGCTACTCGCCGGATTCTTCGGCCTGTTGCTGCCGGCGGTCGTCAAGGACATGGCGAAGCTGCGCGACACGTTGCCCGCGACCATCGCCGAGATCAACGAGGTGTACCTGCCGCGCGCCGAGGCGTGGGTCGAGCAGACGTTCGGCGCGGAGCTGCCCAAGAGCGGAGCCACGCCCCACGTGGGACCGACGAACGAGATCGTGATGGAGCGCGTCGGCGAAGGTGCGTGGCGCGTCGACCTCGACGGCGTGCGGCTGCAGGCGCGCCCCAACGACGACGGCACGGTCACCATCGGTCCACCGTCCGCTGAGGTCGACCCGGGCGTCGACCTCAGTCGTGAGCTCCGCGAGTTGCTCGTCTCGCGCTCCGAGGAGCTGACCGGCTTCATCGGCCCCGCGATCCAGGCGCTCGTGAAGGGCGTCGTCGGCTTCATCACCGCCTTCGTCATCACGTTCATGGTCGCCGGGTTCGCGCTCGTCGATCTCGATCGCGTGACGCGGTTCATCCGCTCGCTCATCCCCGCGGAGTCGCGACGCGGGTTCGAGGAGCTGTGGCGCGGTATGGACAAGGGCCTCGGCGGCGTCGTCCGCGGGCAGCTCATCATCTGTCTCGTCAACGGCGCGCTCACCTTCATCGGGCTGATGATCTTCGGGATCAAGTACTCGTTCCTGCTCGGCGTGATGGCCGGCATGTTCAGCTTGATCCCGATCTTCGGCACCATCTTGTCGTCGGTCCCGATCATCGTGATCGCGCTGGTGTCGGGCGAGTCGGGCCTCGAGCTCGGGCCAGCGGTCGGCATCCTCATCTGGATCATCGGCATCCACCTGCTCGAGGCCAACGTGCTCAATCCCAAGATCATCGGCGACTCCGCCGAGATCCATCCCGTGATCGTCGTGTTCGCGCTCATTGCCGGCGAGCACGTGTTCGGTCTGGTCGGGGCGCTGCTCGCCATCCCCGTGGCCAGCATCGTGCAGACGATGTTCCTGCAGGCGCGGCGGCACTCGGCGGTGTTCGCGAACGATCCGTTGGGTGAGCCGTGACGACGCCGCGACCCGAGGGCGGCCCGGGCTCGTTCTTCATCTTCGACAGCTACAACTTCGCGTTCCGGGCCTACCACGCGCTGCCGATGCTCAACGCGCCCGACGGCACGCCCGTCAACGCGGTGCACGGCTTTTGTCGGATGGTCCAGGCGGCACGCCGCGAGTTCGCGCCGCAGTATGTCGTCGCGGTGTTCGACGCCGGTGGTGACGGCAAGCGCCGCGAGATGTACTCCGGCTACAAGGCGAACCGTCCGCCCGCGCCCGAGGATCTGCGCCCGCAGTTCCCGATGCTGCGCACCGCGACGCGGGCGCTCGGAATCCCCGTCGTCGAGGACAAGGGCTTCGAGGCCGACGACCTGATCGCGAGCTACGCCCGTGCCGCGCTCGCGCAGGGCATCCGCGTCGTCATCGTGTCGTCGGACAAGGACTTGATGCAGCTGGTGCGCACCGAAGCGCCGAGCTGCGTGCTGTGGGACACGATGAAGGGCGCGATGATCGGTCCTGCCGAGGTCGTCGAGAAGTTCGGCGTCGCGCCGGATCGACTCGGCGATCTGCTCGCGCTGGTCGGCGACAGCTCCGACAACATTCCGGGTGTGCCGGGCATCGGGCCCAAGACTGCCTCGCAGCTGCTCGCCGAGTTCGGTGACCTCGAGGGCGTGCTCGCCGGTGCGCCATCGATCCCGCAGAAGGCTCGGCGCGAGAAGCTGATCGAGAACGCGGACGCTGCTCGGCTCTCGCGACGTCTGGTCGCGCTGCACGAGGACCTGCCGCTGCCGAGCCCGATCGCGGCGCTCGAGGATCCGGGCGCCGACGAGCAAGAGGTGATCGACTTCTTCGAGCCGCTCGGATTCAAGCAGATCGTCCGCGAGCTCGGCACCACGGTGCGAAAGTCGACGATCGCCGCGCTCGCCGACGAGGATCCCGGCGCCGTCGAGCTCGCCACGTCGCCGCAGACGAAGACGAATCTCGAGGGGCCGGTCGAGGTCCTCGCCGCCGGCGACGAGGCGCGGCTGCACGCGCTCGAGTCGATCTGGCGCGCGGCGCCCGAGATCGCGATTGCACCGCTGTGCGACGGCGCGGATCCACTGCGCACGAGCATCGTCGGCATCGCGATCGGCGTCGCGGACGGTCCCGTCGCGTACTTGCCGATCGGCCATCGGCAGGTCGACCTCGTCGAAGGCATGCCGCTGCCGCGCAGCA
>Ga0163144_10012789_pt1 | contig 17575 bp, 15 predicted proteins | sample OliLak19BULKMAT1_FD_123175 | JGI IMG/M metagenome (GOLD analysis project Ga0163144, IMG submission 123175) | Freshwater microbial mat bacterial communities from Lake Vanda, McMurdo Dry Valleys, Antarctica - Oligotrophic Lake LV.19.BULKMAT1 | ecosystem: Environmental > Aquatic > Freshwater >...
GCCGCTCTGGCTTCCCGAAGGATCGCGATGCTCCACAGGGGGGAAGGGCAGGCACAAGGCCTGCCCCTACGTTTTCAACCTCCCGCCATCGCCGTTCGTTGTAGGGGCGGCCCTGGTGGCCGCCCTTCACGAATCGCCGTTCAGGCGCGTTCGTCGAGCCAGCGGGCCAGGTGCAGCATCACTGCGGCCTCGGTCTGCTTGGAGGTCGCGGCGGCGCCGCGCGGCGTCCTGAACGAGTGATCCGCACCCTCGAAGAGCGCCAACTCGGCCATGGATCCAAGCCTCTCAACCGTGATCTTCAACAGGTCGAGGCGCGCGAACTCATCCCGAGTCCCTTGAAGAAACAGCATGGGCACGCGGATCGAGGACAGGTGCGCATCGCGAAGTTTCTGTTCCTCACCGGGCGGATGGAGCGGGTATGCGAGAAACACGAGGCCGTCGCAGGCGAGGCCATGGGCTGCGGCTTGTGAGGCCATGCGGCCACCCATTGATCGGCCGCCCAGGACAACCCTGGTGACGCCCAGCGAGGTTCGCGCGTAGTCGGCGACCCCCGCGATCGTGCGCTCGCAGACGTCGGCTTTGTCTGGAAACTTCCGACGCACCTCCTGGTAGGGGAAGTTGAAGAGGATCGTCGTGTAGCCCTCGGGGTCGAGCGATGCGGCAACACGGAGAAGCTGGGCGGTTTGCCGCGTGCCCCCGGCCCCCGGACCCAGGATGACCGCGCATCGGCCGTGACCGTGCACGCTCACGCTGATCGAACGTCCTGAAACATCGAGCGGAACGACACGGCTTTCGGCGCCGCCGGATGGCTCCGCGGCGACGACCACGCCCTCGCCTTCTGGAGTTTTTGGTTCTTCGTTCACAGAACGATCCTTTCCGCACCCACCCGCCTGGTCACCCGTTCGCGATCCAGCCACTCGAGGAGAGGAATGACGTATTTCCGCGAAAGGCCCGTGAGCTGCTTGACCTCCGCCACATCGAGCCTGGCCCCGCTCGTGAAACGGGCGCGAGCATCGGCGCGGAACGTCTCAAGCGCAGCCCGGGCGACCAGCAGCCCCTGGCTCAAACGCTCGGCCGCCTTCTCCTGAACCAGGACGCGCACCGCGTTCTCGCAGGCTTTCTGGTCCTGTCGGAGTTGGACGTGGAGGTTCTGAAGGGGCAAGCCCTCAAGGCCGGCGGCGCTGAGGGCCGCCTCGATCGCCGCACGGGCGGCACTCGCCGGACCGCTCAACTCCACTCGATGCGCGGTCAAGGCGATGAGATCGGCGGTTTCCGTGACCTTTAAGGCGGCGACCAGACGAGCGATCACGGTATCGAAGACGGCAGGATGAGCTTTCGCGAAGACCCGCCGCCGCAACTCCTCCTTCGACAGACCCTTCGCGAGCGGATCCTTGTCGTGCGACTGCCGAATGTGGCCGAGGGCTGAAGCCTCAACACTGGTGAGAACTACAGAATCCACAAATTGGTCCACGGCCCCCAGAAGGGGGGTGGCGGAAACCACACCCTTCATCAACGCACGCTGGTCTTCGGTCGGCCGGGCCAGTCGCCCTACCAGCGCTTCGATACTCAGGCCCTGAGTTCCCGCGTCGCGAAGAAAGCGAGCCACCGCCTCGGTATCGGTCTCAATCAGAGCACTCTGAAGGCTCGCGATCTCGGCCCGTCTTCTGGGCCGGGGCCACGGGTCGAGGACACGAGCCCCTCCGATGGTCGCCGCCGGGGAATAGCTTCGCAGAACGATACGGTCGCCCCGCGCCAGGACGACCGGCCTTTCGAAACGGATCTCGGCCAGACCACGTCCGCCTTGGCTCAGCCCCGCCACCGCGAACTTCACCCGGCCAAGCACCTCTGCGCTCGCCGCGTGAACGCGCACCCGCGCGTCGTTTCGAAGCGCCACGCCATCCAGAAGCTGAAGATCGGTATGGGCTACCCGGGTCGCGCGCAAAGTCCCCTCGCGGACCAACACATCGCCCCGCGTTAAATCCTCGACCTCCACGCCGGCCAGATTCATCGCGGCGCGGTGGCCGGAGACCACCCCACCCACCGTCTCCCCGTGGACCTGAAGCCCGCGGACGCGGGCCCTCTTCTGGGCGGGGAGTGCGATCAGTTCCTCTCCCGGCTCGACCTGGCCAGAGGTGAGAGTGCCGGTGACGATGGTTCCGAACCCGTGAACCGTGAACACGCGGTCGATGGGAAACCGGAGCAGGCCCATAGCCGGGCGCTCTTGAGTCGACCGCGCGAGAGTGAGCAACGCGCTCCGCAGGGCATCGAGCCCCTCTCCCGTCCTCGCCGACACGCGCAGAATAGGTGCTTCCTGAAGAAAGGAACCCCGAACCAGGTCGCGCACATCCTGCTCGGCAAGGTCGGCCAGGGCGGGCTCCGCGGCGTCGATCTTCGTGAGCACCACCAGCCCCCGTCCGATCCCGAGCAGCCGGCAAATGTGGAAATGCTCGCGGGTCTGGGGCATCACTCCTTCGCCGGAATCCACCACCAGGAGAACCGCATCGATACCGCTCGCCCCCGCCAGCATGTTGCGCACGAACTTCTCGTGTCCCGGAACGTCGATGAAGGAGGCGACCACATCGTCCGAAAGCGGCGCATGGGCGAAGCCGAGGTCGATGGTTATACCCCGCTCCTTCTCCTCCTTGAGCCGATCGGGATCGGTTCCGGTGAGTGCTCGGACCAATGAGCTTTTTCCGTGATCGATATGTCCGGCGGTGCCTATTATGAAACTGCGCACGGCGGGGCTCGAAGAGGTCAGGCCGGCCGGGTCGAACACGGGAGAGACGAGGGACGCGGGTCAGCCGTCCTTACGGTAGTGACCCGCGGCACCGGCATGATCAGGACTGGCCGCCCTGTGAACCACCATCCTGCCCGCCACCCGAGGCTGAACCCGAGGATCCACCTCCCCCTTCGGTTGAACCACCGGAGGAGTTGCCGGACGGATTGCCGGGACCACCACCCGGGCCCCGCCGTCCGCGCCGACGCCTTCGGCGGCGATCACGATCACGACGACTCTGTTCTCCACCCCCGCCCGCTTCACTCTGCGGACGGTCGCCTGCGGGACGGGAGTCCCCGCCATTTGAGGGGGCATCGCCTGGATCGCGGGGCGGGCCCTGAGGACGAGGCGGGCCTTGCGGCCTCGGACCACGTTCGCGGGGTTCAGAGCCACCGTCACTGGACGCCCCCGGGGGACTGCTGGGCTCGCCCTGCGGACGCTCGCCGCCACCATTGCGTCCTCGGCCCCGACGTCTCCGGTTGCGACCACGCGGACGGTTCGGATCCTGAGGTTGATCGGGGCGCCGCTCGCCCCCTTCCTGCTTAGGTGAACCGCCTACCGGGGCGTCCCCGCTCTCGGGGGGGGGGCCATTGTGAGGTCGCGACTCGTTCCCATCACCTGGCCCGCGGGCGCCGTTCTCACCCTCACGGCGTGGTCGCTGATCGCGCTGAGGTCCGGGGCCCCGGCGCGGTTGCTGGTTCTGGTTCCGATTCTGATCGCGGTTCTGATCGCGACTCTGGTTTCGGCTCGGGTCCTGATTCTGGGCAGAGCCTTGATTCTGGGCCTGGCCCTGAGGCCTCGGCGCGGCACCGTTTTGCGGGACCGGGCCACCTTGGGGCTTGGGACGTTTCTTCCGATCGTTGGGGCGTCCAGATCGGCGGCCGCCGTTGTTTCCGAACCGGCGTTCGCCCTCTCGACGGGGACGGTGCGCATGGAGTTCCTTCTCGGAACCCCAGGTCACCTCTCCGCCGCCCGAGTTGTCCTCGGGCATGAATGGAGCGGCGAGGTCCGAGGCCTCGTCGCCCGGATCCTCGTCCTCGTCCCCATCCTCGTCGTCCTCGTCGTCCTCGTCGCCTTCGTCGTCACCATCCTCATCGTCTGAATCAGCATCGTCGGAGTCGTCGTCACTGTCGTCGCCATCGTCATCAGTGTCGGCGTCGTCGTCGCCTGCATCATCGTCATCGTCGTCATCGTCAGGGTCCCGCTCGTCATCATCACGGTCGTCCTCGTCGTCGCCCTCTGCCGCAGAGGAAGAGGGGCGCGACGCCCGGACCCCAGGAGCTTCGGTGTCGGCGGCATCATCGGACACAATCGCCTCGATCGAAGCCTCCGGCACATTCGGCTCCGGCTCATCCGCCTCAGAAGACGCAGGGGCAGCGGGACTCGGAGCGGTCACTTTCGCGGGCGCCGCCGGGCGAACCGGCTCTGGGGCGGACGCGAGGGAAGCGATGGCAAGCGCTCGCCTTCTCGCCCCCGGATCTTCTTCCCGGTCCTCGGGTGGAGGGCCGATCACCACCGGCTTCTTCGCCACCAGGGCGCGGGGCGGGATGGGACGGGCAAGCGTTGGCACGGTTCCCCGTTGGCGCACCGCCTCATACAGGGCGATCCCCGCGGCCACCGACACATTGAGCGAGGAGACCTGGCCGAAGACGGGAAGGGACACAACGTGGTCGCAGTGTTCCTTCACCAGCCGCCTGATTCCCTTCCCTTCGCCGCCAAGAACAAGCACGATGGGCCGCTTGTAGTCGACCGCATCCCACCGCTCTTTGCCCGATCCGTCGAAACCCACGATCCAGAATCCCTTGGCCTTCAAGGTCTCAAGGGCCTGGACGACATTGCCGATGCGCGCGATCTTGACGCTTTCAAGCGCGCCGGCCGCGGTGCGCGACGCCGCATCCGACAAGGACGCGGTGTGCCGGTCGGGAAGGATCACGCCGTCCGCACCCGCAGCGTCGACGCTGCGGATGATGGCGCCCATGTTCCGCGGATCCTCGACCCCATCGAGAAGAACGAACAAAGGCGGGGTCCGCGCGCTCTTCTGGAGATCCTCCAGGTTCAGGAGACCTTTCTCGGCCACGATGGCGAGCACGCCCTGATGGCGCTCGCCGTCGGCGGCGCGGTCGAGGGCCTCGCGGGGCTCGAAGCGAAGGGGCACGCCGCGCTCGCTCGCGCGTTTGATCACCTCGAGAATCCGCTTGTTGCGGACTCCCTTGGTGACGACCACGCGTTCGATGGTTCGCGAGCCCGCGGCGAGGGCTTCGAGGACGGGGTGGATTCCACAGACTATGGGCATTCCTTGGTTCCTATTCTGGAGACCGGCGCGTTTTCAAGAAAATCGCGTCGATCATGCTCGCCCCAGCAGCGCCAGGACCTGGGCGGCGATACCTTCGCCGCGACCAATGGCCCCGAGGGCGTCGGTGCTTTTGACCTTGATGGACACCTGGTCCGGCTCGACATCGAGCAGACCCGCGACGTTTTTCTTCATCGCTTCGAGGTGTGCGGAAAGACGCGGGCGCTCGGCGATGAGCGTGGCGTCGACGTTGACAATTGAGAATCGGGAGGCGGAAAGGCGTCGCCGCACTTCGGCCACGAAGGTCGCGGAGGGCGCGCCCTTCAGTTTGCGGTCGGTGCTCGGGAAGAGTGAACCGATCTCGCCAAGCGCGGCCGCACCCAGGAGGGCATCGCAGACCGCGTGAAGCAGCACGTCGCCATCCGAGTGGCCATCGAGGCCCACCAGCGAGGGCACCCTGATGCCGCCGAGCATGAGCTTCCGCCCCGTGACCAGCCGGTGCGCGTCGAAGCCGTGGCCTGCGCGAAATGCGGCCGCCGGGGCCAGCGAGCGGCGCGCGCGATCAAGATCGTCGGCCGTGGTGATCTTGAAGTTACGGGCCGAGCCCTCGACCGCAGCCACGGGGAGCGATTGAGACTCCATCGCCATGGCCTCGTCCGTGAGGGTCACACCGGTGCTGGACGCGCGGGCGTAGGCCTTGAGCAAGGCGGCGCGGTTAAAGCCCTGGGGAGTCTGGGCCGCGCCCAGCGTGTCACGATCGATGGTTTCTCCGACCAGACGACCGCTCACTTTCTTGATCGTGTCGACCACCGGAGCCAGGGGTATGGCGGCACCGTTCGCGCGAGTGGCTTCGATCACCCGGGCGATGAGGGCGGAGTCCGCGAAGGGACGCGCGGCATCGTGGACAAGGACGATCTGGTCACGGGTCGTCGTACGCTTCAGGCCGGCGCGAACCGATTCCTGGCGCGTGGCCCCCCCGGGAACCACCGCCCGAAGTTTTCCGGTGGCCCGAACCTCGTCTCTCACCAGCCGCTCGAAACCGGGAGGTACCACTACGATCAAGGCGTCCACTTCAGGAGAGGCGGCGAGGGCTTCGGCACTCCGGCGCAGAAGGCTGCGGCCGGCCAGATCGACGAGTGCTTTCGGGGTGCTGGCCCCCAACCGCTCGCCCCGCCCCGCGCCCACGATGATCGCCACCACGCCACGTTGGACGTGTCGAGGGACCCGTCGAGCGGGCGCTGCTGCCTTCACGCTCGAAACGCGCCTTCGCAAGGAAGGACGACGAGGGCTCTTCTGCTCACCCACGGGCTTACGTGATTCCCGCGGCGCGCTCCAGCACTTTTACGACCCCGATGATGTCGTCCTGCCCCAGGCCCTGATCGCGCGCTTGCTGGCACACGTCGCGTATCGCGACGAGGCCCGGCATGGAGGCCTCAAGTGTCTTCGCCTCCTGAAGCATCAGGTCCTGGTCCTTGACGAGAAGATCGATCGAAAAATGCTGGTCGAAGTCGCGCTTGATGAGCGCGCCGCCTTTGAAGGTGTAGTACGGCGAGGCGAAGCCCGAGGCCATCACCACTTCGAGCACGGTCTCGAGCGGGATAGAGGCCTTCTTCGCGAGAACCGAGGTTTCCGCGAGGGCTTCGAGCATGAACGAGATGTAGGTGTTGCCGAGGAGCTTCACGAACGAAGCAGCACCCATCGGCCCGCAGTAGATGGCCTTGGAGCCGATCACCTGCAGCAGCGGCAGCAGTTCGTCGTGAATCTCACGCGAACCGCCGGTCATCATGAGAAGTGAGGCGTTCAGGGCGCCGTTCTTGGATCCGGTCACGGGCGCTTCGAGCATGGCCGCACCACGGGCTTGAAGGGCCTGGTCGACCCGCTTGGTCAGTTCGGGGGTGATGGTTGAAGTCTCCACATACCGAAACCCAGGGCGCGCACCGTGGATCAGACCGTCTTCGGCGAATATGAGGCGTTCGACCGCGGGAGGATCGGAGATGCAGCTGAAGACCACGTCGCTCGACTCGGCGAGCACCCTGGGGGTCAAGGCGACGGAGGCTCCAAGGGTCCGGAGGGGTTCGCACTTCAGGGCGGTGCGATTCCAGACCGCGAGCGGAAAGCCCTTCTGGAGAAAATGCGGGGCCATACGCTGACCCATCAGGCCCAGGCCGGCGAAACCGATTCGGGGTTTGTCGTTCGAGGTCAAGATGGAGAGATTACCCTGATCCGGTCCTGAACAAGGCGCAGCAGATAGGCACTTACGTCGGCCGCGTTCATCTCCGTGGTGTCCACGTAGACCGCATCCCCACTCCGGACCAGGGGCGAGTCGGCCCGAGTCATATCCTGGTGGTCGCGGGCGCGGATATCCTCGAGAATTGCCTCGAAGGAAACCTCGCGGTCGGGACGTTCGTCGAATCGTCGTCGCGCGCGCTTTTCGGGCGAGGCATCCAGATAGAACTTCACTTCGGCCTCCGGGAAGACGACGCTGCCAATGTCCCGCCCATCAAGGACTACGCCGCCCTCCCGGCCCAGATCCTGCTGCTGACGCACCAGGGCCCGACGCACCCCGCCGATCTTCGCAACCGCCGAAGCCATGCGCGTGGCTTCGGCGGACCGGATTTCCTTCGTGACGTCGCGGCCGTCGAGCAGGACACGCCGGCCGGTATCCGCGAACGAGATCAAAACGGCATCCGCCACCGCGGCCAAAGACGCATCGTCATCCACCGCGATCCCTTGCTCGATCGCGCGAACCGCCACCGCCCGGTACATCGCCCCGGTATCGAGGTAGGTGTACGCCAGCCCTTCCGCGAGCGCCCGCCCGATCGTCGATTTCCCGGCCCCCGATGGCCCGTCGATGGCGACGACGATGCCCTTCCGGCTATCGGTCATAGGACGGACCCATAGACACCGCAGGGGCGGCCCTGTTGGCCCTTTCGAAACCGTTATCGCGAAGGGCAACCATAAGAGCAGCGCCCTCCAACCGCGAACGAGCGGAGGAGGTTGCCCCTACGTTGCCGCGACGGTAAACCACATCCATTACCGCGAACGTTGCCGACGCGTCGCGGATTCGGGCCGACGTGATCCGCGGGCGGTGGAAGGCGCCGGACGGGTGGACGCTGGCACGGGACGAGTGGTCGCGGAAAGCGCGGGACGGGTGGTCACGGAAAGCGCGGGACGGGTGGTCACGGAAGACGCGGGAGCGGTGGACGCAGGCGCGGGCCGGCTGGACGCTGACCCGGGCCGCGCGCCTTTGCGGGGCCGAAACGGGGCCTTGACCTCGGCGTGTTTGTCCGAACGGGTGTTCCCGCGGCCGCGCAGGAACGAGGCCACTTCGCGGGGCGCCAGGGACCGGAACTCCCCTACCGCAAGATTGGTCGAGGTCAACATCCCAAGCCCGACGCGCTTGAGCTTCTCGACCGGATGACCGAGGGCCTGAAGCAACCGCCGCACCTCGTGGTGCTTGCCCTCGTGCAGGCGGACCTCCACCCATGAGTTCTCCGCGGCTTCGATGACCTTCGCGCCATCGAGCGCCAGCCGCTCGCCATCGATGACGAGCCCACGACGGGCCCGGGCCAGCGTCTCGACGGTGGGCGTGCCTTTGACCTTCGCGTGATACCGCCGCTCGACCTCGAAACGAGGATGCGCCACCCGTTCCGCGAACGCACCATCATTGGTAAGCAGGATGAGACCCTCGGTCGCGTAGTCGAGACGGCCGACCGGATAGAGCCCCGGGAACTTGGGCACCAGATCCATCACCGTGGGGCGGCCCTCGGGATCGTGCCTCGTGGACACCACTCCCTTGGGCTTGTTGAGGAGCAGGTACACGTTCTCGGCCGCGGGCTTCACGCGCTGCCCGTCCACCCGGACGGAGTCGGTGGCCATGTCGGCTTTCGTGCCGAGTTCCTGAACCGTCACTCCGTTCACGCTGACTCTTCCCTGCGTGATGAGTTCTTCGGCGGCGCGACGCGACGCTATGCCGGCGCGGGAGAGAATTTTCTGGAGGCGTTCAATCATGGTTGTGGGTCCTTGGCACCCGATGCTTCGGCCTCGGCCCGAGCCCTTTCGGCGGCCTCGGTGATGTCTTTGGCATCAACCGTGGAGTCGAAAGCCAGATCCCGCTGGGCCGGATCCGGGGGGTCGGGATCGAGGAACGGTACTTCGATGGGAGCCGGCGTGTCGAGGGCGCGTTTCAATCCGACCACGTCCACGTCCTCGCCCAGAATCTCCGCGAAATCCTCGATCTTCGGAAGGTCGTCGAGATCCTTGAGGCCGAACTGGAGGAGAAATTCCTTGGTCGTGCCATAAAGCAGCGGGCGTCCGACCACTTCCTTGCGGCCCATGATCTTGATAAGACGCCGCTCGAGCAGGGTCTTCACGACGCCCCCCGACTTGATGCCTCGCAGTTCGATGATCTCGGGGAGAGTCGCAGGCTGCTTGTAGGCGATCACGGCCAGAGTCTCGAGGGCCTGGGTCGACAGCCGTGCCGGCGACTTCGGATCCAGCAGTTCTCGCACCCATTCGTTGTGCTCGGGCCGCGAGGTGATCTGATAGCCGCCGGCCACTTCGATGAACTGAAGCCCGCGATTGTCGGCCGCGTATAGCGTCTTCAGTTCTTCAAGCTGGGCCTCGATGATGGCCTTGAGGACGCCCTTGAAGACCCGGGACAGATCCTTCATGGTGACCGGCTCTTTCGAGACGAAGGTGAGCGCCTCGACGATGGCGCGGATCTCCTCGGGTTTGGGATGGAGTTCCTCGGGAATAGCCTCCGTGGCCTCGATGGCTTGAGCGGCATGGGCGGCATGGGCCGCCTCGGCATTCTGGGCGCCCTGGTTCTCGACCTCGGCGTTTTCGGGCGGCTTGATTTCGTCTTCGGGCATGGGCTCGTCTTTTGGATCAGCTCTCTTATGAAACGGTGGTGGTGAAGACCGGGGCATCGTCCACGGGACCGATGGGGCGGAACAGGCGGATGGCCTCGAACCTGGAACGCTGGTAGACCTTGACCCGCTTCAGGCGGACCAGCTCCAGCAAGGCGATGAACATCAGAATCATCTCTGCCTTGGTGTTGAGGTTCTCGAAAACCGTCATGAACTCGAGGGACTCGCCCACCTTGATCAGGGCCAGCAGATCGTTGATGGCCTGGTCGAGCGACTTCCCTTCGCCCTCGATTTCGTGCTGAACCAGCAGCTTGCGGCGATCCAGCAGTTCCTTGAAGGCCGAGACCAGATCGAACAGGCCCGCCTCCAGCATCTCCTCGCCCGCGTCGTCCTTGAACTTCGGGACCACTTCGTCGGGGCGGATCCAGGTGGCGGTGCGGATCTCGTACTGCTGGCGCAAAACCCCGGCGGCCTGTTTGTAGCGCTCGAATTCGAGCAGGCGCTGGATGAGGGTTTCGCGCGGATCTTCGCCATCCTCCTCGGCTTCGCTCGGCGAAACCGGGACCAGCATCTTCGACTTGATGTGAATCAAGGTCGCGGCCATCACCATGAACTCGCCCGCCATCTCGAGATTCAGAATTTCCATCAGCCGTATGTACTCGATGTACTGCCGGGTGATGGGGGCGATGGCGATGCTCTTGATGTCCATCTGATTCTTGCGAATGAGATGGAGGAGCAGGTCGAGCGGGCCCTCGAAATCCTGGATGTCGAATTTCACCTGGATCTTCGGAGCGTCCTCCGGAAACGTGGGCTCCCAACCCGCGGGTGCGACCAGCTTGTTGGCCTCGGCTTGAGGTTCGACCGGGGCCAAAACGACCGCTTCGCCCTCGGCCGCGACACCGGCCAGCGCGCTTGCGGCCTCGATGGCGGGTATGGAGTCGGCGGAAGCGGCCGTCTCGTCTTTCAGCAGATCGGACATTTTGGAATCAGTACGCGATCTTCATCGCCTGATGAACTTCGGCCATGGTGGCCTGAGCGACCTTGCGGGCGCGCGCACTGCCCTCTTTCAGGATGTCCATCACGGTATCAGGCCGGGCCGCGAGTTCCTCCCGCTTCTGTCGCATCGGCTCGACCCGGGCCACCACGTGATCGGCGAGTTTCGCCTTGCACTCGATGCAGCCGATCGACGCGGTGGTGCACCCGGCGGTCGCCCAGTCGCGGGTCTCCTGGGTCGAAAAAGCCTTGTGCAAATCGAACACCGGACACTTCGCCGGGTCGCCTTTGTCCGTTCTCCGCTGGCGCGCGGGATCGGTCACCATCGTCTTCAGCTTCGATCGGATGTCCGCCTCCGTGTCCTTCAGGAGGATCGAGTTGCCGTAGCTCTTCGACATCTTCCGGCCATCGGTACCCGGCGTACGCGGTACCGGGGTCAGCAGAGTCTGCGGCTCAGGGAAGACCGGCCCGTAGAAGTTGTTGAACCGCCGCACGATCTCGCGAGAGATCTCGATGTGCGGGGCCTGGTCTTCCCCCACCGGTACCGCGTTCGCTTTGTAGATGATGATGTCGGCGGTCTGCAAAAGCGGATAGCCCAAAAAGCCGTAAGTCGCGAGGTCGCGGTTCGCGAGATTCGCCTGCACATCCTTGTAGGTCGGCACGCGCTCAAGCCAGGATACCGGTGTGGTCATGGAAAGAAGCAGGTGCAATTCGGCGTGTTCGGGCACCAGGCTCTGAATGAAGACCGCGGATTTCGCAGGATCGATACCCGCGGCCAGCCAGTCGAGCGTCACCTCGATGACGTTCGCCCGGATCGACGACGGATCTGCGTACTCGGTGGTGAGCGCGTGATAGTCGACGACGCTGTAGAAACAATCGTAACTGTCCTGCAGGCGAACCCAGTTGTCGAGGGCGCCAGTAAGGTGCCCCAGGTGAAGGGCACCCGTGGGGCGCATGCCGGAGAGGATGCGCGGTTTCGGTTTGGTTTCCATGACCTGCTAGCTAGCGAATGAGATCGAAGATGAAGAGGACGGCGAAGCGCTGGATGGGGCCGATCAGCCAGCCGAGGAGGCCGCTGAGGAACAGGATCCAGAGGACGATGGTGCCGTAGTTTTCCGAGAAATGGTCGAACTTCTCGCCCATCGAGCGGGGCAGCGACCACGAGAGGATGTGCGAGCCGTCGAGGGGAGGAACGGGGAGCATGTTGAAAACAGCGAGGGTCACGTTCATGGCGATGCCCACGCTCATCAGGCTGTAGAGCCCATCCCGCATGCCTTCGGGCACCTCCACCCTCAGGATCACCGCGAACACGATCGCGAAGGCCAGGGCCAGAAGAAGGTTGGAGATCGGCCCGACTCCGGCCACCGAGATATGCCCGCGGCGAAGAGAAACATCCCGGCGGAAGCGGCCGGCATCGTAAGGGGTGGGCTTGGCCCAACCGATCACGGGAAAGCCGCCGAAGATCTGGAGAAGCGGCATGAGCACCGTCCCGAATAGATCAATGTGGGCGGCCGGGTTGAGAGTGATCCTGCCGAGTCTCGCCGCGGTGTCGTCCCCGAGTTTCAGCGCCATCCACGCATGGGCCGACTCGTGGAACGAGAGAGAGAACAGCAGGACGAGGTAATTCGTCACGCCAAGGGCAAATTTTTGAGCGTCGATGTCGGGCATGAATTTCTAAAGCGGCAGTCCGTGTTTCCACGGTCTAGGGCGAAAAAAGCGGGGCGTCCCCTTGGAAACTTTCGCCTGGGGACCGAGGTTTCGGCGGAAGCCCTGAGGCCCGAGGGGAAGGCCTTCTGCGTGAAGGCGGTCCGACTCTTGGGGGCAGGTGCTCGGACGGTCGGGACCGAAGGGCCTGGAGAATCCTAGCCGATATGAAAGGATTACGGGGCATGCTCTCCGAAATCAAGCTGGTGACCCTGGGTGTGGCGGACCTCGATCGATCGATCTTCTTCTATGCCGACGCCCTGGGCTTCGAGGAGATTTCACGAACCCGGGTCGATCACGAGGCTTTGGCCGAGGCCTGGCGCATCCCTGCGGGCATCGCCGGCCGCTTCGCGGTCCTGGGAATTCCGGGCCGTCTTTCCGGCATGCTGCGGCTGGTCGAGTGGACGCCCGCGGGCGACCCTGTCTGGAACGCTCCCGCCCGCTACCAGGATCTGGGTGCCCATGGTGTCGGTTTCCGAGTGAAGGATGTGAACGCAGCCTGGGATCTGCTTGGCCGCGCCGGCGCCCGTGACAAATCCAAGCCGACCTATTGGGAGGGGGAGCAGAACATGGCGGCCTGGAGTTCGCGCTCCTTCGACCCGGACGGCACCCAACTCGACATGTTCCAGGTGGTGGGAGAGATCGAGCGGACCCTCGGCGTCTTCCCTGCCGGACGCGAGACCACCGAAGCCCAGGCGGTGACCATCCATTGCTCCGAGGCCCGGAGGTCTGAGGCGTTTTATGTGGGCCTTGGCTTTGAATCCCTCTACGACCGCGTGGTCGACCACGTGTGGGACTTTTTCGGGCTGCCCCAGGGCACCAAGCTGCACACCATCAATCTGATCCGGCGGGGCGACAACCCCGGGGGCCGCATCGAACTGGTCCAGCACGTGGGACTTTCTGGTCGATCCGTGAAGGCGCGGACCGCGGCGCCGGGGCGCGGACCGCTCATGATGTCAATGCGAACGGCGAGTCTGGATGAAGCCGCGGACCGCCTGAAGGAGCTGGGAGCGAAAGCCATCGGGCGGGCCCGTTACGACTCGCCCCCTTTCGGGGTCGTCTCCGCCGCCACATTCTTCGGCCCCGACGACGAGGTCATCGAGGTGTTCGAAACCGCCACCTGATCCGAAGATGCCGCCGGCCGCGCGTTCAGAATGCGGACAGCGGGTGGAGGGCCAGGTGAGACTCGCAACCAACGGGCTCAGGGCGTACGACGGAACGGATGCTCGAAGCTCAGGTAGACGAACACCGCGTGTTCCCCGCGGCTCGGCCCTAGCCCGATCGGAAACGCGATGCCCGGCACGATCTGCAATCCGTTGCTGAAATCGTGGGCCCACCTTATGCCCGGGCTGACAAAGGCGCTGTCCTCACGCTGGGTCCGGCCCGTGCCCACAACCGATTGCGACCTCGACCAGACCGTTTCCACCAGGAGGTTCACCTTCGGCCCGGCGAGCCAGACGATGCTTTGCCCGAGCGAGTAGCCGGTCGTACCCGCCTTGTTCCCCTCCGTGTTCCGGGCGGAGAAGGTCCTTGTCACCCCCACGTTCCAATGAGTAAAGAAGTGTTTCCCCATCTCGACGCTGAGAGGTAACCCGGCCTGAAAAGCCACTCCGCCCTGGCCCAGACCGCGGGAGGACGAGCCGGTCGAGGCGAGAACGCTGAAGCGGGGCGAGAACGCGAGTCGTCCGGGTTCGAGTCCGATGGCCTGATAGCGATAGTTAAGCGCGATGTCTCCCAACCCGGTCTCATTCCCCGTCGGGGCATGAAGACTCTGAACCGGGAGAGTGAAGCTCAACTGATGGCGCTGCGCCGGGAAGGGCCACTCCTGGGTGAAGGTATAGAGCCAGCTCCCTTCGCCCGCCACCCGCGAGAACGCGTTGATGTGCTGGACCACGCCGCGTCCCTGGTTGTAGGCCTCCTCGATCAGAAAACTGTTGTCCTTGATCGGCTCCTGGGCTGAAGCGCCGGGAACAAGGAGAAGAGACAGGGCCACGAGGAGAGGCACCACGCGGCCGCGCAGATTCATCATCCCGCGGATGTAGGCGGGGTACGTGAGGTACTGGAGCACGGCAGCAGTCCGGTCGGGGGTCATTTTAGTTTCCTAGGCAGCGCGGCAGAAGGGGCCGCTCGTGTCCCAAGGGGAGGCTTCGCGCTCCAATGAGCGGCGGTCCGTGTGGAGGGTCGGGGCTAGCTAGACGCTCTCTACCGCCTGGATGCGTTCCTTCTCGACTTCGATGAACTTGTCGAGGAACGTCACCACCTCAGGATCCGTGACAATGCCTTTGAGCACGGACGATGCCCGTAACAACGCATCGCTTCCGGAGACGAAGTACTTTGCGGGCACCAGGCGCGCGCGCAGATCGCTGATGACGTCGCGCAACGCGAAGAGATACACGAAGTCGGGCGCGAACTCCTTCCAGTCCTTGACGTCGCGCACGACGTCTTTGGAGTCGGACAGACTCTGGATGAGGGCGCTCATCGACTGGGTCACGAGCTTCTCGTTGGGATGGGCGGCCAGCACGAAACACGCCGCGGTCACGGTCTGGCCGATCAGCGTGCGCAGGATCTTTCGGGGAATCCCGACCCCGAGCCCTTCGCGGACGAAGGTCACCGGGTATTCGGTTACGGTCGATTCCTGCACCGCGATCACCGCCGCCCGACGTTTGGGGATCACTCCGCCCTCGGCCAGAAGCGCGCTCTCGCCAATGACGCCTTCGGGGCCCACGATGCCGATCAGACCGTCTTCGCTCTTGATCCCCAGGCGCCCCTTGTCCACGAACGCGATGGTGGTCGCGAACTCGCCGTGCCACCACAGCACGTCGCCCTTGTTGAGTTTCCTGGTGTGCATCGGGTCTGCCTTTCGTGAACGGGAACCGCTCGAACTTTGCCGCGAAGTCTACTCTCCCGAAGTTTGGGAGTTTCCCGCCCAGGGCTGAGCCACAATCCGGGCAGCCAGCACCGGGCCGACCACCGCCGCCATCTCCGCCTCGGTGGCGGCCTTGACCCCTTTGAGCGACCCGAAGGCACGGAGGAGCTTTGAGCGCGTTCTCGGGCCCAGGCCCTTGATGACGTTGAGTTCGGAAGTGATGGTCCGTTTTGAACGGCGCTTCCGATGGAACTTCACTGCGAAGCGGTGGGCTTCGTCGCGCACCGCCTGCATAAGCTGGAGAGTGGGAGTGGAGTGCGCGAGCACAACCGGCTCGGCGCGCCCGCGGACATACAGGATTTCCTCTCGTTTGGCCAAACTCGCGAGGGGAAGTTCACCGAGGCCCAGTTCGTCGAGGGCTGCCGCCGCTGCCCCGAGCTGGCCTTCGCCTCCGTCGATCAGGACGAGATCCGGCAGGTCGGCGCCCTCTTCCAGAAGCCTGCGGTAGCGGCGGCCCACCACCTCGCGCATCGAGGCGAAGTCGTCGGGTCCGTTCTCCACGGTTTTGATCTTGAACGTGCGGTAGTCCGCCTTCTTGGGCGCCGCCATCTCGAAAACCACCATCGAGGCCACGATGTCCGAGCCTTGCAGGTTCGAGATGTCGAAGCACTCTATGCGCCGTGGCTCGTCAGGCAGGCCCAGGGCCTCCATCAGCGCCACCAGAATCTCGCGCGATCGTTTCTTCGGATGACGCCACTCCAGATCGTGCGCGAGTTTCGCGTTGCCGGTGACAAGTTCGAGCAGGCGGACCTTTTCGCCCCGCTGGGGCACGCGAAACCGGACCTGGGTTCCGCGGCGTTCGCTCAGCCACACCGCGAGCGTCTCCATGGCCTCGAACGCCTCGGGGAGCAGAATCTCGCGCGGCACGTAGCGATCGCCTTCATAGAACCGCGCCACCGACTCTTCGAGGATTCGCGCTTCGTCGCCCACGCGGTCGAGCAGGAACCCTTCGCTTGAGGCCACCCGGCCTTCGCGCACGCAGAAAACCTGAAGCGACGCGCGGCCTTCTTCGACGTGGATACCGAAGACATCGCGCTCATCCACCTCGGCGGTGGTGATCTTCTGCGGCAGCTCGAGACGCTCAAGCGCCTGGATCGCGTCGCGGACCGTGGCCGCGTGCTCGAAGCGTTCCTCCTCGGCCGCCTTCATCATGGAGACGCGCAGATCCTTCAACACCTCGTCGGTGCGTCCCTCGATAAACTTCGCGGCCTCGACACAGGATTTCCGGTAGTCGTCCAGGGAGCAGATCGAGGCCACACACGGAGCGACACAGCGGTGGATCTGGTACTGCAGACACGGACGGCCCCGGTTGCCGTCGAGCTTCTCCCTGCACGACCGCACGCCGAAGACGCGATGCACGAGCGATGCGGTCTTGCGGCCGAGGTGCGCCGGGATGTAGGGCCCGCCATAGGCGCTCTTGTCCTCGGCCACCTTGCGCACGATATGGAGGCGCGGATAGGCCTCGCCCAGGGTCAGCTTCAGGTAGGGATGATTCTTGTCGTCCCGGAGAAGGACGTTGTAGGGGGGCTGATGGCGCTTGATGAGATTGTTCTCGAGCGCCAGGGCCTCGCTTTCGCTGTCGGTGACCAGGATGTCGAGATCCGTGATCTCGGAAACCATGGAGACCTTGTGAAAGGTCCCCTCGTGCCCCGCCTGAAAGTACGAGCGCACCCGATTCTTGAGAACGCGCGCCTTGCCGACATAGAGAATCGCGCCCTCGGCGTTCTTGAACAAATAGACGCCAGGCGAAATCGGAAGCTGTTCGAGTTTCGCGTCCAGCTTGCGGAGAGGAACGTCAGACATCGCGCGGGATGGTACCCGATGGAACCTCGGCGCCCGAATCCAACAACCCACGCCCCGAAGCGATGACGCCAATCGCACCAGCAAGGCACTGCGAGCCGCGACCGCCTTCGGCCGGACTATTGGAAGAACCAACCGCGACCCACTACGGTCAGGGAACGGTGCGTTGGCCTCCGCACCCAAGGTTTCGCGCCCCTCCCCGCCGGCCTCGATCC
>Ga0163144_10012790_pt1 | contig 17575 bp, 15 predicted proteins | sample OliLak19BULKMAT1_FD_123175 | JGI IMG/M metagenome (GOLD analysis project Ga0163144, IMG submission 123175) | Freshwater microbial mat bacterial communities from Lake Vanda, McMurdo Dry Valleys, Antarctica - Oligotrophic Lake LV.19.BULKMAT1 | ecosystem: Environmental > Aquatic > Freshwater >...
ACCGAAATCCCCGCATTCATTCAATCACACCCCAAACATTCGCACCCGCTCACCCGCACCAAACCCAAAGGCTACGCAGGGGGCACGCGTTTAATGCCCGGCACTAGATACCGATGGTCAGCAGATTTATCCACCCTACAACCCACCGCCGAAACCGCAGCCTCTACCTCCTCCGGCCAGTGGCCAGTGCCGCATTGAGGTTTGCTGTAAACCTGTAGCCACCTTTGGAAGCGCGCACTGCGTAATCCGCTTCACGGGGTCGGACGGCAGCGTCTCTGGTTGTCGCGGAGGACCAACCGGAACAGGCAACAGCAGCGGTGCTGGTGGTAGCAGTGGCAGCAGTGGCAGCGGCGCTGGTAACAGACCGTCTGCTCATTGCAAGGGATGTTGTGGAAAATGGGGCAACATCGTTGCCGGTTGTGGAAAAGGAACGCAGGGAAGTTCAGACCCTCTGGAGCTTGGGCTGTGGAGCGATCTTGATGAAGCAAAGAAGAATCCCGGCCAATGCTCACTCATCGAAGAAAGTGCGGCCGCGTGCGGTGTCGAAGCTTGTGTGGCGCGTGAGATGCAAAAAATCACGGCCGGATGCTACATCTACAGCCCGTCCGGACCGAATAGCAACACCGCGTGGTATCAGGCACTCAAGACTTGCGGGCACAAGTTCGATCCATCCGGTTTGCAGCCTGGTCGAACTGACGACTTCTCGAAAGCGAAAACATGCGCGAACTGAGAGGGGCAATGATGTGTTCGCTCCGTCTGACAATAGTGCTCTTGATTGCCGTCGTGACCGGTTGTTCATCTAACGTGACCCTTGTTGTTAAGGATGGCGTATCGGGAAAGCCGCTCGAAGGAGTTCTCGTTGAAAGAGCGTGCCCTGTTTCGACAATCGGCAAAATTTTCAACCCGATAGGAGCGACCTACCACCCTCTCAGGGTGGCTGAGTCCAACCGCACAGACAGGACAGGCAACGTCACCTTCAATAAATCGAGTGACCGAGACGTTTATCGCATCTACCGCGATGATGCGCGACCGCTCGCGGTATCCGTCCTTGGGAAGGAGGTTGCCCTCAGTCCTTCGGCAACCAACCAAGTGGCTGGCGCGAAGTGGGGCTACGCAATTTGGACTGAAGATGGTGTTTTGAAGCAGTCGGCTTGGCCGATCAAAGAGTAGCAAGACGCGGTGTCCCGCACAAACGGTGTAAAGAATCTAGCGGCGCTCAGGCCGCGCCGGAGTAAGTCGGCCACCCGCGCCTGCCGCACAGCCCTGGCGCTCCCTCCTGCCGCTGCGCGTCATCCGGGCCACACCCTGCGCTCGGTTTGGGAGAGAGCTAAACCCGCGGTTGTTTTCTAACCTTGGAACTGCTGCGCGAAATCTTGCCGCAAACCCACGCGTGTGGGATTATCCACTTATGACAACCACACTCGATGCGAAAAAGAGAGCGGTTCTGAGTCCGTTCTCCGCTGGCGATATCGTTCAGATTGAGCCTCAAAGCGAGGACGTTCTAGTCTTGCGCAGGATGAGGGCCGGCGCTGGTAGAGAATTTAAGCCCCGCGTCGTGCGTAGAAAAAACGGGGATCTGGTCGTGAGGGGAGGAAAACCGATCACCACGGATGAAGTTAAAAGGATGCTGGAGGATGAGGAGTGATTCTGGCCGATGGGAACCTGCTGATCGCCAAATCGTGGGATGCGCACAGTGAGAATGCGCGCGCGGAAAAATTCTTTGCAGACAATCCAAAAGTCGTCACCTGCCCGGTCACAGAGTTGAATCTTGTGCGAGTGCTGATGCAACGCGGGCTTTCCGGCGCTGAAGCGGACAAGGTTTTATAAAACTTCATTTCCAGACATCGCTCCCGGCTTATTCCGTGTGATATTTCCGCAACGGAAATCAAAGGGCAATGCGACGGCCATCGGGAAACGACAGATGTTTATCTTGCAGCGCTCGCGAAAAAGCATCGACTCAAGATCGCGACATTTGATAGCGCTTTTGCTGAGAAATTTCCCGATTGAGTGGAATTGGTTTGATGGGTTTTTCAATTCTGTAAAGACGTCCGAACACTGTGCCAGAGTTTAGTCTTAACAGACAGATAGTCGCGCCCAAGGAATTGAGCGTGGCCAACGGGAGCGCGTCGGTGGCGTGGCAATCGGTGGGGCGAGACTCCGTCGAGTGGTGACTTCCTCGCGGCGTCAAACAACCAAACAACGTTGGAATGGGAATACCGAATCGCGGCATGAGTCAGGGTTCGACGGAGTCTCGCCCTACCGTTTTTGTAAAACTCAATGTCACCCTGCTCTGGTTTTACTCTCAATGCGGACGTTTCCCGGAAAGGTTGTGAGGATCGGCCATTGGGACAAAGTGTGAGCCAGACCGTTGCCCGCGGAGCTTAGGGTCACGTCCAGTCAAACAATCCCCGTCAGATAATAGACCAGGATGACGACGAAGACGGCCGCAGTCTTGATCAGGGTCAGGGCAAAAATATCGCGATAAGAGGTCCGGTGGGTCAGGCCGGTGACAGCCAGGAGCGTGATGACTGCGCCGTTGTGGGGGAGGGTGTCCATGCCGCCGCTGGCCATGGACGCGACGCGGTGCATGACTTCGAGCGGAATATGCGCTGCATTGGCGGCCTGTATGAATGTTTCCGACATGCTGGCGAGGGCGATGCTCAGGCCGCCTGAGGCGGACCCGGTGATGCCCGCCAGCGTGGTGACGGTGATGGCTTCGTTGATCAGCGGATTGGGGATGCTTTTCAAGGCGTTGGCGACCGCAGCGAATCCTGGCAGGGCGGCGATGACTCCGCCGAATCCGTATTCGGATGCGGTGTTCATGCACGCGAGCAGCGCCCCCGAGATTGCCACCTTGGAACCTTCGGCGAATTTCGTCGCCACCCGCCGGTAGGCGCACACGACCACGAAAAGGATTCCCGCCAGCAGCGCCCCTTCCACCGCCCACAGGCCCGCCATCTTTGTCACATCGACGGTCAACGGATTTCCGGGAAGATCAATCGTGACGGTTTTGCCGAGAGAGCTGGGAATGGCGGTGGCGAAGAGCTTGTTCAAGCCGGCCACCAGCAGGAGCGGCGTGAGGGCGAGCCAGGGATTCGGCAGACGTTCGGCCGCGAACGGTTCCGGCTCGTTGATGTGCCTGGCGCCGTAGCCTTCGCCTGCAAGGGCCGCCGTGTTGCGACGCCACGACAGATAAGCGAGTCCGGCGGCCAGGATGAAAACGGAGCCGATGATTCCCAGCCACGGAGCGGCCCAGGTGTCGGTCTTGAAGAATGTCGTGGGAATAATGTTTTGAATCTGCGGACTGCCGGGCAGCGCGTCCATGGTGAAGGTGAATGAACCCAAGGCAAGCGTGCCGGGAATCAGCCGCTTCGGAATATCGCCCTGCCGGAACATCTCCGCCGCGAATGGGTACACCGCAAACACCACCACGAACAACGACACGCCGCCGTAAGTCAGCACGGCACAAACCAGCACGATGGAGAGGACGGAACGTTTCCGGTCCACCACCCGTCCGACTGCTGACACGATCGATTTTGAGAAGCCGGCCAGCTCGATGACCTTGCCGAACACCGCGCCGAGGATGAAGACCGGGAAGTAGAGTTTCAAAAAGCCCGCCACCTTCTCCATGAAAACGCCGCCGAACATCGGCAGGACCAGGGCGGGGTCTGTGAGCAGCACGGCCAGCAGCGCGCAAACCGGCGCGAAGAGAATCACGCTGTATCCGCGATAAGCCACCAGCATGAGGAGGGCGAGGGCGGCAATGATGATGAACAGGCTCATGGAATTGTCTCGTCGCGGTGTCCGGTTGGGGGGGTCAGCGAGAAGTCCAATCGTCGTCCATCCAAACGGTGTGAACTTTGTTGTCGGGTGTCATGGACGGAGCTTGCGTTTGGTCGCGTTCGTTCGTCAACCGGCAAACGTGAAATTGCGGAGCCCCTTTCCGGGGCGCGTGATTCACCCCGGGGAAGCAGGCATGCCCCTGGCGCGGGCGGCACTTGCTCTCTTGCCAATGGGGTAGGGGATTGTTCTAATGCGCCCGTGTTACAGCAACAGACCTTGCGCCAGCCCGTCAGTTTCTCCGGAATTGGGCTGCACAGCGGCAATCGCGTCAATATGACGTTCCTACCCGCTCCACCTGATTTTGGGGTGCGCTTCCGGCGGTTGGATTTGGATGGGAAACCGGAAATCGAAGCCCGCATTGAGAACGTCAGCACGACCAATCGGTCCACGTCGCTATCGAAGGGCAACGCCAAAATCCACACGGTCGAACATGTCCTGGCCGCGTTCGCCGGCAGCGGGATCGACAACGCCATTGTCGAACTGGACGCCAACGAGCCGCCCATCGGCGATGGTTCGGCGCGCGATTACATGAAGCTGATCGAGTCCTCCGGCCTGATGCCGCAGGGTGCCCAGCGGGAAATCTACCGGGTCCACACCCCCATCGACATCGAGAGCGGCGAATCGTTGATCGCGGTGTTTCCTCACGACAAATTCAAGATCAGTTGCACCAGTTCGGACAAGGAAGGTCGCTACTCGCAGTTCTTCAGCGTCGAACTTTCCCCGGACACCTGGCAGCGCGAGCTGGCCCACGCGCGGACGTTTTGTTTTTTCGAGGAGATCGAGTTCCTCATCAAAAACGGTTTGATCAAAGGCGGCAGCCTCGAAAACGCGGTCGTGATTCGGGAAGACGCCATCCTGACCACCGAACCGTTGCGCTATGCCGATGAGTTCGTGCGCCACAAAATTTTGGATATAGTCGGGGATCTGTCTCTGATCGGTCGCCCGATTGCCGGCCACGTCGTTGCGGTCAAGCCGAGCCACGCGACCAATTGCGAACTGGCCCGGCAGATCACCGCGCAGATGCGCAAGCCCCTGGTTTCCGCTCAGACTTTTGCTCCACCGCCGCCTCCCGCCGCTGCCAAGCCCGCCCCGGGTTCCGCGACCGCCGTCGAGGATTGGAAAGCCGCCATCTCCTCCGAAACCCTGGACATCGGCCAGGTCATGAAAATTCTTCCGCATCGCTATCCATTTTTGATGGTGGACCGGGTGACGAAGATCGACGGGGACAAAATCGTGGCGATGAAAAACGTGACGGCCAACGAGCCGTATTTTCAGGGCCATTTTCCCAATCACCCGATCATGCCGGGTGTTCTGCAACTCGAGGCCATTGCGCAGGTGGCCGGGATTCTGACCATGCGGCGCGCCGAGAATTTTGGCAAGCTGGCCTACTTCATGGCGGCGGACAACGTCAAGTGGCGCAAACCGGTCCGGCCCGGCGACACGCTGGTGATCGAGGCGGAGTTGATCAAATCGCGCGGCAAAATCGGCAAGGCCAAGGCAGTTTGTTCCGTGGATGGCGAAACTGTCAGCGAAGCCGAAGTGACCTTCATCCTGATGGACTCGTAACGCGGTATGACTGAGATCCACCCCGCCGCCATCGTCCACCGCGAAGCAAGGATCGGTGAGAATTGTTTCGTCGGACCGTTTTGCGTCGTTGGCGAACATGTCGCGCTTGGTGCGAACTGCCGTCTGCACTCTCATGTCGTGATCGACGGACACACCACGCTCGGCAGGGGTAACGAGATTTTCCCGTTCGCCAGCATCGGGCTCAAGACGCAGGATCTGAAATGGAAGGGCGGCGTCACGCGCACCGAGATCGGCAACAACAACACCTTTCGCGAATATGTCACGGTTCATAGCGCCACCGGCGACGGCGAAGTGACGAAGGTGGGGTCGAACAACCACATCCTCGCCTACTGCCATCTGGCCCACAACGTCGTCGTGGGTAACCACATCATCATGTCCAATGTGGCGACGCTCGCCGGGCACGTCACTGTGGAGGATCGGGCGGTGATCGGCGGGCTGGCGGCGATCCACCAGTTTTGTCGTATTGGAAAGATGTCAATCGTGGGTGGCTGCTCGAAAGTGGTGCAGGACGTTCCGCCGTTCATGATGGCCGACGGAAATCCAGCCGAAACTCGCACGGTGAACAAAGTCGGACTCGAACGAAACGGCGTTTCAGCGAAAACCCAGGCTGTAATCAAGAAGGCGTACAAAATCCTGTTCCGTGAAGGGCTGACGATTGCCAACGGCCTCAAACGAATCGAAAAAGATCTGCCCGACCTGCCGGAATTGAACCATTTGATCGAGTTTGTTCGCAGCAGCGAACGCGGAATCAGCAAGTGATCCGGCGGTCAATTACGCCAGGCCCAAATTCTTCATGATCCTCGTTGTCGGTCCGGATTTGTTGAGCGTGTAGAAATGCAAACCGGGCACGCCGCTCTTCAGGAGTTCCTCGCATTGGCAGGTGGCGTATTGAATTCCGAAATCGGATACTGCCGCGTCATCGTCGCCCAATTCGTCCAGTCGGGTCGTTAGCTTTTGGGGGAGTTTTGCCCCGCACAACGCCGTGAATTTCTTGATTTGCGAGGCGCTCTGCACGGGAAGGATGCCCGGCACAATCGGCACCGTGACCCCGAGTTTTTTCAAATAATCGCGAAACTCAAAAAAGTCGTTGCTGTCGAAAAAGAGCTGGGTCAAAACAAAGTCCGCGCCGCAATCAATCTTGGTCTTGAGACGATCCCAGTCCGTTTGCTTGCCCTCTTTGCAGGCGATGTGGCCTTCCGGAAAACCGGCGGTGCCGATGGAAAATCCGTCCAGCTCGCGAATGAATTTTACGAGTTGATGGGAAAACTCAAAACCGCCCTCCGTCTTCTGGAACTCGCCCGTTCCCGGAGGCGGGTCGCCGCGGAGCGCCAGAATATTTTTGATCCCAAGTCCGCGAGCCTGTTCGAGCACCTTGGCAATTTCCTCCTCGGTGGCGTTGACGCAGGTCAGATGCGCCATCGCCGGCAACTGGTGGTCGCGCTGGATGCGGTCCACGATCATCAAGGTTTTGTCCCGCGTGCTGCCGCCGGCACCGTAGGTCACCGAGCAATAGTCCGGCTTCAATTGCAGGAGGGCGGGTATGGTTTTCTCGAGGAGGTTGCGCTCGCCCTCCTCGGTTTTCGTTGGGAAAAATTCCAGGGAAATCACCGGGCGCGTTCCGGTTTTTGCTCCGGCGTAAATGTCACGAATCAATTGCATTCGCGGGAGTATGCGTCATCCGGCGGGCAATTCAATCTCTGGCTGGCGTGTGGAATTATCCGGGAGTCATACCGGATATTCTCCTGCGCATCGGATCTTCTCCTCAAATGCCTAAACGGTGCATCCCGATGTTATTGGAGGTGGAACTTGTCGCGCTGCGACAAGTAGCGCCGCGTTCAGCGGCGCAACGGCGCTTCCAACGTCCCGATTCCGCCCGCCGAACGCGGCCGGGGTTTTCGCAGCGCGACAACCTCTACCAACAACTTCGGGATGCATGGATGCCTAAACGCGATTGCCGATGCCGCTTGCCACCGCTTTCCCTAAAACGTAATTTGGCTTCCGCGATTCAAAACCCAAATCGCAAAATTCTGTAAATAAAATGAGTAATGTCCGCGTCCGATTCGCTCCGTCACCGACTGGCTACCTCCACATTGGCGGCGCCAGGACCGCGCTGTTCAACTGGCTCTACGCCCGCCACACCGGCGGCACGCTTGTCCTGCGCATTGAGGACACCGACGCGGCGCGCAACACGCAGGAAGCCGTCGATGTAATTCTGGACGGCCTCCGCTGGCTTGGGTTGAGTTGGGACGAAGGCCCGCTCACCGCCGACTCCACGGGCCCGTGCAAAGGCGACCGCGGTCCCTATTTTCAGTCCCAGCGCAAAGACAATTACCAGGCGCGCATCGAAGCGTTGCTCTCGCGCGATCTCGCCTATGAGCACGAAGGCGCAATCAAATTCCGGATGACACGCGAGCCGATTCTCATCCCAGACGTCGTCGTGGGTGATGTCGTGCGCCCGTTGACCGACCGGGAAGTGGCGGACCCGGACTGGGTCATGGTCCGTTCGGATGGCCAGCCGGTGTTTCATTTCGTCAACGTGGTGGACGACCTCGAGATGGGCATCACTCACGTCATCCGTGGCGAGGATCACTTAAGCAACACCGCCAAACACATCGCGCTGTTCCGCGCTTTTGGTGTGGAGCCGCCGAAGTTTGCCCACATCCCGCTCATCCTGAATGGCGACGGCAGCAAGATGAGCAAACGCGACCAAGGCGCGTCGCTCTCGAGTTATACCGAGGGCGGTTTTCTTCCCGAAGCCGTGAACAATTACCTTTGCCTGCTCGGCTGGTCGCCCAAGGACAACATCGAGAAAATGTCCCTGGCCGAAATCGTCGAACGCTTCGATCTGCCGCAGATTCTTCGGCACAACGCGAAGTTCGATTTCGAGAAACTTCTATGGTTGCAGGGAGAATATTGCCGCGACCTGCCCGCCGACCGCTTCTATGAACTGGCCGTCCACGCTTTCGCCAAAGCCGGCGTGGATACGAATGTGTTCGACGTCAACTACGTCAAAGCCGCGCTCGACACCTGCAAGGGAAAGATCAAAACGTTCAACGAACTTCCCGCGTATGCCGGATTTTATTTCAACGATGAGTTCGCCTACGACCCGGAAGCCGCCAAGAAAAGTTTCGTTCCGGAAAACAAGACGCGCCTGGAAAAACTCCGGGACGCCTTTGCCAAAGCCAGTCCGTTCAACGCGGCGGCCGTCGAAGCCGCATTGAAAACGACCGCTGCCGAACTGGGCGTGAAAGTCGGCGTGTTGGTCCACCCCGCGCGCCTCGCCTGCACCGGCAGCGCGTCCGGGCCGAGCCTGTATCACCTGATCGAGGTGTTGGGGAAAGAAAAAGTGCTGGCCCGCCTTGAGCGGGCGCTGGTTTCGATGGCTTAAAAAACAATTTGCCGCGCTTTCAACGCGGAGTAGCTTATCGGCAAGATGAGCACGGTAGCCGAAATTGAAGCTGCGATTCGGGCGCTTCCGCCGAAGGAGCGTGAACGTTTAGCGGATGATTTGCCTGCAATTCTTCCTGAACTTAACGGCGATGCCAAGTGGCAGCGCATTATCGGCGACGACAGTCCTCGCCCTGCACTCACCGCCCTGGGCGATCAAATCGCATCGCAGTTCAAAGGCAATCCTGCTTCGTTTTCCGAGTTGCGTGACGCTGACTTTGACAAGGCCAAGTGAAATCGCTGGGCACGGAACATTTCTGGAAAGCCTGCCGCGCACTTCCTCCAGAAATAAAAATCGCGGCCCGCGCCGCGCATCAGAAGTTTCTTGAAAACTCCGCCCATCCATCGTTGCAATTGGAGCGGCTGCGTTCTGATCCGCGTTTCTGGTCGGTGCGGGTGACGCGCGATTTTCGTGCGGTGGCGCAGAGGTTCGAAGGTGATATTTGGGTTTGGATCTGGATTGGCAGCCACAGGGATTTCGATCGACAATTTCCGAAATGAATACGCAGTTGACGAAGAGCGCCGTTCACCTCGCCTGCACCGGCAGCGCGTCGGGGCCGAGCTTGTATCACCTGATCGAGGTGCTCGGGAAAGAGAAATCATTGCACAGGATCGACCGGGCGCTCGCCGGGATTGCGTGAATTTGACATCGTGTTCGTGGCGCGTTACCAAAGGCGTATGTTCACAGCGCATCAACTGAAGGAGAGAATGGAGGAGAAACCGTTTCGCCCGTTTCGCGTGATCATGTCGAGTGGTGATACCTACGAAGTGCGAAACCATGATTCGGCTTGGGTTCTCCGGAACGCCATTGAGATTGGACTTGATCCCGACGCAGAAGGCATGGTTGCCCTGACGAGGCGTTGCGCCATTCTGCACATCGCGAGCATTGAGGATATTCCAACCTCGAAAGCCGCTTGATGCCGACACCATGAAACTTGCGCATCCCCCTTGTCCAATGGTTTTATTTGCGGGTTTCCTCGCGATTTCCTCTGGTGCGTCCGCAGCCCCTCTGGACAGTTGGACCTCCGTATCGTCAGGTACGAGTAACCGACTCAACGCGGTTGCTTCCGGTAATGGAATATTCGTTGCCGCCGGAGATTTGGGCACGATCTTAACCAGCGCCAACGGCTCCACCTGGATATCCGCGACGTCCGCAATTACAAACTCCCTGTTGGCGCTGGCCTACGGTCAGGGTCAATTTGTGGCAGTCGGAACCCTCGGCGCGATCCTCACGTCCAGCAACGGCCTGAATTGGTCGCCCCAAGATTCAGGAACGCCGAATCGACTCAACGCGGTGGCTTCAACGCAGCTTGGCCTCGTCGCGGTAGGCGACCTTGGCACGATCCTGACATCGGCGGATGGATCCAATTGGAATGTTCGAACCTCTGGCACCGCGTCGTCTTTGGTTGGTGTCAGTGAAGGTTTTGGAAAAATAATCGCCGCTGCGAATACCACCGTGCTGGTTTCGTCCACAAACGGTCTTGATTGGACAACGAATGCGGGGCCTTACTTTTTTGCCGGCCTTGCCTACGGTAACGGGGTGATGTTGGGGATTACGATCCGTAGCGGATTTGAGCGATCCGTCGATGGTGTGACTTGGAACAGATTTTTCGGCCAGTTTAATAATTATTGTTATGGTTTAACCTACGCTCGAAATGTTTTTATCGGCGTGGGTGGTTATTATAGCGGCGGAGGCGGAAGGACGATTGCGACGTCAACCAACGGGATGACCTGGAATATCCGTTATACGAACCTTGGCGAAGGCAGGCTATTAAGCGTCGCATACGGAGGCCACCGTTTCGTCGCGGTGGGCGATGGCGGTGCAATTCTTGTGTCGGCACCGTTGCTTTCGATTTCGAATCCAGTGGTAGTTTCCAACGGCGTCCAAATGATCATCGAAGGCGATCCGGACGGGGTCTATCGAATTCAACGAAGTCCGAGTTTGTCAGCGCCATCCTGGGACAACATTGGCGCGGTGACGAATTTTGGTGGTTCGAGCCAATTCGTGACGCCGATCCTGCCCGAAGCTTCTGCGTCGTTTTACCGGCTCTCTTCTGATTAGGAATTCAGTAACGCTACCCGCTTCATTCCGGTTGAGCTTCGTTGCACGACCATCCCCATCACCGTCCCGAAAATGGTGTGCGCCGCGAGGGTGACCAGGATGAATGTCGCTGAAACCGGGATGCTGAAAAATTTCGAATACGGTGTGAGCAACATCCCGAGTTCCAGCCCGACGGCCATCAGGACGCCCCAAGTCCAGCTTCGTCGCGAAGCGCAGCCGACCATCGCCACGTACATGATTCCGAAAGTGATTCCGTTGCTGAAATGATAAATCCAACCCACGGCGTGCGCGGCGAAGGAATAGTTCATTTGCTCGATCGGTTGCCCCAGAATCATGGCGCCGAAGCGCGGGAATACCTTGAACAAATTCATGGCCGGAAGAAACGAATCGACGCCGAGCGACTTGGCGAAGACGAATGGCAATCGGAAAACGTCGTAGGCAATTGCCGCAATCAGTCCAGCCCACGAACCCAACACAACGCCCCGCCACAATTCCCGGTTTCCGAAAAGTCGGTCCGCTGCGGCAACTCCGAGCAGAGCCGTCAGCGCGGGAATGGACACGAACAGCGTGAACGTTCGCATTGAGCAGATCCCGTAAAAATCCAGAAGCAAACAGGCGATCGAGGTGGACGCCAGGAGAAAGACAACGATCCTGCCCCGGGCAGTCCAAAAATTTCCTGGGTGATGGGAGAATTTCAATCGCGGCGCATGGAATCAGGAAACCCATCCGAAACCAAGACAGGACTGAAGGCGGGACGTAACTTGACACGGCGGATTGGTCGAGATGAGTGGGGCAGGCTTCCAGCCTCTCTCGGCGGGCACCCTGCCCGCGAACCGTGATCCTGGGGCTGGAAGCCCCAGAGGCAGACAAGATGTCCGCCCCACTACTTTGGTTGCAGCGTCGAGATGCGCACGCGAAACGATTTGCGAACCGCGCACCGTCCTTCTATTGTCGCCCGCGTGGCAGCGCAGACACCTCCAACTTTTCGGGAAGCATTCCTTTTCTGGCTCAAGCTCGGGTTCATCAGCTTCGGCGGCCCGAGCGGCCAGATTGCCATGATGCACGCCGAGTTGGTGGAGCGGAAAAAATGGATCAGCGACTCGCGATTTCTGCACGCGCTCAATTATTGCATGTTGCTGCCCGGCCCAGAGGCCCAGCAATTGGCGATCTACATCGGCTGGCTCCTGCATCGGACCTGGGGCGGGATCGTGGCCGGAGCCTTGTTCGTTTTGCCGTCGGCCTTGATCCTTTGGGTTCTGAGTTACGTGTATGTCACATTCGGAACGGTTCCGGTCGTTGCCGCGATATTTTACGGATTGAAGCCCGCCGTGCTCGCCATCGTCGCGTCCGCCGTTATTCGTATCGGCCAAAAGGCGCTGAAGAATGAGGTGATGTGGTCCATCGCCGGATTGGCCTTTGCCGCGATTTATTTTTTCAAGGTTCCGTTTCCCGCGATTATTGCCTGCGCGGCACTCATTGGTCTCGTGGGCGGGCGACTCTGGACAAAACGATTTCTCGTCATCGGCGGACATGGCTCAAATGCTGAAGGCGAAGAAAGCGTGATCAGCGACAATGCGGAACCTCACACAAAACCGTCCCTGACCCGCGCGCTGAAGGTCTGCGCCGTTTGTCTTTTGCTCTGGTGGACGCCCGTCTTGCTGCTTGCGAACTGGCTTGGAACGGAGCACGCGCTGTTTCTCGAAGGCGTTTTCTTCAGCAAGGCGTCGATGGTGACCTTTGGCGGCGCCTACGCGGTGTTGCCCTACGTTTCGCAGCTTGCGGTCGAGCAGTACCACTGGCTGGGCGCCGGGCAGATGCTGGACGGGCTGGCTTTGGCCGAAACAACGCCGGGGCCGCTGATCATGGTGCTGCAATTCGTCGGGTTTCTTGGCGCATGGAATCATCCCGGCGCCCTTTCACCCCTTCTGGCCGCAACCCTCGGCGCCTGCATCACGACCTGGACAACCTTCGTGCCCTGTTTTCTGTGGATATTTCTGGGCGCACCGCACATCGAGCAACTTCGCGGAAATGTGAAACTCACCACGGCGCTTTCCGCTGTCACCGCGGCGGTGGTCGGCGTCATCTTGAACCTGGCGGTGTGGTTCGGGCGGCACGTTTTGTTTCCAGAAGGGGGCGGGGTGGAATGGTTTTCCCTCGTGATGGCGGCGGTCGCGTTCTTCGGGATCGTGAAATGGAAATGGAATATTATCTTCGTCGTGGTTGGTGGAGGCGCGCTGGGGCTGATTTACAAAACCCTTCTTTAGCATCAGGGCAGAGGCATCTCATTTTCAGAATACTTTGAGGAACTCATGGCAAAAGGTGTCCCGCGACGAACGCGAAGGTGGCGAAGGAAGAAATGCACGTGGCCTTCGCGCCCTTCGTTGCCTTCGCGGCACAAATAAGCGACCGAATTTTGGTGCATCTGCCCTTCCTTTAGCATGCTGAAACATTGACGCCCGCTGGTGGCGTGGCAACAGTGGTATGCGGCCATGACCACGGCGAATAAGATCACCATTTTTAGAATCCTGCTCGTCCCGTTTTTCGTCGTGCAGTTTCTTTACTATGTCGGAACGGGCAACGAATGGAACCGGCTCTTCGCGCTGCTGGCTTTCGCACTCGCTTCGGTGCTCGACGGCGTGGACGGATACATCGCGCGCCGCTACAATCAGAAAAGCGAGCTGGGTGCGGTGCTCGATCCGCTTGCCGACAAATTGCTCCTGGTCTCGGGAATTGTTCTGTTGGGATTCGACTCCGGCCATTATTTCTCGCGCATCCCGCTCTGGCTCATCGTGACCATCATCAGCCGGGACATGATTGTGCTGCTCGGGGTGACCCTTGTGCATTTCATGTGCGGGAAAGTGGCGGTGCGCGCGCGAATGGTTGGAAAAGTGGCGACGGTCTTTCAGATGGGAACCGTCCTTTGGATTTTATTTCAATGGACAGATCGCGCGTTGCCGATTTTGATCTTCGGCGCGGCTTTGTTTACCGGACTGTCGGGTGTGCTGTATATCCTGGATGGGATCCGCCAACTCAACGCCAGCCCGACGAGCGCCGCCACGAAGAACCAGTAATGTTGTTTCATGTCCTGAATTTTATTATGCCAAGCGAACCCAAACTCACACTCAAGGAGGGCGACCGCGCCCCGTCGTTCAACGTCGCGACCAATGGCGGCGGGAAAGTCTCCCTCGCCGACTTCAAGGGGCAGAACGTTGTCCTTTATTTTTACCCGAAAGACGACACGCCCGGTTGCACCAAGGAGGCATGTTCGTTCCGCGACAATTTTGATAAAATCAGAGAGCGCGGTGCGGTCGTGTTAGGTGTGAGCACCGACCCGATGAAATCGCACGACAAGTTCACCGAGAAATACAAACTCCCCTTTACGCTTCTGGCCGACGTGGAAAAGGAAATTGTCCAGGCCTACGGAGTCTGGGGCGAGAAAACGTTTATGGGTCGAAAATACATGGGAACGCATCGCGTCACATTTTTGATCGGCCCTGACGGCAAGATCAAAAAGATCTGGCCAAAAGTGAAGCCGGAGGAACATGTAGCCGAAGTTCTGGCGGCGCTTGATTAGCATCTGTGAACGCGGAAAATGCGCCGGCAGGGTAGCGCGCGTCACGCGGTGAGCGCCGGAATCATTCGAATCCAACTATGAACTTGTACCTGTTGCGTCACGCCAAGGCAGAGGACCACGGTCCCCGCTACCCGGACGACAGCCAGCGCCCGCTCACCTCCGACGGAGAAAAGGAAATGCGCCGGGTGGCAAAAGGAATGCACGAACTGGAATTGAAGTTCGATTTAATCCTGAGCAGTCCGTTCGTTCGCGCCAAACGAACGGCGGAAATTGTGGCCGAGGTGTTCAAATACGGCGACCCGCGCTTCTCCGAGAACCTGGCCTGCGGCGGGAATCCCCGCAAGTTGATCGACGAGTTAACCCGCGATCATCGAGCGTGTGAAAATATTTTGCTGGTCGGGCACGAGCCGGATTTGAGTCGGATGGTTTCGCTATTGACCACTGGCGGGGGTGGTTTGAGGCTGAGTTTTAAAAAGGCAGGCCTGTGCAAATTGAAGATGGAAAAGTTACGGGCCGATCGATGCGCCAGTCTGGAATGGCTGATGACTCCGGGCAATCTGGAGGCGTTCTCTTAACGTGGCTGCGGCCATGTTCTCACAACCGTCTCTTCACCCGGATCGATCTTTGCCCCGTTATTTGGGGACGAAGCCGTTGCTCGTGGCCGGCTTGGTCACTTCGATCCGATAAAATGTATCGAAAGCGCCGGGATTGGAATTGGTGAAGGACTGGATCGTGTCGGGTAGATTCGACGCGTTGGGCAGAGGTGCAAACTCCTGCGCGAGGTTTGTGCTTTGCAAAATCGTGTAAACCCGGCCGGCCACGGGGTTCCAACGCAGAACCAGATTCGTCAGCTCATTACCCGTGTCAAATCGCAGGCGAAATCGGCTTTCAGGATCGTTCGGGTTCAGCCCCGCGACGTAGGATTGCCAGAGCGCCAGTCCATTGGCGGCGATCAGATTTTCTGCCGTGTCGAAGTTCTGGGTCTGGCCGTTGGCCGCGAGCCACCAGTAGGGCGTGAGGTGGTTGGTGGTGACCATTTCTCCGAACATCGCCTTCAAGTTGACATCGGTTTCGAGCACGACAGTGATCGCATTGTTCGTCCCCGAGAAAGCTCCGGTCCATTGCACAAAGTAGAAATAGTTCGACGGCGACGCAGTTACCTGGACGGCTGTTCCCACGGGATACGAACCGCTGCCAGGCGTCGTCGTTCCCCAAGCAGGATTGTTCACGGTCACGGACAGCAAGTTGCCGGAAGTGGCGTCGATTTCGGTGGCTTGCACGATGACTGTCGCCAATCCGGCCGATCGGCATTCGAACGTCGCCGTCCCGTTCAGTTGGTCCGGGTCGGCCAGGGCCGCCAGAATCACAGGAATCGGAACGGACCAATTCGATGGCGTAAAAGTATTGGTGGCGCCGCTCTGCACAATCAGGTCGGTGTCGCCGCTCGAACGCGCCACGGTGACGGTGACATTGGCCGACGGCGATTCGGCGAGGCGAATGGTGAAAAAGGCGTTACTGCCCTCGGGAACACTCAAAAACGTCGGCTCGACAACCAGCGCCTGGTGATTCGTGGAAATGGCCACCGTGAACCCGCCCAACACGGACTCGGCAATCGAGTTGTTAAACGTGTCAGTGACCTGGCCGTTTAGAATGGTGATGGTGTAAGCGCCGTTATCCGCCGCGCTCCAGGTGCCATTGGGTGCGGGGATGGAGTAGCTCGCCATGCGAGGCGTGCCGTCCGTCAAAGTATCGACGCCCACAAAATCCACCTGGTTCGAGTAACCATTCGGGCCGGTGACGACGAGGTTCGAGGAACCGAGGCTGGCAATCCTCACGGCGGAGTCGTCTGTGTAGGTCACCGTGAACGAATGCGTCGGCGCGCCGGCGCTGGTCAGGTTCGCGATACTGAACGACGCATTGGGTGGCGTGGTGTCCAGGCTGCCGCCGCTCAGGATTTGCACATCGTCGATATTCCAGCCGATATCGTTCTGGGCGGGATTTGAGCCAAGACCCCAGCGCACGCGGACCGACGGATTGCCTGCCGTCCAGCCCGGCAGGGCGTATTGAACTTCTTGCCAGGAATTATCGGAAATGGAGGAACTTGTGGACCACACGTCGGTCCAACCGGCGCCGTTGGTCGAGACCTGAATCACCGCCGTATCCGGCCCCCGCAGTCCGAGCCACCTCCGAAAGCGCAAGGTCAGAGACGTGGTGCCGGTGCAATTGATCGGCGGTGTCGTTGCGTAGGCGGTGGCGAGGCGGTTGGGATAATTCCCGCTGAGGTTGAATCCAATGATGTTCGTTCCGGTGAAACCGTTCGTCAGACCGGTGCCGCTGGGATAGGTCGGTTTGCCGTATTGCCATTGCGATTCCAAGCTCCAACCCGGATCCGTGTTCATGCTGGCAAAATAGATCGCGTTCGGCACGCTGACGTTGAACTGGCCGAGCTTGCCCGCAGCCACTGCGGCGCCCTCCGTATCTCGGACCTGATTGGTTTGCATCCAGACCGAGTAGATTCCTCCGTCGCCGGCCGTCCACGTAGAACCCAACGGTGGAACGACCGAATAGGTTGCGACGCGCGGGGTGCCGTTCGAGGCGATATTGACCGACACGAGAGAAGCGGCCCGGCTGTAGCCATTCGTGCCCGTGACGAGAATGTCGTTGCCATCAATGGTGCTGACATCAATGCCGACGTTATCGGAATAGGTGACCGTGAATTGCTTGGCGCCGATGCCGGGTTGGGTGAGATCGGTGACCTGCAAGGTGGCGCCCGGTGGAATGATCGAGCCGGACGCGGCGATCGTGCCGGTGATGAAATACTGCCCAATGCTTCCATAAGGCGTGTAGCCGTCGGGCGAAGAACTCGCCGGGTTCCCGGTGCCCGAGTTGCGCACCCAAAGATAATAAATGCCCTCCGTCACACTCGTCTGGATGCGGGCCAAGGTGAGGCTTGAGGAATTGTTGGTGATGAGTCGGACCCCATTGGCGTCGTAGAGTTCAATCAGCACATCCAGGTTTCCGCCTCGAGTGATGCCAGAAGAAGTGATCCACGGACTTACGGC
>Ga0163144_10012791_pt1 | contig 17574 bp, 9 predicted proteins | sample OliLak19BULKMAT1_FD_123175 | JGI IMG/M metagenome (GOLD analysis project Ga0163144, IMG submission 123175) | Freshwater microbial mat bacterial communities from Lake Vanda, McMurdo Dry Valleys, Antarctica - Oligotrophic Lake LV.19.BULKMAT1 | ecosystem: Environmental > Aquatic > Freshwater > Lake...
CTGGCGCTCCATCAAGTACGAGGAGGTCTACCTGCACGCGTACGACTCGGTCCCCGGCGCCAAGGCCGGCATCGGACGCTACGTCACGCTCTACAATACCCGCCGACCGCACTCGAGCCTCGACGACCGCACCCCCGACGCTGCATACTTCACCCCGTGGCCGCGCGCCGTGGCCGCGTAACCCCGCCCGCCGATCCAGTTATCCCGGCCTGTTTCGCTGTAGAGGAAAGAGGAGCCACTTCTGATGGACGAGCGGGTGCGCGAGGATGTAAATATGGCGTCGATGAAGCGGGGGCGGTATGAAGGGGATGTGCGGAGTGCGCCGCGGGTCGGGGGTGGGGGAGATGTTGCGGCGGCGGTGAGCGAGGGAAGATCTTCCGGTAGCAAAAAGCTCGCGGCATAATCCACGCTAGACCGAATACACACACAATCAGCGCAGGAACGCAACGTGACTTGGTACTTGGAGGTCCTCAAGAAGTACGCGGTCGTTGATGGTCGCGCGCGACGATAAGGAGTACTGGATGTTCTTCCTCTTCAATCTGCCGGTCTATTTCGCCCTAGCCTTCGTGTCGGCGTTTCTCGGGATTGCGTCCGAAGACGGGAGTAGCGTGCTGACGACCATCTACTCTCTCGGCGTTCTGATTCCGGGGATAGCCGTAGGAGTGCGCAGAATGCATGACACCAATCACAGTGGTTGGTGGCTACTGTTCCCGGTAGTAAATCTTATCTTTCTGGTGACAGAGGGAACGCAAGGGAACAATCGTTTTGGTCAGGATCCGAAGTCGACAGCACCGTTTGCGGCATAATCGCCGCTGTACCGGACCGTTTGCTTGACCAGACATCGGAGACGCATGCCAGTTCCTGATTTTCAGACGTTAATGCTCCCCGCCCTCAAGTTGCTGGCTACCCGCTCGCCGATGACAACTGTCGAGGTTCGTTCAGAGTTTGCGACACAGTGCAGCCTGACTCGCGCGAACCTCGCGGAGTTTCTGCCAAACGGCGGCCAGGCTAGGTTCGCTAATCGCGTCGCATGGCATAATCGTATCTACAGTTTCCGGGTGGTGCTGCGGAGGGCGGTTGATGAGATGTTGCGGCGGCGGTGGGACTCTGATAGGTAGTCAGGATACGCAGCTAGCATATCCTTTTGCTGCATAATTCCCGGTAGACGCACGCTTAGTCTTGCTGCAATCACCTGCGCTACGGAATGCACGGCCCTCGGAAGCGCGACACAATCTCTTCACGATTCAGCATTGAAACCTGACGCGCAGAACGTTGGAATCCTTCCCGCGAGCGCTCCAAGACCCGGCGATCTAGTCCACGTCCGCTCGCGGCGCTGGCTGGTCGAGGAAGTCGTGGAGCCGAGTGTGGCCGGTCAGTCCGCGCTCGTCCGTCTCGCCTGTGCCGACGACGATGCCCAAGGACAAGCGCTCGATGTCTTCTGGGACTACGAGCTCGACCGCCGGATCCTACAGGAGGAAGGCTGGAGCGATCTCGCCACCAAGGGCTTCGACGAGCCGCGCCAGTTCGCGGCTTTCCTCTACACACTACGCTGGAACTGCATCACCGCGACGGACCCAAACCTCTTTCAGGCGCCGTTTCGTGCCGGCATCAAGATCGAGGCCTACCAGATGGAACCCCTTCGTAAGGCGCTCCAACTCCCTCGCGTCAGTCTCTTCATTGCGGATGACACCGGCTTGGGCAAGACCATCGAAGCTGGCCTGATCGCGCGCGAGCTCCTCCTGCGCAAGAAGGTCAAGACGATCGTCGTTGCGGCACCGCCCTCCGTGCTCGAGCAGTGGAAGGGCGAACTGGAGGAGCGCTTCGGTCTCGTGTTCGAGATCCTCGACCGCGCCTACTTGACACGGATGCGGCGCGAGCGTGGCTTTGGCGTGAACCCGTGGCGCACGCATAGCCGCTTCCTCGTATCGCACAACCTACTGATTGACCCGACGTACACCGACCTGATGCGGGAGTGGCTTGGGCCGATGCTACCCGGAAGCCTTCTGATCCTCGATGAAGCCCACCACGCAGCACCCGCCAGCGGCGGACGCTACGGCATCGAGACGAAGTTCACGCGGGCCGTCCGGGACCTCACCAGTCGCTTCGAGCACCGCCTGTTTCTGTCGGCGACTCCACACAACGGCCACTCGAACAGCTTCTCAACGCTCCTCGAACTGCTTGATCCGTACCGCTTCACTCGCGGCGTCAAAGTGCGCGGCAGGAAAGCGCTCGAAGATGTAATGGTACGCCGACTCAAGGAGGACATCCGCGAGGTGCAAGGCGGATTCCCGAAGCGCATCGTCGTCCGTCAAGCCATCGATGGGTTGCCCGCCGATGCCCCCGAGCTCGTGCTCTCTCGGCTGCTCGATGAGTATCGCACCGCCCGAGAGGAGCGCTTCGCCAGTACCTCGCGTCGCGCGCAGGCATCAGCGGGCCTGCTGGTAGTAGGACTTCAGCAGCGGCTTCTCTCATCCATCGAGGCCTTTGCACGTAGCCTTAAGGTCCACCGAGCAACGGTCGAACGGCAATGGGAGAAAGGGAAGTCAGAGACTGGCGAACCCTCGGCAGCCTCCGCGCGAGAGGCAAACCTCTTCACAACGGCCCCCGACGCCGACGACGAGCGAAGCGAATGGACACCTGAGGAGCAGGAAGCCGAGGAAGCCGCAACTATCGAGGCAGTCACGGCAGCGGCAGAAGCCGAGTCCCCCCGTGATGCCGCAGCAATAGCGCATTGGCGACGAGAACAGGCGCTGCTAGATCAGATGCAGGCGATCGCGGAGGCGTCCCGGCACCTTCCGGACGCCAAGATGCGCCGGCTCATTGACTGGATGCGGTCGAACCTCTGCCCTGATCTTCCGCTCTTCGGGAAGGCAGCGGTAGGTCCCGCGCCGAAATGGAACAACCGCAGGATCCTCATCTTCACCGAGAACCGCGAGGGTACCAAACGCCACCTGAAAGACATCCTCGGGCAAGCCATCGAGGGCACCGATCGCGCCGATGAACGCATCGAAGTGATCGACGGCCTGACCAGCGGCGCCACGCGCAAGGAGATTCAGCGCCGGTTCAATACCGATCCGGCCAAGGACCCGCTGCGTATCCTGCTGGCCACGGACGCCGCGCGTGAGGGCCTGAACTTTCAGGCGCATTGCACCGACCTGTTCCATTTCGACCTCCCTTGGAACCCCGGCCGAATCGAGCAACGCAACGGCCGCATCGACCGCAAGCTCCAGCCGGCAGATGAGGTCCGCTGTCATTACTTCGCGCTGCCGCAGCGGGTCGAGGATCGTGTACTTGAGGTCCTCATCAAGAAGACAGAGACCATCAAGAAGGAACTCGGTAGTCTCTCGAAAGTGATCGACGACGACATCGAGCGTCGCCTCGGGCAGGGCATCCGCCACCGCGATGCCGACGTGCTCGCCCGTGAGATCGAGCACGCGGACCTTGATGCGGATAAGAAGCGCATCACCGAGGAGGAGTTCGAGGCTGCCCGCGATCGCCAAGACGACTTGAAGAAGCAGATCGAGCGCTGCCAGACCCTGCTCGAAGCGTCGCGTAAATGGGTAGGATTCGAGTCTAAGCCTTTCCGCGATGCCCTCTCTTGCTCCCTCGAACTTCTGGGCGCCGAACCACTCACGGAGAGCCGCGACGACGACGGAAACCACGCGTGGGTCTTCCCACGTCTCGACCGCCGCGCCGAAACGGACCAGAGCTGGACAGCCACCCTCGATACGCTTCGTGCGCCGCGCCAGCAGAATCAGAAGCTCGCCGATTGGCGCCGCGAGGCGCCGATTCGGCCGGTGGTGTTCGAGGATGCGGGCGTGCTCACCGACGACACCGTCCACCTGCACCTCGAGCAGCGCGTGGCCCAGCGCCTGCTGGCCCGCTTCCGCTCGCAGGGCTTCATCCACCACGACCTCTCACGCGCCTGCCTTGCACAGGCCTCTGACTCGATCCCTCGCGTGATATTGCTGGGCCGCCTGTCGCTCTACGGCTGCGGGGCCGAGCGACTGCACGAGGAGCTCGTACCGCTCGCCTCGCGCTGGGTCGAGCCGACCCAACGCAAGGGAGCGCTCACCGCGTACGCACGGGAGGCTGAGGCCAAGACGCTCGAACTCCTTGAGCGTTCTCTGGGCGAAGTGCGCCGCCACGCCCCTAACGATGTGGTTCAGAAGAAACTGCTGGCCACGGCTTCACGCGACATCGCCGAGCTACTCCCGCAGCTGGAGCCGCGCGCCAGAGAGCTGGCGGCCCTTGCGATCGAGAAGCTCAGGAAGCGTGGCGAACGGGAGGAGAAGGACCTGCGCGAGACGCTCAAGCGGCAACGCGATTGCGTACGCGAGCAGCTCGAGCAGACCGAGCCGGACTTCAAGCAGCTGACGTTGCGCTTCGACGACGAGGAAAAGCGTCAGCTCGAATCCGACATCCGCTCGTGGCGCGTACGACTCGAGCAGTTCGACCGCGACCTTGCGCAGGAACCCACGCGCATCCGGGAGTTCTACGAGGTGCGCGCGCAGCGCGTCGAACCGGTCGGGCTGGTATACCTTTGGCCGGAGACGAACTAAGCACCATGGCCAAGCTCGATTCTGAAATTCTCGCGCATCTTGAGTGGCTCGGCTTCGTCCGGCCCACCGGTCTCGTCGTCTCTGCGCCGGCGCTTGTCCGCGCTGGCGCAATCCTTGACCGGCGCGACACGGAGGGACAACGCCTCCTGCGCGGCTGCGCCGAGGAGCGCACGTTCGATCTCAACACAGGTCCGGTGCCTTACCTGCCGGACTTCCGCCGCTTCGCGGAGTCCGTGCTGGGCTGGAGCTTCTCACCCAAGGGCTATGCGGGCACCGCCGAGTGCCCTATTCCGCCCGAACTCGAGGTGCCGCTCCCTGGCTATGGCGAAGCGTTGCGCCCCGACTACGCCGTGCGGGAGCTCGAGCCGGAGGAAGGGGCTGGGCGTTGGCAACTCCTCGCGCGAGTCCTCGAGCCCGGCGAGGACTTCGACCGCGTCGTCCGCGCCGGCGGGCAACTGGAGGCCTCGGCACACGGGCGGATGGAGCGGCTCCTGCGCCAGTCGGGTGTGCCAGCCGGACTGCTCTTCAACGGCCGTGTGCTTCGCCTCGTCTCGGCACCACGGGGTGAAAGCTCTGGGTGGCTGGACTTCCGCGTCGCGGAGATGGTGCAGACGGCTGGCCGGCCGATCTCGACGGCTCTGCGGCTGCTCCTCGGGCAGAGTCGGCTCCTCAGCCTTCCACGCGCTCAGCGGTTTGGTGCGTTGCTCGAGGACAGTCGCAAGTTCCAGAATGAGGTCAGTGAACGCCTCGCCCAGCAGGTACTGCATGCACTCTATGAGTTGCTGCGCGGTTTCCAGGCTGCACACGACGCCTCGAAAGGCGCACTTCTGCACCAGCCGCTCGCCGATCACCCAGACGAGGTCTATCGCGCGCTCCTGACCGTCATCCTGCGTCTCGTCTTCCTGTTGTATGCCGAGGAGCGGGAGATGCTCCCCGAGGATGAGACATTCCTGCGTTACTACTCGCTCGCGGGCCTCCACGAACGGCTGCGCGAGGATGCTGCGCTGTATCCGGACACGATGGACCAGCGCTTCGGGGCTTGGGCGCAACTGGTCGTGCTCTTTCGGCTTATCCACGACGGCGCGGATGCGGGCGCAATGCGATTGCCAGAGCGTCACGGAGTCCTCTTCGACCCGGATCGGTATCCGTTCCTCGAGGGGCGCACAGCCGGCGTAGCGCGGCAGATACACGAGCGCATCGAGCCACCGCTCGTACCCGACGGCACCATCTACCGTGCCCTCGAGAAGCTCCTCGTGCTCGATGGCGAGCGCATTTCGTACCGCGCGCTCGACGTGGAGCAGATCGGCTCGGTATACGAGACGATGATGGGCTTCCGGCTCGAGACCGCGACCGGCCGCTCGGTGGCGATCAAGGCACAGAAAAAGCAAGGCGCGCCCACGACGGTGGATCTCGAGGCGCTGCTGCGCGAGTCAGCAGGCAAACGCGAGACGTGGCTTCAGGACCGCGCCGACCGCAAGTTTACCGATTCTGCGAAGAAGGCTGTCGCCGCAGCCGGAACGCTCGAGGATCTGCATTCGGCGCTGCTGACCGCGATCGATGCCGCCGCGACGCCCGATCTGGTACCGAGGGGCGCGATGGTGCTGCAGCCAAGCGAGGAGCGGCGCCGCTCGGGTTCGCACTATACACCTCGCGCGCTCACCGAGCCGATCGTGCGTACGACGCTCGAGCCGGTCCTCGCGCGCCTGCGCGGAGAGGACGGCGCGCCACCCCGGCCTGAGCAGATTCTCGATCTCAAGGTCTGCGACCCGGCGATGGGCTCGGGGGCGTTCTTGGTCGAGGCCTGCCGGCAGCTAGGGGATGCGCTGGTCGAGGCGTGGCGCGCGAACAACGCGGTCCCCACGATCCCGCCCGACGAGGATGAGGTGGTCTACGCCCGACGACTCGTGGCGCAGCGCTGCCTGTACGGTGTGGACCGGAACCCGGTGGCGGTTGACCTTGCCAAGGTCTCGCTCTGGCTGGTGACGCTGGCGAAGGACCACGCGCTGACGTTCGTTGACCACGCGCTGCGGCACGGAGACTCGCTGGTTGGCCTCTCGCGCAAGCAGCTCGAGGCGTTCCATTGGGACACCGAGAGCGTGCAGGTGGAGTTCGTCACGAGCACGATCCGGCCACACCTAGAGAAGGTGTACGCGCTGCGCACGGCGATCCGCGAGGCGGGCGAGAGTGTCTCCGACTGGCAACGCCGCGACCTCTGGGACGAGGCGCACTTCGAACTCGGCAAGGTTCGGCTCTTCGGCGATCTCGTAGTGGCCGCCTTCTTCGAGAGTGATAAACCAAGGGAGCGCGAGGCGAAGCGTGCTGAGTACGCCGGCGCCGTCACAAGTGGCACTGTCGAGCGATACCGCGACTGGCTCGAGACGCGTCGGCATGACGAGCTGCCGCTCGCACCCTTCCACTGGGAGATCGAGTTCCCCGAAGTATTCGAGCGAGAGAATCCGGGGTTCGATTCGTTCGTCGGGAATCCGCCGTTTCAAGGAGGCCGCAACTTGTCGGCTTCGCAGGGCGAGATCTATTCTAAGTGGCTGCTTGCTCTGCACGAGGAATCAAGCGGCGCTGCGGATCTTGTCGCGCACTTTTTCCGCCGAGCCTTCTACCTTCTCAGGGGAGATGGAACGTTCGGTCTCATCGCTACCAACACGATTGCCCAGGGTGATACCCGCTCCACCGGCGTTCGCTGGATCTGCCAGCACGGCGGCGAGATCTATTGGGCGAAGAAGCGCGTCAAGTGGCCCGGCCTCGCCGCGGTGGTGGTGAGCGTGCTGCACGTGTTCAAGGGACCATTCCAGCACGCCAGACGCCTCGACGACCACTCAGTGGAGACAATCACCGCCTTCCTCTTCCACCGCGGCGGCCACGATGACCCAGCGCGGTCGTCACTCAACGCTGGTAAGAGTTTTCAGGGCAGCATCGTCCTCGGCATGGGCTTCACGTTCGACGATACGGACATGAAGGGCGTCGCAACGCCGCTGGTCGAGATGCGCCGTCTCATCGAGCAGGAGCCGCGCAATCGGGATGTGATCTTCCCCTACATCGGTGGTGAAGAGGTGAACACGAGCCCCGCGCACGCGCATCACCGCTATGTCATCAACTTCGACGAGCGGAGCGAGGAGGAGTGTCGCGGGCAATGGCCGGACCTAATGGCGATCGTTACGGCAAAAGTGAAGCCGGAGCGTACCACCAAGGATGTTAAGAAGTACCCACGCATGGTTAACGAGTGGTGGAAGTATTGGAACGCGAGGCCGGAGCTTCGAGCCGCGGTTGCGGGACTGGAGCGGGTGCTTGTTATCTCGCGTGTCGGCCAACAGGCCGCCTTCGCCTTCGTGCCGGCTCAAATGGTGCACTCGGACTCCCTCATCGTCTTCCCCCTTCCCACGCACGCAGCCTTCTGCGCCCTCCAGTCCCGCCCCCACGAGATCTGGGCTCGCTTCTTCGGGTCGTCGATGAAGGACGATCTCCGGTACACCCCCTCTGACTGCTTCGAAACCTTCCCCTTCCCCGAGAGCTGGAACACCCACCCCGCCCTCGAAGTCGCTGGTAAGACCTACTGTGACTTTCGCGCCGCACTGATGGTCCGCAACAACGAAGGTCTGACCAAGACGTATAACCGCTTCCACGACCCCGACGAGCGCGACCCGGAGATCGTGAGGCTCCGCGAGCTGCATGTCGCAATGGATCGCGCCGTGCTCGACGCTTACGGTTGGACCGACATCCCGACGGACTGCAAGTTCCTCCTCGACTACGACATCAACGAGGAGGAGTGGGGCACAAAGAAGAAGCCCTACCGCTACCGCTGGCCGGACGAGGACCGCGATGAGGTGCTCGCCCGCCTTCTCGTGCTCAACGCCGAGCGCGCGAAGGAGGAGGCCCGCGCTGGCGCGGCCGCCTCGAAGAGGGACGGCAACACGGCGGCAAAGCGCCGGTCTAAGGCCAAGACGTCGGAGACAGGAGACCTCTTCTCATGAGCACGTCGCGCAGGCAGTGGAAAGGAGCACGTTGGTGGAAGGTTGACCTGCACACGCACACACCGGCCTCTGACGACTATGGCAAGGGGCCGCAGCAGGCTGTGCTCAAAGCACGCACTCCTAAGGATTGGCTTCTCGATTACATGCGCGCTGGGATCGACTGTGTAGCGGTCACAGATCACAACAGCGGTGAATGGATTGCTCTCGTGCAGGGGGCGCTGAAAAGCTTGGCGCAGAGCAAACCGGACGGATACCGTCCACTTTGCGTGTTTCCGGGCGTCGAGATATCAGTCAACGGGGGAATTCACGTCCTCGCAATATTGGGCTTGGAGAAGACGACCTCGGACGTCGACTCGCTGCTCGGAGCGGTTAGCTACTCCGGCACCAAGGGGGCGAGTGATAGCGTCACGTCGAAGTCGTTCAAGGAAGTGGTTGCAGCGATCACAGCCGCTGGAGGCCTGGCGATCCCGGCTCACGTCGATTGCGAGAGTGGGCTGTTCAAGCTCACGGGTAACACGCTGATTCAGGCGCTCGAGTGCGAGGAAATCGTTGCGGTCGAGATTGTCGATTCAGTGGCGGAAAAGCCGCCTGCCTACACTCAGGCCAAGGTTAGATGGACGGAGCTCATGGGCTCAGACTCGCATCATCCATCGGGTCAGCCCGGCCAGCGATTTCCAGGCAGCCGTTTCACGTGGGTCAAGATGGGTGCACCTAGTCTGGACGGGCTCCGCCTCGCGCTCCGTGACGGCCCGCTTTCTGTGCGGCGAGGCGATTCACCTGACAGCGACCCCAATACCCACGCACCTCTCGTCATCGAGTCGATTGAGGTTTCGCAGGCCCGATACATGGGTAGGAGTGGTACGTTCTCGATCGAGCTGAACCCTTGGCTTAATGCGATAATCGGCGGCCGCGGCACCGGTAAGTCATCAACAGTGGAGTTCCTTCGGCTGGCATTGGGACGGGATAGCGAGCTGCCCAAGGAGCTCGGCGGCGAGTTCGAGAAGTATTCAGCGAATTACGCGAGTCGGGACGAGAGTGGACTACTGACGGGGAACACGAGCATCGTCGTCGTATATGCGAAGGACGGATCGCGCTTTCGTATCGAGCGAGCACCGGCGTCAGGTCAGCCTACAAGCATTCAGGAAGAACGCGACGGCCAGTGGCACGCCGTACAAGGCGATGTGACACAGCGCTTTCCCGTTCGAATCTACAGCCAGAAACAGATCTTCCAGCTAGCGAAGACGCCTCTCGCGCTCCTCCGGATCGTGGATGACGCGCCCGCGGTGAATCACGGCAGTTGGGGAGAGCGCTGCGCCGATCTGACCAACGAGTACATGACCCTGAAGGCAACGATCCGGCAGCTCTCGGCGGAGGCTGCAGAGGAGTCTCGCCTAAAGGGCGAGCTCGATGACGTGACGCGAAAGCTAGCGGTGTTTGAAGCCTCCGGACACGCGGACGTCCTCTCGGCTTTTCAGAGTCGTAGCCGCGAGGAAACGGCTGTGGCAGCGTGGAAAGACTCGTGGTCAGCAACAGGAGAGCAGATGCGTGCCTTCGCCGCCGAGGTGGTCCCTCAGCAGCTCCAACTCGCCGGCGACGCGGCTCAGCGCGATGATGGTGCTCAGCTGCTTGGGGAAGCGGCAACGATTCAAGAGCAGTTCGAAGCGATCCGAATCTCATTGGAGTCACTTGCGTCACAGGCCGATCAGATAGCTGCGCGTTGGGATGCCACCTTGGCCACCTCCCCGTGGAAGATACGCGTCGATAGCGCGCAGCAAGCGTACCGGGAGCTAGTCGCGCGTTTGAGGGAGGAGGGTGCGGGAGATCCGGAAGCGTACGCTGAGCTGGTTAAAAAGCGTCAGGATATTGAGGATCGGCTCGAAGGGTTCGCGAAGAAACGAACTCAGACTTCGCAGTTGACCGAACATGCATCCGCGACGTTCATCAAGTTGCTGGAGCACCGCCGTCAGCTGACCGAGTCTCGGCGTTCGTTTCTCGACGATGTCCTGAACGGCAATCAGTACGTGCAAATCAAGATCGTGCCTTATGGCGCCAGAGAGACGCGCGAGGACGAGCTTCGCAAATTGCTTCAGCGCGAGCAGGGCGGCTTTGAGAAGGACATTGGCTCATCAGGTGGGGAAGGGCTACTTGGTCGACTCGATGCGGGAGGTATTCAACCCGCAGCAGTGGAAAATGGCCTCGCCAACATTAAGCGCCACCTTCGTGATGTGGTGACCGGGACCCACGACCCGAAAGCGGTCGCCGACCAGCGGTTCGTCACGCACATGCAAGGTCTGCCCCCAGAGGCGTTGGACCGAATCGACCTCTGGTTTCCGGAGGACTCCTTGGAGGTTTCGTACAGCCCAACGGGCAATCGGGGGCAGTTCCTTCCGATCGCGCAAGGTTCACCCGGACAGAAGACCGCGGCACTTCTCGCCTTCCTGCTCTCTTATGGAGAGGAGCCCCTCGTGTTGGACCAGCCGGAGGATGATCTCGACAACCACCTGATTTACGACCTGATCGTCACGCAGCTGCGGGAGGTAAAGCGGCGGCGCCAGATCATTGCCGTCACTCATAACTCCAACATCGTCGTGAACGGTGACGCTGAGCTTGTCGTCGCCCTTGCCGTTCGGGGTGGGCAAACCCAGAAGGAGTGCGAGGGGTGTCTTCAGGAGAGCGAAGTGCGCGCCTCCATCTGCAAGGTGATGGAAGGCGGCCGCGAAGCCTTCGAACAGCGGTACCGCCGAATCGTGCTGGAGGCTGGCAATGGTTGACCGCTGGCTTGTGGCTCAGCGATGAGCGACCAAGCGATGCAGACCTCACTCGATGTCCGCACAAGACTCGTCGAGGCCCTGAAGCTCGACCTCGTCGGCCCTTGGGCCGGGCACGCACTGGCCGAGGAACGCCTACAGGGCTGGGTGCGCCCCTCGAACTGGTACCTCACAGGGTTCCTGATCCCATCGGGTACGGCCCCTGAGCGCAGCGCTGACGCCGATGAGGATGATGACATCGGGGGCGAGATTCCGGAATCAGCCGGACTCGCCGAGGAGTCGAATGATGAGCGCAAGGCCGCGAAGAAGGGCTTCTTCCCCTCCTCAATGGGGTTGAGCTTTCTCGTGCCGAAGGAAGCGCGAACCATCTCGGTCACCGTTCGCTGGGGCGACTACGATCAGTCCGAGATCGAGGTACCGGCTGGCAAGCCAATCTCGGTCTGGCAGAGGCATCCGCGCGAAAGCGCCATTGCCGTTCCGCTCAACGGGGCGAGCGACCCTGTGGTGCACACCGTGCCCGGCTCCGGCGGGCTTCAGTTGCACGTCGTCGAGCGAGGCGTTTCGGCTGAAGACCTTGCGGAGCATCTCCCCATGGGGACGCGCTCCGTTTCCGTCTTCTTGGTGAACCACCGCACACCCATCGAGAAGGAACAGGGTGAGCCCGACCTTGCCTACGCGTTCCAGCCGGAGATCGAGCTACGGGGCGACCGTCTGTTCGTTCCACGGCCAGACCTTCGCGGTTCACGGGCAGCGGAGTGGGACGAACAGGTCGCCGACCTGCACTTCGCGGACACGCCAGAATACGCGACCGGGCACGGTATCTCGGCGGAATGGGAGATCGTAGACGACGCCTGTCATCTGCTCCGCACAGCGTGGATCCCGAGCGCCGAGGTGGAGAAGACGGCGACCGTCTCCGTGCCTGGGGTTGAGATCTCGATGGACGTCCTCGGGGCGCTCGCTGATGTCAGCGCGATAGAGGCGGCACTGCGGCCGCTGGTTGCGGAGTACCGCCGTTGGGTCGAGACGCGCCGCCGGGAGATTATGTCACTTTCGTCGGGTCGGCGTGACACGGCAACAGAGCTGTTGCGTTTCGCAGGCGTAGCAGCGGACCGCATTGAGCGCGGAATCAGCGTACTGGTCACGGACCCAGATGCCTTCGACGCCTTCCGCATTGCGAACCGGGCCGTCGCGCGTGCGCTTCGCAAGCGGCTCGGTATCGAACAGCCGAAATGGCGCGCGTTTCAGCTTGCCTTCATCCTGTTGAATCTGCCAGGCCTTTCGGACCCACTCGATCCCCACCGCGAGACGGTGGACTTGCTGTTCTTCCCAACGGGTGGCGGCAAGACGGAAGCGTACCTCGGCCTCGCGGCGTTCGCGATGGTGCTGCGCCGGTTGCGGCGCCGGGATGAAGGGGGGCTAACAGGTGCTGGGGTGAGCGTGATCATGCGCTACACGCTGCGTCTCCTCACGCTCGATCAGCTTGGGCGTGCCGCCGGTTTGGTGTGCGCACTGGAGCTCGAGCGGGAGGAGGCGCCCGACCGCTTGGGTTCGTGGCCCTTCGAGATCGGCCTCTGGGTGGGAAAGGCGGCGACGCCGAATATCCTCGGTAAGAAAGGCGATGGGCGCTCGGATTCGGCGCGCGCCAAGGTGCGGCAGTTCAAGGCCGACCCCAAGAGCAAGCCATCTCCGATACCACTGGAGGATTGCCCGTGGTGCGGAACGCGCTTCGGGCCTGACTCCTTCGCGCTGATGCCCAATGACGATCAGCCCAATGAGCTGCGTATCGTCTGCGCGAACTTCGAGTGTGACTTCACGCGAGATCGCGCGCTGCCGATCGTCGCGGTGGACGAGCCACTTTATCGGCGGCTGCCCGCGTTCCTGATCGCCACGGTGGACAAGTTCGCTTCGTTGCCCTGGGTGGGACAGTCGGGTGCCTTGCTCGGTGGCGCGGACCGCGCCGATTCGAAGGGGTTCTACGGTGCTGCGGAACCCGGCCGGGGCACAAGCCTCGCCATGCCACTCGCGGCGCCGGATCTCATCATTCAGGACGAGTTGCACCTCATCTCCGGTCCACTCGGAACGATGGCCGGTCTCTATGAGACCGCGATCGACGCGCTCTGCGCGCGTGAGAGGGATGCTCGCGTTGTACGGCCCAAGATCGTCGCATCGACCGCCACGGTGCGTCGCGCGCAGGACCAGATTCAGGCGCTCTTCGCCCGCCCGCTCACGCAGATATTTCCTCCCCCCGGCCCCGACCGTCGTGACTCGTTCTTTGCGAGAACGATGCCAGCCTCTGACATGCCTGCGCGGCTCTACCTTGGCATCGCGTCTCAGGGACGCAATCCCAAGGTGATGATGCGAAAGGTGCTGCTCGCATTGATGGGCGCTGCTGAGCGCTGTTATCGGGATGCGGGCGGGCACGGCAATCACGAAAATCCGGCCGACCCGTACATGACGATGCTCGGCTATTTCAATAGCCTGAGAGAACTGGGTGGCGCGCGCCGCATCCTCGAGGAAGAAGTACAGAACACCATCAAGTCCTATGGCATCCGCAAGCGTGTGGGCGAGGACCGCGGGCTTTTCCAGGACCGTAAGAACTTCTCGGAGGTCGTCGAGCTCACGTCACGTGTCTCCACCGACAAGGTGGCCGAAGCGCGCCGTCGACTTGGGGTGGGCTTCCACGACATCAAGCAGCGTGTGGACTGTGCTATCGCGACCAACATGATATCGGTGGGCCTCGACATCCCGAGGCTCGGGCTGATGGTGGTTCTTGGCCAGCCCAAGACGCACGCTGAATACATCCAGGCCACGAGCCGCGTGGGGCGAACGGACGACAAGCCTGGGCTCGTCGTGACGCTGCTCAATATCCACAAGCCGCGCGACCGTTCGCACTACGAGCGCTTCCGGCACTACCACGAGACGTTCTATCGGTCTGTCGAAGTGGCGAGCGTCAAGCCATTCTCCGCGCGAGCCCTCGACCGGGGCTTTGCCGGCGCGATGATGGCTTTGGCGCGCCACATTGAGTCGGAGCTAACACCACCGGCTGGCGCCGAGCACATCGCTGCTGTGCGCTCCACGCTCGAGCGGCGACTCCTTGATGCCTTCCTTGAACGCGTCCGCCAGCAGCCGTTCGCCGCTGAAGTCGAACGGGATGAACGCCTGCGAGGGGTTCAGAGCCGCGTGGTGGACCTCCTCGACTCGTGGCGCAAGATCTTCGATGACTACCGCGCTGCTGGGGTAGACCTGCAGTACCAGAAGTACGAGCTCAAGCAGCCCAAGCCGCTGTTGCGTGAGATGTTAGACGAAGACTTTGAATCCGAGCACCATCGGAAGTTTCGCGTCAACCGCTCACTTCGGGACGTGGAGCCCGAAGTCAATCTGTTCCTGAAGGACCTGAGCGGGATGCAGGTGGAGGACAGCGCATGAGTCGCAAGGCACACGGACAGATTCGCCGCGGACAGGTCATCACCACCTATGGCCCGGGCGCGTTGATTGACTTGCCACGGCATTCGGCAATCGTCGGGGGCCTCGACACGTGGCCCAAGACAAGTGATCTCGAGGAGATCGTCGAGCCTCGGCTGACGCGTAAATTGCAGATGATGACGGGAGTCAAGGCTCCCAAGCTGTATGCGCCACCTCCGGACGAGAATGACCCGCGCGAGTCAGCGAAAGGCATTGGTGCGTGGCGTTTTCCCGAGTGGTTCGTGGTGCACGAGGGCAGCGGCGGCGCGGAGCGGGAACGGTCCCGCCGTCTCGTTCACCGGAAGAAGCTCGACGCCAAGGGGCGGTTCGATGGTCGGCCTGTCGTCGCCACGCGCTTCGTGCGTGCGTGCCCAAAGGGGCACATCGACGACATCAACTGGTACCGCTTCGTGCATGGCGCGGAGGACCAATGCAAACGGCAGCTCTGGCTCGACGAGCTAGGCACGAGCGGTGATCTTGCCGATCTTGCTGTTCGATGCGAATGCGGCAAGCGGCGTGGCCTCTACGAGGCGTCCGTCGTGGAATTGAATCCCCTTGATACATGCCACGGCGCCAGGCCGTGGTTAGGAAGAGGTTCGAACGAAGATTGTAAACTTCCGAGCCGCCTGCTGATCCGTACGGCGTCGAACGCGTACTTCCCACAGGTGGTAAGCGTGCTGTCGCTCCCGGATCGGGGATCGGCGGTGGAGGCAGTCGTAAGGGGGCTGTGGGACGACCTCCAGATTGTTGACGATGCTAGGGATCTCGCGTTCATCAAGAAGAAGCCAAAGCTCACCCAGCGGCTGGCGCCGTATACGGACGCTGACATTCTTAGCGCGATTCGCCAGATCAAGAACGGTGGGAACAATGACCGTCCGGTAAAGCAGGTCGAGATTGAGGCGTTGCTAGCGGTACCGGAGGGCTATGGGGACGACGTTCCTGTGGATCAGAACTTCCACGCGCGCCGTTTGCCGGATCACGCTTGGAGACACTCAGGTCGCTTCGCCGGGATCGAATCGGTCATTCAGGTGCATCGATTGCGGGAGATTCTGGCGCTCGTTGGTTTCACTCGTCTAGAGGCCGTCACGCCAGACATCAACGGAGAGTATGAAACCGACGTCGAACGTGCTCAGATTGCGATCGAGCCTCAATGGTTCCCTGCGGTAGAGAATCGCGGCGAAGGAATCTTTCTTCAGGTTCAAGCCGAGGCGCTGACAACGTGGCTTGGCCGGCCTGTGGTTGCACAGCGGTTAGAGAGCCTTGCGACAGGATATAGACTCTGGGCGGACGATCGAAAGTCCAAGCGACCATTCCCGGGTGGCCCGTATGTGCTGCTGCATACGCTCTCCCACCTGCTGATCCAGTCGCTCGCCATGCGCTGTGGCTATCCAGCGAGTTCGATCCGCGAACGCATCTATGCGGACGCGGAGGACGGACACTATGGGATTCTGCTTTATACGGGCAGTCCCGACGCGGATGGCACGCTCGGCGGATTGGTGCAGCAGGCCCGGCACATCGAGGATCATCTCCTCTCGGCGCTCAGGATGGGTGGGCTATGCTCTAATGATCCGATTTGCTCCTATCATGCTCCAGGCACCAGTATGGAGAAGCGTTGGCTACATGGTGCGGCCTGCCACGGCTGTACGCTCGTTGCAGAGACATCGTGTGAGATGCGGAATGACTACCTCGATCGGGCGCTGGTCGTCCCAGTACTCGGCGTTGGGGATGCCGCATTCTTCGGACCTGCCGAATGATCGAAGCGCTGCTCGACTTGCCTACGCATTATCGCAAGCGCATCGTGAGTGCCTTATCGTCAGGGTTGCTGGCAGCACCCTACTCTGCGACCTCACTACGATCGGTCATCGGAAACGAGTCGGGAACCGAAGAGGTGGCTGCCGAACTACAGAAACTGGATGAACTAGGGGTTACCGGGATCGTTGCTGCTGCGTGGATTCAGAGCGTCGAGAAGGCGACTGCCCGAGTGCCGCGACCGGACCTAGTGTGGTCCGGACCCCACGTGCCGGGACTGCACGCTCGTGATACCCGACGCGTGTACGAGGAGCTTCTCGGTTCGGCCACGCGATCTGTGTGGGCGAGCACGTACGCCTTCTTTGATGGCCCCAAGGCGTTCGACGTTCTAGCCCGTAGGATGGACGCTTCACCAGACCTTTCAGCGACGCTTCTCCTGAATATTCAGCGCAAGCGAGGCGACACCACCGCCGCTGACCATCTCGTGCGTAAGTTCGCAGATCGGTTCTGGGCGGCGGATTGGCCTGGGGCATCGAGGCCCCGTGTTTACTATGATCCGCGCGCAATCGAACTCAACGGACCATCAGGTGTGCTGCACGCGAAGGCTATAGTAGTCGACGACGAGGCCGTCTTCATAACCTCCGCAAATCTCACGGAGGCAGCTCTGGATCGAAATATCGAGCTTGGGTTCGTCCTCCGCGATCGTGCTCTGGCGGCGAGCGTTGCCACACACTTTCGTACGCTCATTGAGAAAGGGATGCTAGTGCTGTTACCGGCTTCCTGAACCGGGTAGCTGAGCACTGAACGGAGAAGTGGTCCCGGTTTTCTGAACAGGTGAGATGAGTGGACAGGCGGGCTCCCCGGGCGACGACATGTTCGCCCTCTGCCAAGGAGCTCCTGATGTCGAAACGTCCCCGTCGGAACCACGCCCCGGCCTTCAAGGCCAAGGTCGCGCTCGCGGCCGTCAAAGGCGATGGCACGCTCGCCGAGCTGGCGAAGCGCTTTGATGTACATCCCGCGCAGGTGACCGCGTGGAAGGACCAGCTGCTC
>Ga0163144_10012792_pt1 | contig 17574 bp, 15 predicted proteins | sample OliLak19BULKMAT1_FD_123175 | JGI IMG/M metagenome (GOLD analysis project Ga0163144, IMG submission 123175) | Freshwater microbial mat bacterial communities from Lake Vanda, McMurdo Dry Valleys, Antarctica - Oligotrophic Lake LV.19.BULKMAT1 | ecosystem: Environmental > Aquatic > Freshwater >...
GGAGTTCGGGGGTTCGGGGGTTCGGGGGCCGCTGCCGGCCGCTGCCCCTGGTGTCGAAGATATGCACGGCCAGTGAGCGCCGAAGCATGCCGCGACTGAGCTGTGCCTGCTGTGTGGTCCTGGGCGGCATGCGACCAGCGAACACGACGGCCGTGGTACACGCGATCGGCGAACGTCAGTGAGCCGCGCCGAGCGGGTCCAGGGCGAAGGGCCCTGGGCAGGGGTTCGGGGGCTGCGGCCACCGGGCATGGCCGCCGAGCGGGTCCAGGGCGAAGGGCCCTGGGCAGGGGTTCGGGGGCTGCTGCCCCCGATCAAAAAGCTACTCTGGTCCCTTGACCCGGGCGAGGATGCCGATCTTGCCGAACTGAGCCTTGGCCGCGTCTGCTTCCTCTTTTGAAACGCCTTTCAACACAGGAATGATCATCTTCTTCGACAGGATTTCCGCCTCTTCGGCAGGCATCTTGCCCAGCTCGGCGATGAGGATCGTAGCCTTCTTACGTCGTTCTTCGTCAGCGATCTTCGCCAGGAACACCGAGAAACCACCAGTTCCCGTCTCAATCTTGCGGCTCCCGCCGCTACCCGTGCTGGGCACCTCTGGCTGCTCGTCGGGCAACAGCCGATTGAGGATGTTGGTGATGTCATCCTTACCTGGCATGAATCCGCCGTCCTCGTCGGGGAACAATTCGTTCAGACGGGACATCGGATCTTCGATACCACCACCAGGAGTTAGCTGAGCAACCGGGGTCGCCTCCGGAGCGGGCGTGCGGATGGCTGGAGGTGGGGGCAGTGGCGTACGCGTCGTGGTAGGCCGTGGGGCTTCGGGGAGCGGGGTCCGCGTGGTCAGCGGACGATGTTCGACAGCAAGCGCCGGAGTCGCAAACGGGGTCACCTCAGGTAGGTGGGTACCTTTGAACTCAGGCTTGGCGGGCACTACCCGTCCCTCGATGGTCGCCACCAGGAGATCGATCAGGCGGCTTTGGCCGCCGGGAACCGGCAGCATCAATTGCAAATCGACGCCCCAATCTGACAAATCGCGCTTGAACACCTGGGGCCGCCGGGGCCAGTCGATTTTTGGCAGATCGCCAGGCGGATGCGGGCTCAGTTCAATCTGCGCACCGATCACGTTCAAGCCGTGCACCAGCAGATGCATCGCCGCCGCTTCTTCACGACCCAGACCGGTCAACAGGACGATCGGACAGGACGAGACGATCTGCTGGCAGGTGTGCTCCTTGAGGGAGAACAGCTTGCTGACGAATCCTGCTGCGGTCTCGCGGTGGGACTCCGGACAGGCACGCAGAATGAGTGTGTAGTCGGATGACATCGTCGAAGTGCCCAGCATTCCCCACCCCGACGGCCTGTCAACGCGGGCTATGTGTGACCTGCGTAGACTGACGTAACCACATCACCAGCCGCTGTTTGTCGTCCGACGGGCCGGCCAGGCCAGGCCACCAAGCGTCAATCAGCAAACCTGCCTGATATGCCACGAGTGTAAGCTCATCTACCGTATACAGGCGGACGCTTTCGCTCCAGGACTGCACAGGTGCATCTGGTGGAGTGGCCTCCACCGTCTTTTCCACCCGGTGACCAACCAGCCGGCGCTGTTCGCGGACGAGCCAGCCGCCAGCCGTCCGGCGTTCGCTCTGCGGCACCAAAGTACGGCGCAATGCCGCTGGATCCGGCAGATCCAACACCACCCAACCGCCTGGAGCGACCAGTCCAGCAAGCGCGCGCAGGCAATCGACATTGCCTTGGTCATCGAAATAGCCGAAAGCGGTGAACAGGCAGAGAACGGAGCCGCATTCACCGGCCAGTGGCGGGGCCCGCAGGTCGGCCCGAACCAGCCGTCCCACGCAGGCTGGACGGTTGTGGGCAACGGTCAGCAAGTCGGCCGATAGGTCAAAACCGACCGCTGGCAAGCCGCCGGCTCGCAACGCTGCCAGATGACGACCCCCTCCGCATCCCGCGTCGACCACGATTCCAGGAGCCTGACGGAGGCGGGGCAGCAACCCGGCGACCTCGGCTGCCGCCTGGCTGTCGTCACGGTGGCGATACACCTCCAGATAGGCCGAGCGGAACGCCTCATCCCACCAACCGGCACCAGTCATCACGGTTCCAACGGGAGGAGATCGTCCAACCGGGACACAACCCGTTGGGCGCCAGCGCGAATCAGGTCGGCACTGGCAATATGGCCTGCCAGGGCGGCGACCCGGCATCCGGCCGTGCGGCCAGCGGCGACACCACTCGGACTGTCCTCGACCACCAGGCAGTGCGATGCCGGCAGAGCCAGCCGGACGCACGCCAGCAGGTAGGGTTCAGGGTGAGGCTTGTGGCGCTGTGTGTCTTCACGGCAGATCCGCATCGGCAGACGCCGAGCAAGCCCCGCCGCGGTCAGGGCAGCTATAGCGAGCGAGCGCTCGGAGGACGTGACGACCATGCAGGTGATGCCATGGCGCCAAGCATGGTCGAGCAGGTCGTCGACTCCGGGCTGTTTGCGCACCCCCTGCTCGCCATAGATGCCTAACAGTAGACGGGTTTTCTCGGCAACCCAGGCAACCGCGTCCCCGATGACACTATGCTGCTGCATCAGTTCCTGATAGAAGGGGATGTCTCCTTTGCCAATGTTCCCGATCAGATCGGCCTCGCTGGGCTTTATTCCAACACTGGCAAGGAAACGACGGTGGGCTTCGAAATGCAGCGGCTCGGTGTCGAGCAGCGTGCCGTCGAGGTCAAGTAGGAGGGCTGCCGGCATGGCACGAGTGGAAGAGCGCTCGGCGCACGATCAACTGTACGCCGTGCTACCCCGCCTCACCCTCGTTGGCTACCGCGCCTGCGGAAAGTCTACCGCCGGACGCCTGGTCGCCTCCCGTATCGGCTGGCCCTTTGTCGATGCCGACCACGTCATCGAAGCGATGATGGGCATGCCGATCAGCGCGTTTTTCGCAGCGCATGGCGAACCTGCCTTTCGCGACGTCGAAGAAAAGGCCCTGGCCAGTATCCTGGCGGTCGATCACGGCATTGTCCTGGCGACCGGCGGCGGGGCGGTGTTGCGCGCAGGCAACCGTACGCTGCTTGGCGCTCGCGGCGGGCTGGTCGTCTATCTCCAGGCCTCTGCCGAGATCCTGCAGGCTCGCTTGCGCCACCATGCCGGCGAGCGGCCCAGCCTGACCGGCGTCCCTGTAGCCGACGAAGTGCCAGCCCTCTTGGCGATCCGCGATCCGCTCTACCGCGCAACCGCCCAGCACGTGGTCGACGCGACCCGTGGCACCGCCCTGGTCACCTCCGAGCTGCACCGGCTGATCTGCGCCAACCGCACCACGGACACCCCACATGTATGACTTCCTGCGCGGCTCGGTAGCTGCCCTCGACACAGCCGGACGCCTCTCCCTCGACGTTAACGGGGTCGGTTACCTGCTGCGCGTCAGTGAGCAGACCCGCCGGCGCATCGCTCTCGACGGAAGCGCGGTTACACTGCATGTACGGCTGGTGGTGCGCGAGGACGACTTGCTGCTGTTCGGTTTCGCCGATGCGGCCGAGCGCGCCGCCTTCGATCTGCTAACTGGCGTGCAGCAGGTCGGACCCAACGTGGCCCTGGCCATCCTCTCGGCGCTCGGCACGGATGAACTGCGCCGCATTCTACTGACCCGCGACAGCAAGTCGCTGCGCGAGGTGAAAGGCGTCGGCCCGAAGTTGGCCGAGCGTTTGGTGGTCGAACTGGCCGATCGCGTCGAGCGCATCCCGGCCAGCCTGCCGGTCGCTGGGGCAACCGCTCCCCTGCGTGCCGTTGAAGAAGCGCAACGCGCTCTAGTCGTGCTGGGGTTTGGCGGCAAGGAGGCCACCGACGCCCTAGCCGCGGTCAGCGCCGCAGGAAAACCGGCCGAAGAACTGGTGCGGCTGGCCTTGGCACGGCTGCGCTGAGTATCGTCATAAATGCGTTTTTAAATGATAATAGCGTTGTGGTAGTATGTCATCGTGCGCCGTTCGTCCGCTGCTTTCTCGATCGCCGAGATGCTCGTTGTCGTCGCCTTTATCGGCATCCTCAGCAGCTCCTTCGGTCCCAGCTGGCATCACTACTCCAACGCCGAGTCGGGCGTGTCGTACGGAATCAACAACCGCCTATCTCGACACCAACACGTGCACCCCGGCGTACAACGCCACCGGCGTCTATCCGCGCGGACGCCCCGGTTGGCCGGGCTTCGGTCTTGGCCTGCCCATGGTCCAGGACAACACCCGGCACCGCTTCGCTCAGGTCTTCCGCCGCAGCGACACCGTCGCCGTGCCCGGCGGACGGGGTGGCTCGACATCGACGTGAGGCACAAGCGGAACGCCCATCGCCTGGGCGGCCATATCGCCACTGCACTCGCGTGCGCCAACCTGGTCCATCATCGCGTAGAATGTGCCACGTGACAGGCCTCCGGCTCGCGCGGCATTAGTGACATTGCCACCACTGCGCTGCAGCAGGGCACGCAGCCAGCGGCGCTTGAACGAAGCCTTTGCGGCCAGGTAGTCATCGTCCCAATGTTCATCGCGCGAGACCATTTCGGCCTGCCAGGCCAGGGCGATAATCCGGGCAACTAGGGTGACAACGTCAGCGGCGCGCTGCACCGGCCCCTCGGCGAGGCGGCAGACGAGTACCATCTCTGGCAACACTGGCACAGTGATGCGATCGCCTTGCACACGTGGCTCCAGGCCAGGCGGCATCGTTTCGGGGATTTTGGGCATACGCATGCCCGGCTCAGCGTCCTGCGCGATCATCCGCACGCCCTGGAACACCCACATACCCCGTGCCGGGACGCTGCTACGCATGGCGACCAGGAAGCGGCGCACCAGCTCGCTGGGCTCTAGGCCGCGCCCGCACAGAAATGTCAGGCGGACCAGGCCCTCGTAGGTACTGCGACCGACGGATTCCTCATCTGATGGCATGTCCAGATCATGCGCTTTGGCCCGATCGGCTCAACTGGGCAGATCGGATCAGCCGCGTTCTTCGATGGCGTACGCCACCTCGCCATGCTGGTGCAAATCGAGCCCAGCCTCCTCGACCTGCTCCTCGACCCGCAGTCCGACCATCGCCTTGACCACGACACAGCACAGTGCCGTGCCGCCGCCGGCCCACAGGACGGTGACGAGAACGGCCTTGGCCTGCTGCGCAAACTGCGTTCCGGTGGCGATGTCGACCGTCCCACCGAAAGCTTTGGTTCCCAGAATGCCGACCAGCAGGGTCCCGATCAGGCCAGCGATGCCATGCACGCCAAATACGTCCAGCGCGTCATCGTAACCGCCCTTCCGCTTTACCCAGGTGCAGCCGATATAGCACGCGCCGGTTGCAACCAGGGCAAGAACCGCCGCACCAAGCGGAGAGACGAATCCTGCCGCCGGGGTGATCACAACCAAGCCAGCCAATGATCCAGTGACCGCGCCAAGGGCGCTGGGCTTGCCGAAGCGGACCCACTCGATCGCCATCCAGGTGCAGGTCGCGACGGCAGCGGCCAGATGGGTATTGAGCAAGGCCAGTCCTGCCGTGGCATTGGCGGCCAGGGCACTGCCGGCGTTGAAACCGAACCAGCCGACCCACAGCATGCCGCCGCCGACCACCGCCAAGGCGACCGAATGCGGCATCATCGGATGCAGCGGATAGCCCTTACGGCGACCGACGAACAGGGCTGCGACCAGACCGCTGATGCCCGAGTTGATCTCGACCGGGCACCCGCCCGCATAGTCCAGGGTACCCCACAGGAAGGCGCCGGGACCGCTCCACACCATGTGGCAGATCGGGGCATAGACGACCAGTGACCACATGACGGTGAAGATCATCACCGAACTGAACTTCACCCGTTCGACAAATGCTGAGATCACCAGCGCCGGGGTGATGATCGCAAAGGTCATCTGGAAGCAGCAGTAGACGGTCTCAGGAATAGTCGGAGCGTTGGGATGGACCGTGCCTCCCATCATGCCAGACAGTCCCAGACGGCTGAACGAGCCAATGAACGACAGCAGTCCGGTGTGACCTTCGACCATGCCGGTACGGTCGAAGGCGAGGGTATAACCGACCAGGACCCACAGCACGCTGACGACTGCGGTAATCGCGAAGCACTGCATGAAGACCGTCAGGGCGTTCTTGGCGCGCACCAGACCAGCATACAGCAGCGACAGGCCAGGAATGGTCATGAACAGGACCAGGGCGGTGGACACCATGACCCAGGCGGTATCCCCGCTGCTGATCACCGGCGCGGTCGAGGCATCCATACATCTTCTCCGGGGTCAGGTCGCGACAGTGGACGGCTTATATACGCAACACGTTCCACACCGGCAATGCGTCAGATAGACAGTTGTTGGTTCAATTTTCAATCAAGTGATCAAAAAAAATACCTGTAAACTTCCAGCAAGCGCAAGTAGTGCCAGTTTGCCTTCACGGATAGCATCATGGTCGCGATACGTCGGGTGGATTGCTTCGGCCGGTACATCGTCGAGGTTGCCCTGCATGAATCCAGAAACCTGGGTCGAGCAGCATGGCGATGCACTCTACCGCTACGCCATGTCCCGGCTCAACGATGCGTCAGCCTGCGAGGACATCGTCCAGGAAACCTTGATCGCCGCCCTGCAGGCCAGTGACGGATTCCGTGGTGAATCAGCAGAGCGCACCTGGTTGATTGGCATCCTACGTCACAAGCTGGCCGACCACCTGCGCAAACGTTGCCGGGAGCTACCGCTGACCGCGGACGACGAAGGAGACGCCGTAGTCGATCACCTGTTCGTACCCAACGGCCATTGGCGCCAGGCACCTCGCCAGTGGCAGGCTGATGCCGGCGCCTTGGCCGACAATCGTGAATTCTGGCAGATTTTTGCCCGCTGTCGTGACGCCCTGCCGCAGCGCCAGGCAGCCCTGTTCACCCTGCGTACCCTGGAAGACGTCGATCAAGAATCCCTCTGTCAGGAATTCGAGGTTAGCGCGACCAACCTATGGGTGCTCCTGCACCGCGCACGCACTCGGCTACGCGTCTGCCTCGAAGAGCATTGGTTCGGAACTGACCCTGCATGAGCGCACTCGTTTCATGTCGAAAGGCCTCCCGTCTAGCGAGCACCGCCATCGACCGACCATTGCCGTTGCTCAAGCGTATTGAGTTGCGACTGCATCTCGCCATGTGCTCGGCCTGCCGGGCCTACCGTCGACAGATCACGCTGATTGATCGCCTGGTGCGCAGCAAGCGCGATCACGACGACGGCGATATGGAGTTCCACCTCGACCCCGTGGCACGCAAGCGCATATCTGAAGCCCTGCGGCGGCGGTGATCCCGAGCCTCAGCGGGCGGTCTAGTGGCGGAAGTGGCGGATGCCGGTGAAGACCATCGCGACGCCAGCCTTGTCGCAGGCCTCGATCACCAATGCGTCGCCCTTGCTGCCGCCGGGCTGGACGATGGCAGTGATGCCGGCGTCGATCAGCTTCTGCGGACCATCAGCGAAGGGGAAGAAGGCATCACTGGCAGCAACCGCGCCAGTAGCGCGCGCGCCGGCAAGCTTCACAGCGATATCGGTGGAATTCACCCGGCTCATCTGACCAGCACCGGCGCCAACCAGCTCGCAATCCTTGACGATGCAGATGGCGTTCGACGACAGGTGCTTGACCACCGGCCAGGCGAAGGCGAGATCGGTCAACTCAGCCGCGGTCGGGGCGCGCTTGCTGACCACCCGCAATGTGGCCGGATCCCAACCGAGGGTGTCGTAGTCCTGCACCAGCAGGCCGCCGAGCACGTTCTTGAGGTACTTGGCACCGCCGGGGATCGCGCTGGGCGCACCGACCGCGAGCAAACGGACGTTGGCCTTCCACTTCGGCTTGGTCGTCAGGATGGTCAGGGCTTCGGCGCTGAAGGCCGGGGCGATCACCACCTCGACGAACTGGCGAGTGCACATCGCCTCGGCGGTGGCGGCGTCGACCTCGCGATTCAGCGCGATGATGCCTCCGAACGCGGCCTGGGGATCGCCGTCGTAGGCGCGCTCGAAGGCGGTGACCAGAGTGTCGCGGGCAGCACAGCCGCAGGGGTTGGCGTGCTTGATGATGGCGCATGCAGGGTCAACAAATTCGCCGACCAGCCGCCAGGCGCCGTCGGCGTCCATCAGGTTGTTATAGCTCAGCTCCTTGCCGTTGAGCTGCTTGAGCTTGGTGACGCCGGCGACGCCAGGCAGGCGGATATTATAGAGCGCTGCGCGCTGGTGCGGATTCTCGCCATAACGCAGTTCTTGTACCTTCTTGGCTGGCACCGCGAACTCGGCAGGCAGGGCCTCGTCTGAGGGATCGCCGGCGATGCGGGTCAGTTCGTCGGCGATCAGCGCGTCATAACGGCCGGTGGTGCGGAAGACGGTGCGGGCGCACCTCTGGCGGAAGAGCAGGGTGGTGTCGCCGCTGTTGGCGGCCATCTCTGCGAGGCAACGGGCGTAGTCGGCAGGATCGACGATAACCGTCACGAAGGCGTGGTTCTTGGCCGCGCTGCGCAGCATCGACGGACCACCGATGTCGATCTTTTCGATCTTGTCGGCAGTGGTCGAGCCGGCCTTGTCGGCGGTGGCTTCGAAGGGGTAGAGGTTGACCACTACGAGGTCGATCAGGCCGATGCCGTTGGCCTTGGCCGCTTCGACGTGATGGGCATCGTCGCGCACACACAGCAGGCCACCGTGGATCTTCGGGTGCAGGGTCTTAACCCGGCCGTCCATCATCTCGGGGAATCCGGTGTATTCCGCCACTTCGATGACCGGGATGCCGGCGTCTTTGAGCGCCTTGTAGGTCCCGCCGGTCGACAGCAGTTCGACACTGCGCTGGTGCAGCTCGCGGGCGAATTCGACAATGCCAGTCTTATCGAAGACGGAGAGAAGGGCACGACGGATGGGCATGGGGACTCCTGCAGGCGAGCGCGGGATGCTCTCTTCATGTTCGGCGTGGCAAGGGCTCATCCGACCGGCCGACGGGGCCAGGACTTTCCCACGTCCGCTCGGCTGTACGATGCGGCCATGCCGATGTCCCCGCTCCTGCGCAAGGGCCTGCGTACCTGCTGCCTGTTTGGTCTGGTTCCTCTCGCTGTCGTTTTGCTCGGTATGACATCATGCCAGGGCCGCATCATCTATCCCGGCCTGCACTACGCCCAGGTGATGTGGGAGAAGGTGCCAGCCACCATCGAGCCGCTACGCTACACCACGGGCGAAGGCGCTCAGGTCTCGTTTTGGAAGAAACCTGCCAGTGGCGGCGAGCCCAAGCGCATCTGGATGATATGCAACGGCAACGGCGGGTACGCGCTGGCCTGGCCGGACCTGCTACCGCTGACCAACGACCGCGAGGCTGGCTATCTGCTATTCGAATATCCCGGCTACGGCTTCAGCGAGGGATCCTGCACACCCGGCCGCATTCTCGCGGCCAGCGAGGCGGCTGTCGCTGCCCTCGCCGAGCACCTGCAGTTACCGCGCGACCAGCTCGACGCGCGGCTGTCCGTGTTTGGCCATTCGCTTGGCTGCGCTGCTGCGCTGCAGTACGCGGCCAAGCATCCGGTGCAGCGCATCGTTCTGGCGGCCCCCTTCACCAGCATGGTCGAGATGGGCCACCGCATGCTGTTCTGGCCGTGCGGCTGGCTGGTCTGGCACCATTTCAACAACGTCGATCGCCTGGCCGAGATCAGCCGACAGCAACCACGACCACGGATCGACATCTACCACGGCAGCGAAGATCTGATTATTCCGCCAGAGATGTCTGAGGAACTGGCAGCGCCGTACCCCGGCTGGGTTTCACGTACGCTGGTGCCGGGGGCCGATCACGACGACGTGATCATGGACGTCTTGCCCCGCTTCGACGCACCCGCAGCACGCTGAGCAGTCCACCGAGTACGATCAGGCCGCCCAGGCCGCAGCCACCACCACCGCCTCCACCACTAGTTGCCGGAGCCGGTACGTTGACCATCACGGTTGAGCTGGATCCGTCGGCAAAGCTGGCGGTCAGGGTGTACGAACCCGGACCGGGGAAGGTGGCAGTGGCCGAGGCTGCCCCGCTGGTGCCGTTGGGACTGAAGGTCACGCCGCTGGGTACGCTGGTCCAGGTCACCACCCCACCGGATCCATCGGCCCGGGCCGACAACGCCATCGTCGCACCGACCAGCGGCGCAGTCGCACAGGCGGCCGCCCGATCACTGGTCCAGCCGACGTACATCGGCATGGCGTAGCGGTTGCCGGCATTACCCGTCGGCAGGGTCTGGCTGACCCCGAGCCGGGTCTCATGTGCTTGGGTGGCATATTCGCCTCTGTAATTACTGGTCACATAACTCATCGAACAGTGACCGTCAGTGGTTTCGAAGGCGGTGCCCGAAGGACGCAGGGCATACAGCAAGGTGCCGAGGAACTCGGTGCGGCCGCCGTTGCGCGTCTTCGCGACCATGCCGCCGTTTTCGGTTTTCAATCCGAACACCCACAGATCGCCGCCATTATTGTCCATGTGTAGCTGCGACCCCTCAATGTTCAGCTGACGGGCCCAGACCCGCTGTCCAGGCACCGTGGTGACGTTGTTCATGCCAGCGTCTTCCAGAAACAGCGGCCCAGCCCCGGGTGCAGCCTTGTAAGAGAATTGGCCGTTGCGCAGCACGACGGTGCGAGCGCAGTTGTGGTAGATCGTGACATCACCACGCACATCGTCGATGATCAGTGGATTGGGCGATTCGTCCTGAACCCGCAGGACGAGTCCAATCGAGCCCCAGCGGTTGAAGTTGTTGGCGAAGCCAGTGAAGCGGCGAACGTGGGCCGGCACGCGAAAGCCTGCCTGCTCCAGCGGCACGCCTGCCGAAACCCCGGACAGCGTCGACCCGGTGTTGATCCACACGGTGGTGCAGGACAGGGTGTTAAACACAGCCTGATTGATCGTGGTCATGCCGGCGGTGATGTCACTATTGGCGTTGGCGTCCCACGTGTTGTGTTCATAGCTGCGTTGCAGCCGCCCCCAATGCGTCGGATCGTTGTCGTGAAAGGCCGGCGTTTCTTGCACCGGCAGCTTCAGCGACATCCGCGACGCGGCGTCGCCAACGCTGCCGAAGAGGTGGCGGATCGGGCCGACCACGCGTTCGCTGATCGTCGAGCCGGGCACGACCGTCGTCCCGGTCTTCAATGCTGAGCCGTAGCCCGTTGCCGTGATCGTGCGCAGATAGGCGGTGTCGCCCGAACCAAGTTCGACGGCTGAACGTCCGCCAGCGCCGCCACTGCAGGTTGCATCAAGCAGGATCACATGCCCTTTGGACCCCGTGCTCAGTACTGCCGGCACGCTATTGGTGCTGGTCAGCCGACGTATCGCCAGGGTGTTGTTGTCATTGCGCAGTCCGGCGACCGACTGACCGCTGAACGTCAGGTCTTCGAAGGTCGGACCGTACTCCGGCGTGCGGATGTCGAGACCGACCTGAAATCCCTGAACTTCGAGCCGTTTGACCAGGCATGGGCCCGGCCAGTCCTGTGTCATATCGACGCCGCACACGCCACTACCCGTGACTAGGACGTTCTGCAGTGCGCCGGTGTTGCTGGCGTTGTACTCGATACCGATCGCGCCGGCGTTCCCGCTGCCGGTGTTGACCGTCAGATCCCGGATGTTCTGAGAAAATCCGTAGTTCCCCGTCCGCCAACAGCGGATCACCGGCACCGGTGCACCCGCATTGGCAAACCCGCTGCACGTGTCGTCTAGACGGATGACCGTATCGGCTCTACCAGCGCCGCGCATGGTCAGGTTGATGCCGATCCAGGTTAGCATGCCGGTCACCCGGTAGGTGCCTGGCGGCAGATAGACCGTACGAGGACGGGCTGAGTAGTAATCGGGTGGTCGATCAGTCTGGCTACGCCCGTGGTTCAACGCCGCGTTGATCGCCACTGTGTCGTCGTGGCTACCGTTACCAACCGCCCCGTAGGCTTTCACGTTCACGCACGCAACCTCGGCGGCCTGGATCGGCTGACCGCCGCTGTCCCGGGCGTAGATCGCATCGGGATAGACGAACTCGGTCGCGGACAGGCAACTGACGATGAGCAATAGCGTAAGTGATTTAAGGTAACCCATAATTACAACATTAAAACGATCCTGATGCGAGCCAACCCCATCTAGTCTTCATCGGAATCATTGCATGACATACCCATTACCCCGTCATGTCGACGAGCGCACGATGAGGCCCTTCCCATAGGCGACCTCATCTCTAGCTTCCCCATCCCACACGTAAGGAACCCCATGTACATCGACGACGTCAAGGCCCGCCAGATCATCGACTCCCGTGGCAATCCGACCATCGAGGTCGATGTCACCCTGGAAGACGGCACCCTCGGCCGCGCGGCCGTGCCCTCGGGCGCAAGCACCGGCATCTACGAGGCGGTCGAACTGCGTGACGGCGACAAGACCAAGTACCTGGGCAAGGGCGTGCTGAAGGCCGTCGCCAACGTCAACGACAAGCTCGGACCCGAGCTGGTCGGCCTTGACGCCCGCGAACAGCGCGTGATCGATGCCAAGATGATTGAAATCGATGGCACCGAGAACAAAGCGAACCTGGGCGCCAACGCCATCCTCGGCGTCTCGCTCGCCACCGCCAAGGCCGCCGCGCAGTCGCTCGGCCTGCCGCTCTACCGCTACATCGGCGGCACCAATGCCCGCCAGTTGCCCGTGCCGATGGCCAACATCATCAACGGTGGCAAGCACGCCGACAACAAGATCGACTTCCAAGAGTTCATGGTCATGCCGGTGGGCGCCAAGACCTTCTCGGATGGCATTCGCCAAGTCTGCGAAGTCTTCCACGCCCTCAAAGGCGTGCTGAAGAAGGCCGGTCACAACACCGCGGTTGGCGATGAGGGCGGCTTCGCCCCGAACATCGACAACGAGGATGCGCTCAAGTTCATCATGGAGGCCATCGCCAAGGCCGGCTACACGGCTGGCCGCGACGCCGACTTTGCCATCGCCATGGACTGCGCCAGCTCCGAGCTGTTCGACGAGGGCGGCAAGAAGGGCTACAAGTTCTGGAAGTCGAACCCGGACAAGCTGTTCTCGGCCGAGGAGATGATCGAACTGTTCGCCGGTTGGTGCCAGAAGTACCCGATCATCTCGATCGAGGACGCGCTCGACCAGGACGACTGGACCGGCTACACCAAGTTCACCAGCCGCCTGGGCAAGACTGTGCAGATCGTCGGCGACGACTTCTTCGTCACCAACCCCAAGCGCCTGGCCGAAGGCATCACCAAGAACGCCTGCAACTCGATCCTCGTCAAGGTCAACCAGATCGGCACCCTGACCGAGACCCTCGACGCCGTGCAGATGGCGCAGAAGGCCGGCTACACCGCGATCCTGTCGCATCGTTCCGGCGAGACCGAGGACGCGACCATCGCCGACATCGCGGTGGCCACCAACTGCGGCCAGATCAAGACCGGTTCCGCCTCGCGCACCGACCGTATCGCCAAGTACAACCAGCTCATCCGCATCGAGGAAGAGCTTGGCGCCCAGGCCGAATACCGCGGCCTCAAGACGTTCTACAACCTGTATCGGTGAGGGCTTGGGGGCTCAGGGCTTGGGGGCTTTGCCCCCCACGACCTGTGTCGCGGCTCAGTTTCGTCGCAGACTCCGAAACCGTGGGCGGATGGGCTGCGCCCACCCGCCCACCGCCGCTCGGCGGTCGGCCTATCTCGCGATGGGAAGCAATAACGAAGCACCCCGCACGAATACGCGCGGGGTGCTTCTATTTCTGGATGTCAGACGGCTCAGTGCTTTGTTTTTGACCACGGCAGCAGCTTGGTCGCGTCAAGTAGCTCGGCGATGGCCAGTTGGTTCTCGCCACCCAGTACGCTGATGTGGGCGGTGGCGCCAGTGGTGGACACCTCGCCATCACCGACCGCGATCCACGGACCGCTGACCGGTTTCACCGGCGCATAAGCGGCGATCTGGCAACGCTGGTTGAGGATGAGGGCCACCAACTGGGCAGCCACATGCGACGCGTCATCACCAACCGCGACGACCTGGAGGGCGGTCGGGGACTGCTTCATCATGCGCAGGATCTGCTGGGTGCGGGTACGCACTGAGGACAGCAAGCTGGCCTCTTCGACAAAGGGGCGGCCATTAACCCGGGCTTCGACGACACCGACAAGCACCGGCACCAGGGCGGCCGCTGGTTCGTCGGCCGGACGCAGAGTCCACACCGCGCGCTGCACGCGCTCCTGGGCTGCCGGAGCGTTACGCGTGTCGAGGGCCTCGATCACTGCGTCTTGCGTCTCTTTGATGCGCAGGTCGCGAGACCTGGACAGGGCCTTGGTCTTGGGCAGGCCGCGCGGCGGCTGCGGAGCAACCCCGTCTGTCGGGAAGCGCGGCAGGCCGTCGACGATGAGCTGACTGATCGAGGTGCCGGTCTTCACCAGCTGGGCGACCCGCTTCAGTTCCTGCACTTGGTGCGCCGTGTAGGCACGGTAGCCATTGGCCCGCCGACGCGGGCTGGGCCAGCCGTAGCGGAGCTCCCAGATGCGCAGCACACTTGGCGACAGTCCGCAAGCCTTGGAGGCTTCGTTGATGTTGAGCGCCTGCGGCATTCCCGCCTGTGCGGGAACGTTGGTGGGCGCGAGAGGAGTAATAATGGCGTTCATGGCTGACCTCGCTGGCTGGTGGGCTATCTCGGGCTATCTCGGGCTATCTCGTGTGCCGGCTGGCGCCTTGGCAGCGCCGAAACCTAAGTCGATTGTACAGGTTTCCCATAAACGCAACCCCTTGTCGCAACATAAACAGATAGAGTTATCCAGAAATGGCTCGTCTCGTGTAGAAGCTTACGGCACCGTCTTGGCACGATTTGTGTTTCTCATCAAATAAGCCCTTAACCATCAGGCTTGTAAAAGGTTACACGGGGTGCTCCAAGCCTCTCATCGGCGACCTGGCCAGGCCGGCTGGTTTCGGACAGCGCACCAGCCTCAAGCTCCCTTAACACGTGGTGATGTACCCTCAGCTCTTGTCTTGCCAGTGGTCGACCCTGCCTAGCGTCTGCTCTTCCTGGAGCAGACATGACCGACCGCGCCTTCGCTGATCTGTGCACCGCAGCCGCCAACGCCTTGGCCGCCGTGCCCGCTGCACACAGCCCCGACATTCTGGTCGGTTTCGATGGCTTCATTGACGACATCATCGACTTGGTCGACAAGCGCATCTCGCCCAGCGAATATACCCGCATCCCGAACATTACCGCCTTCGGCAACAAGGTCTTGGCGGCTGCCGGCAAGAGCGCCGGCATCGGCGCGGTGACCAAGGTAACCAAGCTCGGCGGCAATGGTCCGATCATGGCAAACGCCCTGTGCGCCCAGCAGTCGGCGGTCACCGCCATCGGCATCCTCGGCGAACCGACGATCCATCCGGTGTTCCAGCCGCTGGCTGCGCGCGCCAAGCAGACCATCTCGCTCGGCAACGCCGCGGTCACCAGCGCCCTCGAATTCGAAGACGGCAAGGTGATGCTGAACTTCAGTGATCCGATGTCGACCATCACGTTCGACCATGTTGCCGCCCGCTGTGGCGGCATCAGTGGTCTTAAGGATCTGTTCAAGCGTTCGGCCGGTATCGCCTCGGTGAACTGGTCGCAGACGCCGGGCATGACCGCGATGTGGCGCCGCTTTGCCAAGGACATCTTCCCTGGGCTGCGCAACGACCGCCCTCTCTTCTTCGTCGACCTCGCCGATCCGCACCGCTGCCCCGATGACCAGATTCGCGACGGACTGGCCGCACTGGTGGACCTGCAGAAGCACGTCGATGTGGTGCTGGGCCTCAACGAGAATGAATGCCGCCAGATGTGCCAGATTTTCGCTATCCCCTACCCGGACACCAAGCCCGAATGGGAGGGCGCACGCGAGGCCTGTGTCGCCTTGCGCAAACATTTCGGCTACTCGCGCGTCATGTGCCACCTGGTCAAGAGCTCTGCTGTCGCCTGGGACGGCGGCAGCACGGCCTCGAACGGATTCTGGGAACCCAAGCCGAAGATCACCACCGGTGCCGGCGATCATTACAACGCCGGTTTCTTCGCCGCCCTGATTGCTGGCATCGCGCCAGCTCAGTGTCTGCAACTCGGCGGGGCGACCAGCGGCCACTACGTGCGCACCGGCGAATCACCGACCCGCGACCAGGTGATTGCGTTCTTGCGGGGTGCCGCCCAGAACGCAGTGGCCAAAGCCTGATCGCCAGTCAAGGGGTCGGTGCTGACACGCATTGATGCAACCTTGCCACCGACCTTCCCGCTCCTACAGATCCGCTCCCCCGCCCGTGACCATCCGACCCGTCATCGACATCGCTACCGCATGGCCACAGGTCGTGGCCATGGTGCGCACCCAGACCGGCAATGAGCCCGGGGTGCGCATCTGGATCGACACGCCCAAAGTGCGCCCCATCAGCCTCGATGATGGCGAACTGCTGTTGGAGTGTCCGACCCCGACCTGGTCTCATCAGCTGACCGGCCGCTATGCCCCGGCACTGCTAACGGCGGTGGCCGAGACGACCGGGACGGCAGTGTCTTCGGTGCGCTGCCGCATTCCTGGTGCCGCGGCCCGTGCCCATGAGCGCGAACTGGCCCGCTCGCTGACCCCAGCCACGGAAGCACCCAGACCGCAATCCACCCGCTCGGGTGGCAAGCTGCTCGATGACTTCGTGGTCGGCTCGTGCAACCGGCTGGCCTACGATGCGGTCTGCCGCCTGCTCGATGCCCCCGAGAACCCGATCAATCCGGTGTTCATGCACGGGCCGTCAGGCGTCGGCAAGACCCACCTCGAACAGGGCCTGGCCCTCGCGTTCCGCGAGCGCTATCCCAAGAGCAAGGTCCTATACATCCGCTGCGAGCAGTTCACCAACGACTTCATCGAAGCCTGCGAGAATGGCGGCGCAGCGATCAACGCCTTTCGCGTGCGCATGCGCCACCCCGACCTGCTGCTGATCGACGACATCCACTTCCTCAGCAAGGGCCAAAAAGAACGCACCAAGGACGAGTTGTTCGCAACGTTCGAACACCTCGCCAACCACGGCAAGAAGGTGGTCATCACCTCGGACGCGAGCCCCAAGGACATCCAGTACCTGGAAGAGCGCTTCGTCAGCCGGTTCGCTGGCGGCCTGGTCGTTCCGCTCGATCGACCGGATCCACTGGTCCGGCGCGAGGTGGTCGAACGGCGGGCGCGGGATCAGGGTGTTGAATTGCCCGATGAGGTCCTGGAGTACGTCGCCGGTCACGTCACCGACAACGTGCGGATGCTGGAAGGCGCGGTGAACCGCTTGGTCCAGTTCGCCCAGAGCTTCCAGCGCCGCATCGACCTGGTGGCTGCACGCCAGTGCCTCGCCGACCTGATCGGCCGCGACAAGGGCGAGGACGCCGTCGCCATGGTCCGTCGTGAAGTGGCTGGCCGCTATGGCTTGAAGCCAACCGACCTTGATGGCCGCTCGAAGACCCAGCCGCGCGCGGACGCCCGCTTCGTCGCCATGTACGTCATGCGCCATGTCACAGGCGGGACCTACGGAGCGATCGGTCAGATCTTCGGCATCAAGAACCACACCAGCGTCCTGCACGGCTGCGACAAGGTCCGCAAGATGCGCGGCTTGGATCC
>Ga0163144_10012795_pt1 | contig 17572 bp, 15 predicted proteins | sample OliLak19BULKMAT1_FD_123175 | JGI IMG/M metagenome (GOLD analysis project Ga0163144, IMG submission 123175) | Freshwater microbial mat bacterial communities from Lake Vanda, McMurdo Dry Valleys, Antarctica - Oligotrophic Lake LV.19.BULKMAT1 | ecosystem: Environmental > Aquatic > Freshwater >...
GCGCCGAAGCGCGCGCTGGAGGTGCTCTCGCTCGCGGATTATCACGGGATGATGGATACGAATTTGAACGGAGCTTACTACATCACGCAGGCTTTTCTGCCGGCGATGCGTGCGCAGCAATCGGGAACGATCGTGCATATCGTGTCGGATGCGGGGAAGGCGGCGTCGCCCAAGGCGGGCCCGGCGTATGTGATGAGCAAGTTCGGCCTGGCGGGTCTCACGCAAAGCATCAACGCGGAGGAACGCGGCAATGGCGTGCGCGCGTGTGCGATCTTTCCCGGAGACATCGACACGCCGTTGCTGGACAAGCGTCCCTCACCGCCGCCAGCCGAGGCTCGGGCGAAGATGATGCGGGCGGAGGATGTCGCGGAATGCGCGGTCTTCGCGATCAATCTGCCGAGCCGGGCGATTGTGGAAGAGCTGATCGTGCGGCCGAGATAGCAATTTGTTTAACGACTGGAACGACTGGGTCTGCACATGAAAGTCCTCTTCATTCACGCGCACTTCGACGATTACGAATTCACGGCGGCTGGCACGTTTGAACTGTGGCGACGAAAGTTGGGCGACAAGTTTCAGGCGAAGGTGCTGGTCTGCACGGATGGGAAGGCAGGGCATCACTTCCGCACGCGGGAGGAGACGGGGCGCGTCCGGCTGGAGGAGCAGGCGGCGTCCGCGACGATGGGCGGATACGAGTCCGAGCTGCTGCACCTCACGAACGGCCAGGCTCCGCGAGAGGCTTGTCTGCAAGTGACGCCGGATTTGCTGGCGGCGTTGTGGAAGGCGATTCGCGATTACGAGCCGGACTATGTTTTCTGTCCGCCGCTGGGGAGCGATCCGTTGGCGGGCATTCACAACGATCACGAAACCATCGCGGAAGCGGTGCGGCGGGTGGCCTACATGATCAATGTGCCGCACGCGTTCACGCCGGAATATCCTGCGGACGAAACGGTGTCGGTGCCGTGCAAGGTGCCGGTGATCGTGACGGTGTACGACGGCTACATGTTCGGCGCGAACGCGTATGATTTCGTGATCGATGTGGAGGCGGCGTTCCCCTTGATCTGCGAGATGACGTGGTGTCATCAATCACAGATCGTTGAATGGCTTCCCTGGGTGGGCCGGCACAACATGGCACCGCCGGCTTCGCTGGAGGAGTGGACGACGACGCTGCGCGCGCGGTTCGACCGGAAGAACCGCGAGCTGGGCATTCAGGGAGCGCATGCTGTGGAAGTGTTTCGCGTGACGGCGTGGGGCGCGGTGCCGACGCTGGCGCAGCTTACGGTGGATTTCCCGGCGATGCAGCCGGCGGCGTCCAATGTGGCGGCGCTGGAGGAGCGGCTGCGGCTTTGGAATCACGCCTGAGCGCGGGCAGGGGGTGGAATCGGTCAGCCACAAGCGTTGGTAACCGGAGACGGTTCTCGTCGGTCATAGCACTATACGCCGAATCAGGATCCGCGAATGCGGAGCTTTCCTTGCCGTGTTTGGCGCGCCGGTTATGAACTGAACTTCGACTGAAATTGTTATGCAACGTATGCTCGTCTCCTTCCTTCAACTGTCTGTTTGTCTATTGCTCACCCTCGCCGCCACCGCCAATGCCGAGGACAAAAAGGCGGACCCCAACGGGACGTGGAAGTGGAGCTTCACCGGACAGAACGGCCAGGCTCGCGAAACGACCATGAAACTAAAACTCGAAGGCGAGAAGCTGACGGGAACGGTCTCCGGCCGGAATGGCGACACGGCCATCGAGAACGCCAACCTCAAGGGCGAAGAAATTTCCTTCTCGGTGACGCGCGAATTTAACGGCAACAAGATGACTTCAAAATACAACGGCAAGCTGAGCGGCGATTCAATCAAGGGCAAGATCGAGACGGAACGCGATGGCGAAGCTCGTTCGCGCGATTGGGAAGCCAAGCGCGAAGCGAAGTAAGCGGAGGAAGAAGTTTCCTGTCGAAAGACAACGCGCAGCCGGACATGGGTCTGGCTGCGCGTTTTTATTCGGAGGACGTCGTGCTACTGGCGTTCGTATTCGCCTTTGCTGACTTTTTTGAAGACGGTGAACCCGGCTTTCTTGGCGTCCGAAAAGGAGGTGGGTTTCAGAATGTTCGGCGTGCTGAAACCGGAGATGAGTTTTCGCACTGGCCGCTTGCAGCCGGGACACTTGGTGAGTTCAGCGGCGCTCATGGGACGGCGTAACGTGAACTTGCCGCCGCAAGCGGTGCAGCTTCCATCGCAGAGTTCGTATTCGTAGAGTGGCATAAGCAGGAGTTGAATCAGGCCGCGCTTAATGAATGGGGCATCCGCAGGCTTTTCGCAAGCCGCTGTGCTCAGGCGATGCAGGTGGAGAATCCCCGGCGAATCTTCGCTTCATCGAGATCTTTGCCAATGAAGACCATCTGGCTGACTTTCTTTTCCCCGACGTTCCAAAGGCGGTCCGGCTTTGCGTCGAACATGGTCTGCACGCCTTGGAAGACGACGCGCTTGGCCTGGCCTTGGATCTGAAGGATGCCTTTGGTTCGGTAAATGTTGGAGCCGAGTTCTCGAATCAGCTCGCTCAGCCAGGCTTCGACCTTCTTCAAGTCGAGCGGACGATCATCGCTGAGGTAAAACGAGGTCACGCTCTCATCATGATGGTGATGATGCTCGCGGTCATGATCATGATCGCCGTGGGTGTGGGAATGTTCGTGGGTCGCACTTTCGGGCAGGGTGAAGTTCCCCGCCAGTTCGCGTGCCTTGAGGTTGAAAATCTTCGCAGGATCGATCTGGGAATTAAGCGTGCGATGGATCGTGGCAAGGGAGTTGATCTTACGGATGCGCGCCTCAACGTGCTTGAGCTGATCAGGTGACACGAGGTCGGTCTTGTTCAGCAGGACAACGTCCGCAAACGCAAGTTGCGCTGTCGGTTCCGGACCGTCGGCGAGTTCCTTTTCGAGGTGCCGGGCGTCCGCGACAGTGATGATTCCATCGAGCCGCATCTTGTCAGCGAGGTCAGAGGCTTTGAAGGTGTGAACCAGCGGGCTCGGATCGGCGAGGCCGGTTGTTTCGATGAGAACGTAGTCGAAGCGCTTCTGTTTCTGCATCAGGCCTTGGAGGCTTTTGATCAGGTCGCCGCGGACCCGGCAGCAGAGGCAGCCGTTGTTCAGTTCGACGATTTCTTCATCCACTCCGACGACCAGTTGGTTGTCGATGCTGATGGCTCCGAACTCATTGATGATGATGGCGCACTTGTAGCCGTGGTTCTGCGAAAGGAGATGATTGAGAAGCGTGGTCTTGCCCGCGCCAAGAAAGCCGGTCAGCACGGTGACCGGGATCGGGTCTCGTTTTGTCATGCAGCGAATGATGCCGCAATTTTTTCCGCAGGCAATTTTTTATGCCGAAGTGCGACGGGCATGCCGCAGCGCTGAAGGCTACGCCTTCTCTTCGATGAGTTCGCGGCGGGCGCCGCTGAGGAGGGTTTCCACGAAGTTGGTCGAGTAAACGCCGCGACGGAAATTGGGATCTTGCAGAATCGCGAGTTCAAACGGGATCGTGGTCTTGACCCCGGTAATCATATACTCGCTGAGCGCGCGGCTCATGATGTCCATCGCCTCACGACGATCTTTGCCGTAGGTGATGAGCTTGCCGATCATCGAGTCATAATGAGGCGGAATGCTGTAGCCAGCGTAGGCGTGGCTATCGACCCGCACGCCACGACCGCCTGGCGCATAATACATTTCGATTCGGCCAGGCGACGGCCGGAAATCGTCGAAAGGATCTTCTGCGTTAATCCGGCACTCGATGGAGTGTCCTTGGAATTGCACGTCCTTTTCGGACAGCTTCAAAGGCTCGCCCATCGCAATCATGATCTGAAGCTTCACCAGATCGTAGCCGGTGACTTCTTCCGTGATGGGATGCTCGACCTGGATGCGCTTGTTGACCTCTAGGAAATAGAAATTGCCGTGATCATCAACGATGAACTCTACCGTTCCGGCATTGGTATAGTGCGCCATTTCGGCGATCCGAATGGCCGCTTTGCCCATCTTCTCGCGCAGCTTCTTAAATTTGTTTTCCAGAAGAGGAGATGGTGTCTCTTCGAGGATCTTCTGATTGCGCCTTTGAATAGAGCAGTCGCGTTCGCCGAGATGAATGATGTTCCCGCGGTTGTCCCCGATGATTTGAAACTCGATATGGTGCGGATTCTCAATGAATTTTTCGATGTAAACATTCGAGTTACCGAATGCCTTCTCGGCTTCCATTCGGGCAGTGTGATAGCCCTTTACGAGCGAGATATCATTGTGCGCGACGCGCATTCCGCGCCCGCCGCCTCCTGCGATGGCTTTAATGATAACGGGATAGCCGATCCTGCGCGCTGTTGCCAATGCTGCCTGTTCGTTCTCGATATTTCCGTCTGAACCGGGAGGTATGGGAACTCCGGCCTTTTTGGCCAAGGCCCGGCTCACGGCTTTGTCCTCAAGTGCGTTCATCGCGCGCGAGCTCGGTCCAATGAAGCGGATGTTACAGCTTTCGCAGACGTCCGCGAAGTGAGCGTTCTCAGAGAGGAAGCCGTAGCCTGGGTGGATCGCGTCCACGTCAGTGATCTCTGCCGCGCTGATGATGCGGTCAATGCGGAGATAACTTTCCGAGCTTGCGCCTTTACCGATACAGATGGCTTCGTCGGCCATCTGAACGTGCATGGAATTAGCATCCGGCTCAGAATAGACCGCAACAGATCGGATGTTTAACTCCCGACAAGCGCGAATTATCCGGACAGCGATCTCGCCTCGGTTGGCAACCAGTATCTTTTCGAACATTTGATTCTAATCCAAACCGAGTTAAAGAGGGCGAATGCGGAAAATAGGCTGGCCAAACTCGACGGGCTTTACGTTATCAATCAAGATTTCCGTAATAACCCCGCGAAGCTCGGCCTTAATCTCGTTCATTACCTTCATCGCCTCGATGATGCAGACCACTGAATCCGCGTTGACCTCGGTTCCCACCTCGACGTAATTGGCAGATTCTGGGGAAGGAGACCGATAAAATGTCCCAATCATCGGGGATTTAATCTCGGCGTCATTTGAAACGGCAGCTACGGCAACCGGGGCGGTCGTTGTGACAAGGGCGGGAGCGGCTGTCGGCATCGCGATGGCGATGGGGGATTCTTCGTATTGTGAAACTTGGACGCCTCCGCGCTTGAGTCTGATTTTGAAATCTTGCCGTTCCAGTTCAAACTCGGAAACCGAGTTCTTCTTCATCAGATCGATGATGGCTTTGATGTCTTTCAGGTCCACGAAAACCTCTTAGGTTCATTACCGTTCAAAGCTTGCTGGGTGTCTGTGTTCATTAAGCAAAAAGTATTGACTGATTCGCGATCCTGCTATGTCAAATTCCGAAAGCGGTGGCGACGTTATGCACCGAGAAATTGCCCGTCAAGGAGTAAAACCTGACGCATTCCTTCTGCAAAAATCTGCTTGCAGGCTTCTGAGTCAGTCATTGTAGGGTTTATTGAGGCTTTGCGTTTTCGTTAACGGAGGCGATTAGACCCAAAATATAAGAAAAGCAACCAAACCCCGTGATTTGGCCTCGGCAGACTGAGGCGATGACGGAGTGATGTCGGAATTCTTCGCGGGCATGGACGTTTGAAATATGGATTTCAGTGGTGGGGATGGCGACAGCCGCGATGGCGTCTCGAATCGCAATGCTGGTGTGTGTGTAGGCGGCGGCATTGATCACGATGGCGTCGTAATTTCCTTTGGCGTCTTGAATCCAGGTCACTAATTCCCCTTCGACGTTGGATTGTTTGAAGGCGACGGTGACGTCTCGGGCCTTTGCTTCCAAACGAACTGAGGCTTCGATGTCCGCCAAGGTTGTAAGTCCGTATTTTTCTGGCTCGCGCTGTCCCAGTAGATTCAAGTTCGGCCCGTTTAAGAAGAGGATCTTCATATGGCTGCGGCAGGCTAGGAATGCACCGTTGATTTGTCGAACTGATTTGCGGTCCCACTTTGCCAGCCAAGGAGAAAAAATGTTAGCCAGGAGATGGCGGGGATATACAGACCAAATTCAACAAAGCCCTGCAAGAAGATGCCGAACAAGCCTAGCCAGATCGAAAATGTCCTGGCAGTGCGGCAGTTATTTCGATAAAGGAGAACTATTCCGCCAAGAAAAAAAACCAAGTAGGCGATACCACCCACTAAGCCAGAGTCAGAGGCTTGTTGTAGAAAATCGTTGTGAGCCAAGCGGGCCATTTCTGCTTTTGCGGGTTTATGCTTTCCATAGTTAATCATAAAGGTTCCTGGGCCAGAACCTACGACGGGAGACTGCTTTATCGTTATTAAAGAAGATTTCCAGTAAACAAAGCGAGCTGAAACGCTGGTGGCACCCTTTTCAAAGTAGCCTGCGTATTTTAGCGAAAAAGTGCCCAAACCGAAGATGACTAGTGTGGTCAAGAGGATTCCTTTTAGCCGAGTGGGGATGGGGGTTCTAAAAATGACGGCAAGTATTTGGGCGATTGCAATTAGCCAGCCCGCCTTGGAGCCAGACCAATACAGGCAGCCCATCCCTAGAACTGCCATTCCGCCGCCGGTGATCCAGCCGGTAGCGTGGGGCGCGTTTCGTCCTGACTGCCAAGTCGTGACGATTGTGACTGGCATGAGCAGCAAGACTGCTCCTGCCAAGGCATTCGGGTAGAATAGTGTCGAATAGATCCGGTCGCTGGCTGCCTTTTGCAGAAATTCCGGCGGCAAAGCATTCCAATTTGGCAGACTGTACAAAAACCGCCGCGTTTCCTCCAATCCGCCGAAGTGCTGCCTCCAACCTACCGCCAGCATGACAAGAACTCCGCCGGTCAATCCAATCCAAAAGGGGCGCAACCGAGTCACTCGGGAAAACGAGAGCAACCCTAAAAAAAACAATACAACGCAGGCGGTGAAATGAAGGACTGTCGCCCGTGTCAACGACGCGTCCATGGTTCTGAACGCGGAGACGAATTGCCATCCAAGCCAGACCAAAAGCGATGCGATCCACCAGGTGGGAGCAGTGGTTTGCCATCGCCAGAAGCGCAGGCTCAGTCCAAATATAAGAACCAGCATTATGTAACCGAAAGTCATCGGCCACGGCCCCAGTGCGAGCTCTTCGCGATTTGAGGGCGCTTGGATTTGGTGATCCATGATCACTGGATTGCCCAGCTTGATGAGCACTAGGGCGAGAAACAACCCGACCGCTCCGGAATACACTCCTTCCCATGGGTCTATGGCTGGCTTCAGCGACTTGGAAGACACGCCTGATACTTCGCGATCCACCCTCCGTTGGTCAAACACGCAGAGGTTCAGACGAACGATTCGGCTCCATGGAGGTACGGAATCAACCAAAGCTAATTACGCCACGATTGCAGCTTGGCCTCCAGTCTGCTTAGGAAAGAGGATCAGTGTTCAGCAGTCTCTCAACTTTTTCATGACTAGAACAAATTATTTAAAAACCGCCAGGCGCATGTTGATTGCGGAGTTTTATCCGCAACTGAATGAACGGCAGACTGCCTTGTTTTCAATAGGATCCGTTCGTTTAATACGTTTGGAAGTTCACTCGAATCGAGACATGCAAATCAACGTTGCGCTGTCTAAACATCTTTTGCCTAACTCAGCATGTCGTACATTGTGAGAGTTCTTTTTTTGTATTTTTTGTTCTCGTTCCCCCTTTTGTCATTTGGCGCAATCAGTGGCTATCTGAACATGGAGGCCGGGAACAACCGGGAGCCAGTCACCACAAACATCCTCAATGCTGCAACGCGCGGCTCTGGTGGTTCATGGTCCGTCAATAAACCGTTGACTCATTTTATGGTGAGTTCGTCTTTCGAGACTCCGTTGCTTCGTCCTGTTTCCATCGGCAGTTCAATTTACAATGACGACCGCTCCACCCGGACTTTTGTTTTTACCAACACCGCTTATCGCCAGTTTGCCGCCTACACGTTTGATCGAAGCACTCCAAAGCTTTCCTTCGGGCTTTATATCCGGCTGTTGGGGTTCAGCCGGTTGGACAACAGTTTCGATCTGCTGGCCGTGGAGGGCGGCGGAGACTTTTTGGTCGTTAATTTTCAGGATCGATCATCCGGCCTGGCCTATCGGGTCCACACCTTGGATCAGAACAAGACCGGTCCCGGAGGATCAGGCCTTGGAATTGCCGTCCCAGTGGTGCAGAATAAAACGTACTGGATCACCTGTCTCTGGGATAAGGCGAACCTTCTCGCCACGCTCAAAGTTTATGACCCTGCAACGTGGCTGCTGGTCGGCACGAGCTCCCATGTGATACTCAGTCGCGACGCGGAGAACATCTGCCTGGGCCGTTACGACAACCATACGGGTGCCGAACAGAATTCCTCGACCTACTTTGAAGATTTGATCTGGGATTTGACGGGCTCCACTTATCCTCTCTTCCCGGCCTCACGCACCGTTGTCGCTACTGCGGCAACCAAAGCCGCCTTCGATGTGGCGTACGGCGCTGCGGCTTCCGGTGATTCCGTGCTCATCCCGGCCGGGAGCAATGTCTGGTCGAGCACCGCCATCCTCTCGAAACCTTCCACCACGGTTTATGGTCTTGGCAGCAACACCTGCATCATCACCAATGTTACCGGAGGCAATCCCACCTTCCTGGTCACCGCTCCGTTCGTCACCATCAGCAATCTTCAAATCACCGGCATTCCCGGAGCCAACAGTGGACAGGGCGTTGCCACCGAAGCCAACCATGTTCGTCTCTCCCATCTCTTCATTCAGGAGCTGGCCGACGGCACCTTCTTTAATGGTTACGGGCTCATCGATCATTGCATCATGGTCAATTGCGCGCACATGGGACGTCACTTTGGTTACATTTCTGGAGGCGCAGAAGTTCGCGCGGCCCAATACCCCATTCCTTTCACCAGCACGAACTATGTCGTCTGGGAAGATTGCGGCGTCGAGATCACGCCCTCCATGACCTCATCTGCGGGCTCGTCCATCGCCCTCTTCTCGTCGCAAGAAGCCGCCAGTTACATCGTGCGACATACCAACATCAGGATCGGCAAACACAACATCGCTCCGGCGTTCGACTATCACGGCAACGATCCGGGCATCGCCAATCTGAGAGGTGTTTGCGGCGGCCAAATCTACAAGGTCAAATTCACCATCGTTCCGCCGGCGACTTTCTACGGCAAGTTCGTGGACGTCCGCGGCGGCCAACTGCTCGTATACTCGAACACAGTTACGGGATTTGATGTCCTCGATAATGTTTATCTGCGCGAAGAAGATTCAGCCAATCCTCCCATAGACCGGGTCGAAAATACCTACATCTTCGACAACCTCGAGGGCCCGGCCGGACTCTTGCCCATGCCTGCGACGATAGCTCCCACTGCCGCGTCTAAAATTGTAATCAACACGCATTATTTTAGCCGCCCGCCCGCTGGACCCTATTCGACCTGGAGTCTCCGATACCCGCACCCGTGGACCGGCGCAAGTTCTCCCACCAACGGTCCCATCCGTCCAGCAGTTCCCTGGAATTTTCGATTTATCACGCAGTAATTCCCGCTTCGATCCTCAGGAACCAGCGGCGATCAGGCAGTCCATCACGCCTCTTTCAGTCTGTTTTTAGCCGGCCTTGCATCTGGTTGCTGACGTGAATCGGGAGGTCGGTTTGTATTTCCGGCATGAACGGTCCCGGCAAAATCAGGTTGATGCTGCGCGTGGCCGTTTCCGCGAATCGCCAGCCATAAAGCGCAGCCGGAGCGCCGGTTTGGAAACCGGCGCTCCGGGCCTCACTTCTCCCCGCTCAGAACCTTGCCGTCAGCGCGACACGGAGGGAGATGGGGTCCACCGGATGAAAATGCGTCCGGCTGTATCCACCGTCATCCGGCCCCGCTGGCTCTCCGGCCAGACGCGACTCGTAGAGGTAATCGATCTCGCTTTCCTCTCGGTCGAGCAGATTGAACACCTCGGCGGAGAGCATCCAATTCCGGCTGAAGCGATAGCCGCAGTTCGCGCTGACGAGGAAGGTTTCGCCAGAACGCACTGACTCATCTTCAATCAACGGGCGCGGCCCGAAGTAACGCAGCCGCAGTCCGCCGAAGAATCCGCGCTCGCCCTCCTGCTGAAACGTGACGCCCGCCGCCACCACGCTCTCGGCTGAACCGGGGATGTGCTCGCCCGCCGGATCGTTGTCGCGGAAACGCGCGTGGGAGAACGAGAAGTCCGCGTCCAGCGTCATCCACGGAACCGGCGTGCAATAGTTCGCAAACTCCACGCCGTAACGCCGGCTTGGTCGGCTCGCTTCCGTCTCGCCCGCGTCGCCGACGAAGACCAGTTCGGAATCGATGTCCAGCCACCAGACTGCCAGCGTGCTTTGCAGTCCAGGAATCAGCGTGCTGCGCACCCCGGCTTCCGCGCCATACGTTTGGACCAATGGATCAGCCGGATCAGTTTCCGAAGTCACGCCGCGTCCGTCGTTGCTGTGAAAGCCCAGGCCGCCGCTGAGATACAGCTCCGTCTTCGACCACGGCCCGAAGATCACGCTGCCCTTCGGACTGACGATGGCATCGTCCTCATGTCCTGAGTTCGCCGCATCATGGCCGTCCACATCGAAGTAGTAATAGTCCGCGCGCACGCCGACCACCGAGCGAAACTTCTCGCCCCACTGCATTTTGTTTTCCACGTAAGGCGACACGCTGGTTTGCCAGTTGTCATCCGCACGCGTCACCGCGTCGATGGTTCCGCCGGCTTGAGCCGTCTTGTCGGTGCGCTGGCGCCCGACGGTCTGGTAAAGCCCGTTGTTGATCGAGTCACTGCGAAACTGCAGGCCGACCGTGTTCTCCATGTCGCGCTCGAACAACGAACCGAAGAACGTGTGGCTCGCCTTCGCGCCGCCGACCCAGCGTTCGTCCGCCTGCTCGAACTGATCGCCCTCCACCGCATCCTTGAAGTAAGTGAAGTTGCTGAACAGATCGAGATCGTAGAAGAATCCGTAGGCCATCAACTGGCTCGTGGACTTTTCGTCGGCGCGATGCCATTCCGCTGCGAGACTGTAACGCTGCGAGTCGCCGCCCGCGGTGGTGTCGAGCGAATCGAAACGTCCGAAGCCCGGCTGCGCGAGCGCGGCCTTCGCGATTTGATCGGTGGCGTCCCAGTCTCCCTTGTAGCCCATGCCCGTCACGCTCCAGCCATTGGCGGCATCGCCGGAGCTGTAGCGCAGCACCCCGTTGAACCGCCGGTAATCGTCCGCGTGCAGCCACGGGCCGTCATTGTGATACAGCTCGATCCCGTAGAGCAGATTCCCGGCATCGACCTTTGGCGACGCGGCGAACACTCCGCGCGCATAACCGAAGCTGCCGCCCTCCACCTTCGCGATGCCCTGCGGCAACGCGTGGTAAAGCTGCAGGTCCGCCGCTCCCGCCGACGAGAAATCCCCGACGTCGGCGAAGTACGGTCCCTTGCGATAGTTCACGCGCTCGACCAGTTCCGGGATCAGGATGTTCAGATCGGTGTAGCCCTGGCCGTGACCGTGCGACGGCATGTTCACCGGCATGCCGTCGATGCTCGTCGCGAAATCCGTGCCGTGATCGAGGTTGAAGCCGCGCATGAAATACTGGTTCGCCTTCCCCGCGCCGCTGTGCTGAGTGAGGATCAGGCCGGGCACCGTTTCGAGCACTTCACCGGGACGCGAGATCGTGCGGCGCTCGAGCTGTTTGGCCCCGACCGTGCCTTGCGATGCCGTCTCGGCGACGCCGATGAGGCTGTCTTCCCGGCCTTGCACCACGATTTCTGGCAGCCGTGTCGGCGGGCTGGTGGCCGGGCTGTTCGTAGCCACGAGGGATTGCTGGCCTAACGCTGAATTGCAGATCGCACACGCGAGAGCAAACGCGGCGGCATTGTGGATCATTTGATGACGGAGGACTGGAGATGGCCGGATGGCCCGGCGGTAACGGCTGAGTTGGTTTAATTTCATGACGGACAATTCAAGTTCAAGAGTTGTTAGGCTCCGGCTTTGATCCGGAACGCGAGCGGGAGGATTGGTTTGTCCCCGGTCACGTTCGCTTAAAGCCGGCTTCCCGTTCGCCGCCATTTCAGATGGCTGGACGTTGCGACGGATCGCAGAGGAAGATTTCCAAGTGAGAATGCGGTGAAGGTGGGAGAGTCACTGGCCGGCTGGCAGCCCGCATGGTCTGGACGTGGAACGTCCGCGATGCAATTGACCAACCGGAAGCGATTCAGCCCTGGCAGGACGGCGGGCCGCGCGTCGTTGCCTGAGCGTTCCAATCGAAGGAGGAAAGGCGGCTGACCAATGACGGAACACGAACGTCCGTCAGCGGAGCGGAGGGAAGTGGATCAGCGGACAGATCGACGTGGTTGATCAGTCCGCCGGCGAGCAGGCTGGCGAGACTGTCGTGATGATGGCTGGTGTCCTTGTGGTTCGACTTGTGATCATGGGAGAATTCCTCCGCATCAATCAAGCTCTGAAGGCTGTGCCAAAGGCGGGCCAGCAAGACATCTGTGGAAGGAAACGCGTTCTCCGCATGAACCAACAGATGGCCGGAGCGAATGGAAGTGCTGAGCGCGGGCGGATGGGAATGCCCGTATTTTGCGGCGTGATAGTGCGCCGTCGCAGACGATTGAAATTCCTGACGTCCGTGAACGTGAGCCCCGCCCTTGCCGCCGTGCTCGATCAGCCGGTGCAATGAAGGGCTTAAGCCCACCGCGCCGGCCAGCACAAGGCACAGCGCGAGGTAGAGGGAGACCAGTTGACGAATCCCGCTCCTCACAGGAATGACCGCATCACGCTGACGCCGCCGAGAAATACAATCGCAGGAATCCATTGCTGTGATCCGTTACGCCGGCGATGGGAAGTTGGATGCAGGGAGAAGTGAAGCCCGTTTCGCCAGCTCAGTCCTGGTAGCCGTTGGGATGTTGGCGGTGCCATTCCCAGGCCGTGGAGACGATCTGTTCGAGCTTAGGAAACTTCGGCTGCCAGCCCAGCTCGCGCTTCGCCTTGTCCGCAGCAGCAACGAGACGCGGCGGGTCTCCGGGACGACGCGGCTTCTCGATGGCCTTGATCTTCTTGCCCGTCACCTTCTCGCACATCTGGATGACTTCGCGCACTGAATAGCCGTCGCCATTGCCAAGATTGAAGAAGCCCTGATGCCCCGGCTCCATCGCGAGCAGATGCGCCTGCGCCAGGTCCACGATGTGGATGTAGTCGCGGACACAGGTGCCGTCCGGCGTGGGATAATCCGTCCCGTAAATCTCGCACTGGCTTGCCTGACCGAGCGCGACCTCCAGCACGTTCGGGATTAGATGCGTCTCGATGCGATGATGTTCGCCAAAACGCCCGCTCGCTCCGGCCGCATTGAAGTAACGGAACGCGACGAATTCCAGTCCGTGCAGGCGTTGATACCATTCCAGGACGCGCTCGAACATGCGCTTTGATTCGCCGTAGGGATTGATTGGGTTTTGCGGAGTGTCTTCCGTGATCGGCACTTGATCCGGAAACCCATACGTGGCGCAGGTGGAGCTGAAAACGAACTTGCGCACGCCTGCCGCCAGCGCCGCGTCCAGCAGCTTCACGCCGTTGCCGACGTTGTTGCCAAAATACTTTCCCGGATTCTGCATCGACTCGCCGACCAGCGCGTACGCCGCGAAGTGAACGATGAGCTCCGCCTTCGCCGCCTTGAGCGTCTCGATGATGCGCGCGCCATCGCTCAAGTCCGCCTGGACGAAGTTCGCGCGCGGATCAATCGCCGAGCGATGGCCCTCGACCAGGCTGTCGTAAACGGTGACGGCATGTCCGGCGTTGAGCGCCTGCTCGACATAGGTCGACCCGATGTAACCGGCGCCGCCGGAAACAAAAACATTCATGCTATGAGATTACTTCTTCAATTGCGGCGGATTGGGGCCATACACCTTGAAACTGATGCCCTCGGGGGTCACCGCACCAGCCGCCACGCTCATGTAGAAATACTTTGAAACCTTGTCGAAGGACGGCAACAGCGAGAAGTCCGCCCATTCCTTGAACTTGTCCGCGCTGTCTTCCATCCCGAACTGACCGGCCAGCGGCGACGCGCCGAAGAGATTCGCCAGCGTGCCGGATTCCTTCTTCAACGTCTCGATGAGAGACCGTGCGCTTTCCGCCTGGTTCTCATAACCGAACATGCCGTTGCCCATGCCGCCGACTTTTTGCGCCGCCTCGTTCAAGCCGGGGACATCGCGCAGCGCCTTTCCGGTGGTGTCACCGCTGCGGAGGAACTCCTCCAGCATCGCGATGTCCGTGGACATGGCGACGTATCCGCCGCTCGCCGCGTAATGCAGCGTGCGCTCGACCGGACGTCCTCCACCGGGTGCAGCGGTGGGCGGAAGTCCCAGCGCGTAAACCGTGCGCCCCAGAAATTCGCGTTCCTTCACCTTGGGCTGCGGCATCACGGCTCCGAGCGCCTTGATGGCCGAGGCGACCTGTTCCGCGCGCGCCGAGCCGATGAGAATCAGCGACGGCGGAGAATTGAGATCGGCGAGCGTCTGCTTGCGCGGCGCCTTCTGGTAGCTGATCACGTCGTCGCCGAGATTCGCGATGAGGTTTTTGCGCAGGTCAAAGTTGGGGTCCTTGTCCTTGCCCGCGTTGTCCACGACAAGCTTGATGAAGCCCGCCGCCTGCGGGATGGCTTCGGTGATGGCCGACTCCAGCGTCGCCCACGTCTTCTGAAGGTCGAGCCGGATGCGGCTGAACTTCACGACGTCCGCCGGCACGAACGGCGGCGGATTCGCATCCTTCTTTTCGAAGGCGAGGATCTTGAAGATGCCGCGCCGCTGTCCTTCGGGAACGCCGAGGTTGAAATTCATCAAGAAGCCGTCGCCCGTCTCGCGAAGGTTGAAGGCCACGGTCTGAAGGCCGTTGATGCCGATGGCGGCGAGCAGTTTGTCCGGCTTCATTCCCATCGCGGCCGCGCCCTGCTGATCGCCATCCTTTTTCATCAGCTTCAGCGCCGCATCCAAAATCGACTTGGTGTTCGCCCAGCCGTACACCTGCGCCTCGCGGAAGAGCGGACCGTAGCTCGACGAGAAGGCCGCATTCTCCGAGAGCGCCGTCGCGCCGCCGCCCGCCTGGCTGGCGAGGACTTTCTCGATGTCCTTTGCAACCGTGCCCACGATGAACAGCGCGCCGGACTGGCCGACGAGCAGTTCTGTATTCTTCTTTTCCGCGCCTGGCTTGGGCGGCTCCAGCGCTTCATCGTCGGCGTTGCCTTTGGGGAAAACTTTGCCGAGCGACTTTTTCAAATCCTCCGGCTTGATGATCAGCGTCGTGAATTCCACGTCGCGAATCTTTTCCACGCGCACCTGCTTGCCGCTTTCCACCCACTTGGTCTTCAAGCCGGCCAGGTTCGTTTTGAGGAACGCGCTCTTGCCGCCCGCATCCATGAGGAAGAGAAAGCCTGGCTCCTTCGGCGTGGCCCCATCCCAGCCGTTGGCCAGCAGCGCGAACGTCACCTGTCCCTGCGCGAGATTCGAGTAGTCGGCGAACTTGATGCCGAGCTCCTTTTCCAGCGGAGCAACCAGCTCGGACTGGAACTTGGACATGAACTTGTCCTTGAACGGCTTCATCGAGGCGTCCGCCCAGAGCAGGCTGGCCGGCCACTGTTTCCAGGACGCGCTGGCCTTCGCGTAGTCAGGAATCGTGAACACTGCCACCGCGTCGGCGGGAAGCAGTTTCTCAGGCGGCGGAGTCGCCGCGAGGCTGGTGAAGGCGCAGGCCAGGAGTAAGCCCACGGATTGGAGTTGGCGTTTCATAATCAGTTCAAAAACCGGCATTGGCGTCGTGCTCTCGATACATTTCCGGGAAGGTCACCGCCGACCCGCCTCGCGGGCAAGCTTCAGCAAGTTCAAGGCCGAGAGGCAAGCCACGAATTCCAAACACAGGACAGGATGGAAGGTTGCAGCGCAAGTCCCGGCGGCGGGAAAGACGTCATCCAAACCTCATAGGAGACGAGGTGAGGAGACTCTGATCTCTCCGGGAGGGGATTGAATGAACCGGGCCTTCAGCCCTTGAGATGTTTTGCGGTCCGTCACCTTGCGCTGGAATGAGGCCGCGCCGTTGGCGCTGCCGAGGGCCAAAGGCCCGTCACCATACCAGACATGGGGCAACGCCCCATGTCATCGGGTCGCACAAAGGTAAAGCGCCAACGGCGCGATTCATGTGGTCGGGAATGGGTGCGACGTGAGGGGATTGATCCCAGTCTCGTGACCTCCTGAATTCGTGGGAGAACTTCATCGGTCCAGAAGCTGGTCAGAAAGGTTCGTTACTCTGCCGAACTGCGATGGCAAGCGAATGGGGGCAAGCGAATAAACTCTTCTGCTCCTCATTCGCCTGCCCCCATTCGTTTGCCAGAGTTCCCTCCCACCCACTCCCGCACTCCCTCACTTCTTCCCGCTCTCGGACTTCTCGCCCGATTCAGCCTGCGACAGGCGGTTCGGCGGCTGGAGATAACGATAGGCGTTGCTCGGATTGTCCGTGTCGTAGGCGTAGGCGTCGCGGTGGCGCAGGAAATAGCGGACGTTCTCAACCGGGATCGCGAAGCCCAAGCCTTCGCCGAAGACCTTCATGTTCGTCACGCCCGTCACTTCGCCCTTCAAATTAAAGAGCGGCCCGCCGCTGTTGCCGGGATTGATCTGGGCCGTCGTCTGGATGTAAAGCTCGCCTTGGAACTGCCGTGTCTTCGTGCTCACGATGCCCTCGGTCACCGTCCGCTCCAGCCCGAGCGGGCTGCCAATCGCGAAGACCCGTTCGCCGACCGCCAGCGAATCCGACTCCCCCAGCGGCACCCAGGAGAACTTCGACGCGTCCTTGTCCTCGACCTTGAGCAGGGCGAGGTCCTGGAACTTGTTCATCGCGACGATGCGGATCTGTTTGTAAACCTTGCGCTCCAACTGGCCGTTCTGCTCGTGATACACCTCGATGCTGATCTGCGTCTCGCCTTCGATGACGTGGAAGTTTGTGATGAGATAGCCATCTTCATTCAGGAAGAACCCGGAGCCAAGTCCGCCGGGCGTCCGCACTTGCACGACGGATTCGCCGAGCTGCGTGACGAGCTCGCGGACGGTCTTTTCCTGCACGACACCTTTGGAAAGCCGGTAAAGATCGGACTCGCCCGGCTTCTGCGCCGTGGCGGGTGCAGCGGGGGCAGCGGACGGTGCGGCCTTGCCCTTCGCTGGTTTCGCGGGCTTCTCTTCCTCCTCCTTCAAGATCCGGGCGATCTGGTTGCGGGGAATGATGAGGACCGTGTAGCCGAGATCGACGATCACGGCGTCGCGTTTTTCCGCGAGGATTTTACCGGTGACAACAGCCTTCTCTTTTAACACCACGACTTCAGCGGAAGCAGTGTTCAACCCGATGGCGGCGAGGAGTGCGACAGTAGCGATGCGCGCGAACATGGGCGAACCATAGCGAGACGGATCGCGTGTGACAAGGGGCGGTTAGCCGACGACAGCACTTCTCATTATGCAGGGTAGGATTGGGCGGTGCGGCGTCCGCAGAGGGCATGAGGAGCTGCTGTCACCGGAGCGTCACTGTTGTCACACGATTGTAACTTGTACTTTTGACCCCGTAC